>LGVF01007590.1_pt1 | contig 31080 bp, 23 predicted proteins | sample 469901 | NCBI WGS metagenome assembly LGVF01 (sample SAMN03893561, study PRJNA290197) | marine sediment metagenome | material: sediment; isolation source: combined push core samples #3730, #5133, and #5579 collected at Hydrate Ridge | place: Pacific Ocean: Hydrate Ridge
GTTTGGACGGCCTGATAATCGATGATTTTCCAGCCCTCCCGACTTTTTGCGAGTCCATCAAGGCTGTGGTGTGATTAAGATTTGTAAGGTGTGATCGGTTTAAACCTGTCACGACTTGCGAATTGCTCATTATGGGTTTTAATTCCAGTTTGCTTTGTCGAAATATTTTACATGTGTTCAAATATATCTTTCATTTAAAGCAAGTGGCTGATTTTGTGGTTGAATAAATGAGGCTAGCTTTTTGCATGTTAGTCATAAATGTTAAGAGTTTCAATAGGATAAGGCTCAGTTAATCAATATCTGGTGAATGGCGGTCGTGGAAGTGAGCGCGTTTTTTTTGATGGAGCGGTAGACTATGAAAGCCACGGGGTTGCAGGACATCTACGGTGATGGCATGGCGGTCGTCGACGAAATATGCCGGGCGATTATCCGGGTCGATGATCTGCCGACCATCGCCTGTCTCATTCTCGATCTGGCCATCGGCTATACTGCTGCCGAAAAAGGCTCACTGATGTTGCTTGACAATCGGGGGCAACTCTACATCCATAGCTCGCGGGGCTTTCAGAATGATTTCGGCCGCAATTACCGAATCAAGATCGGTGAAGGTATCGCGGGCAAGGTTGCGCAGCAGCAGCAGGCGGTTCTAGTCACCGATATCGAGAAGGATGAACGCTTCAAGGCAAGCTACCGCGATCGATACAAGACCCGCTCGTTTATCTCCTGTCCGATTGTCGGGGATGACGGACTGCTCGGGGTTCTCAACATCAACGACAAAAAGGGCGACCAGGCCTTTAGCGAGGAGGAGTTTGCCTTGGCTCGGGTGTTGGCCAGCCAAGCTGCCCTGGCACTGAAGAACACCTTTCTGCTGGAAAAATACCGAGAGAAGGTGACCTACGCCGAAGAACTCAACCGTAAACTCATCGACGCTGATCTGTCCAAGACCGAATTTCTCACCCGCCTTTCCCATGAGCTGCGCACCCCCCTTAATTCCATCATGGGAGCCACCTACTACCTTAAACAAGCGTCGTCAGGGGTTTCTGCTGGTCAGGACGAGTTTCTACGCATCATTGAAGGCGAAGCCGAACGGTTGACAGCCATTCTGGGAAAGCAGCTTGACTTCCTGCGTCTTGAAGATGAAAGCCGAATCAGTCGCAAGACGATTATTCCCTTAGGGGAGCTGCTGGATGAGACTCTGGCCAGCCATCTCATTAAGACGACCCTGGCCGAGCATAAACTCAGCTTGGAATTGGCGACAAACAGCGACCAGCCCGATATCGTTGGCGACCGGGTCCAGGTCAGCCAAATGCTGCTCAATTTGCTCCAAGGGCTCGCGGGGTATCTGTCCCCGGGGACAAAATTACAGTTGCTCATCCGCGACGGTGAGTCGATTGAAGTCACCTTGCAGGCGACGGAAAAGCTTCCGGCTGCGCGGCTGCGCAATCTGTTTCAGGACAGGGATGATTTTGGTCGCCAAGAAGCGACCCCGGCCCTGAAATTGTATCTGGTGCGCAAATCGGTGGAAGCCAACGGTTGGCAGATCGATGCGGATAACAGCGCCGAAGGGTTTCTGTGTCGGCTGCGCATCCCGCGGTTGTCCCTTGAGATGGAGGATGCCGCCCTTGATATGACCATGGGGCGAGTGCTTGAATTTGTTTCCGAAATGCTCGGCGCCAACACCTCTTCTCTAATGCTCTGCGACAGGTTGAGCGGAGACCTGGTCATTCGCTCTGCCCGCGGCCTGAATGAAGAGGTCATCCGTGGTACCCGGCTGCGTCTGGGCGACCGTCTTGCTGGTTGGGTGGCGGCCGAAGGGCAACCTTTACTGGTCGAGGATATCGAGGGGGATCCCCGTTTTGGCCGCACCAATGTTAGCAGTCAGTACAGCTCTAATTCGCTGTTATCCGTGCCCCTTAAAAGTCAGGGACGTGTGATCGGGGTGCTCAACCTTACCGATAAAAATACCAGTGAGCCTTTTACTGAAAAAGATCTTCGCGTAGCTCAGGTTATGGTGGAGCGTATCGCGACCTTCATAGACAATCTCAAAAGTCAGGCCGGGCAAGGCAAAAAGGATTTCCGCCAGATAATAGCCTCTCTTGACAGTCTTCTTTCTGCCAAAAATCGTTACGGCAAGGGGGCTCGCTGCTATCCGGAGAAAGTCGACGCTCTGATGGTCCAGCTTGATGCCGGAGAAAAGGACCGGGAGTTGGCCCTTTATATTGCCTTAATCTACGATCTCGGTCTGGTGCTGCTAGATCCTAGACTTCTGGATAAAAAGCCTCAGCTTTCCGATCGCGAGCTTTCGACTCTGCAGAATCATCCTTACAGTACCCTTGAACTGCTGCAGGATTTTGAACCCTGCGAAGAGGTGAAACGCATCATCCTCCATCATCATGAACATTATGATGGCAGCGGCTATCCAGACGGATTGCGCGGTGAAGAGATACCGCTTATTTCGCGGGTTCTGGCTGTGGTGGATGGTTATTGCGCGATGCTTGAAGAACGTTCCTACCGCCCCTCTGTGACCAGAGAAGAAGCCTTAGCCTGTATTCAAAAGGGTGCAGGGTCTCAGTATGACCCCGAGGTGGTGGAGGCTTTACTCAGGGTGTCGCTGAGTTAGGGTGCGCTGAATCTGGTTATATTGGTTCGGATATAAACAATTGGCTGTAGTCAAAAAAAACTACAGTCGTTGTGACGCCTCGGCCTGAAGCCCTTTTGGCGACTGATCTGCTACCTTGAGTTATCCTTCAGCTTGTCTCGACATTTCCCCTATAGTACATCCCTTTGCCAACCAGCATACCCTTTCATCAGAATAGGTGCCGCCCGATAGTCCCTTCGAATATGGCTTTACGGTCCTAGCTAATGTTGATGTATTCGTAAAAAACTTATAGACAAGGCCGTAGATTGACGCAGCGATTGCGAAAAGGGGCCGTTTCCGGACAGAAACTAGCTATTCTATGTTTCAGGATCTTGATCGCCAGCCGCCGCCGTGAGTCGTTTCTTGTGTTTGCCCAAGGTTTGATTGAGTAGCGAGATAATCTCGCCGGCTGCTTCGACAATTTGGTTAGCAGTAAAGCCCGCTTTGGCCATCTCCCGGTAGAATGTTTTGGCCACGATCTTTGCCAATTTACCTGGCTCACCAATGGCAGGGGCAATGGTGTGCTCCGTCAGGGTTTTGGTTTCCCGGCTGATGGCTAGTTGCACAAATTTCGACTGCAAAACATTCTGTAGTTGAATGACGTGGAGAGATTTTTCCACCAACAGGCCAACGAAATTCGCTTGCTGTAGATCTTGCTGATCAAGGCAGCGTTTTGTGTTGGGGGTGCTGAAGTTGATGACACCGATCACTTTGGCTCCTGACCGGACCGGTATACTGATGAAACTTTTCCCGGCTTCATCGGGGCAACGGGCCAACGGCCGATAGGGGGAGTTGGCTATATCCTCCACCAGAACCGGCTTCCCTTTGGCTGCAACCCTGCCGGCGATGCCCTCGCTGACTTTAGCCGCTTCCTGTAGGGCGCTGGCGGGGAGGGTGCCGTGGTGGGCGAAGACCCGCAGGCGAAAATCATCGGTTTCTGCGCTTCTGTGCAGCAGCATGATGGAACAATTGCCGGTATCCACAATGTCGGCTGCCAAGGCCGCCAAATCACGCAGGCAGTCGTCAAGGCTGGTTTGCTGGTCCAGAAACTGCGATAAATCGACTAGCTTTAAAAAAGAGTTGTTTAGATCTTTCATTAGTATGCCTTGGTGGGTGAGCACGGGGTGAAACGGCCCCGGTTGCCAGACTCAGGCCGAAATCTATGGACAAAACCTGCGAAATTACACTACATTCAATGAGGTTTGGACAGTTGGCGATTCGCTTTGAAGTAAGTAGGGCACGATTGCCGGTCTGCTTTTAAGTGGCCTGTTCTTTGCAAGGTGCTGTTTATATTGAATTCAGATGTTAGTTTCCTGCCCGCGATAGGGCCTTTTGGGGAGTTGATCAGTCACCGTCATGTTCACTGTTGCCCTGAAAATTCTGTTATACGATAAGACCCGCTCCTGCATCACGCTGCTCGGCGTCGTCTTTGCTGTGGGACTGATTTTCTCTCAAATGGGTATATTCCTAGGTTTGATGCAAACCTCTTCCGTGATCATCGATCATACCCCCGGTGATATCTGGATTACATCAAAAAACAGTAAGAATTTCGACTTCTCACAACCTTTTCCTGAATATATTTATTATCAGATTCTCTCTGAAGAGGGAGTCGATTGGGCGGAAAAATTAATTGTCGCCTGGGGGGTGATCAGGCAACAAGAGGGTGGCACGGAGCAAGTTGAGATTGTCGGGTTTAACCCTGACACCGGTGTTGGCGGTCCTTGGGAGATGGCGGGTGGGGATTCAGCCCGGGTTAAAAATGGTAATTTTTTCATTGTCGATGAGTCGGCTATGAACAGGCTTGGCGATATACGAATCGGCGAATATCGCGATGTGCTGTGGCACCGGTTGCAGTTGGTGGGTATTTCCAGAGGGGTTAAGTCCTTTACCACTGCCCCTATCATCTTCACCTCTTTCGCGCTGGCTCAGAATCTGGTGACCTATTTAGGCTCTGACAGTACCGTTTTTGTGGTTATCAAAGTAGCGCCGGGCTATGCGGTTGACAAGGTGATTGCAGCATTGAAGAAAAGGCTGAATGAAGTCGATGTTTTTGATAAACAGACTTTTAGCCGAAAGACACGGCTTTACTGGACCATGGAAACGGGGGTCGGTTTTTCCTTCATGTTAACCATCTCTATAAGCTTTCTCATCGGTATGCTCATCGTAGGGCAGACTATTTACAATTCCACCCTGGAACATATTAAAGAATTTGGCACTCTCAAGGCGCTCGGTGCTACCAATGGTGACATCTATAAAATCATTTTTTCTCAGGCATTCCTCAACGCCATGTTGGGCTATCTGGTCAGTCTGCTCCTGACCCTGTTGTCTGTTAAAATCTACGAAGTGGCTGGTATGGTAATGGTGGTGACCTGGTGGGTCAATCTGTTGGTGCTCGGTCTCACCCTGTTGATGTGTCTTACTGCATCTTTTGTTTCCATACGAAAAATCAAAAAAATTGATCCTGCCATCCTTTTCAGAGGCTGAGAGTGGACCAACCTATTATTACCAAAAACTTGACCAAAGTTTATGCTGAAGGGCGTGTCTCTGTGACCGCCGTGGATGGCGTTGATTTGCAGGTCAATCCGGGGGAGATGATCGGCTTGTTCGGTCCTTCCGGCAGCGGCAAAACGACCCTGCTGTCCATCCTTGGCTGTATTCTTCGCCCAACGGAGGGGTCCTTTCTGTTGTATGGCAACGAAATTTCGGGAATGGATGAACTGTCATTGCCGGCCATTCGTAAAAGATATATCTCTTTTATCTTCCAGGGGTTCAACCTCTTTCCGGCGCTAACCGCTTATGAAAACGTTATGCTGGTACTCAAGCTTAAAGGGGTCGCTTCCGGCCCAGCTGATCAGCGTGCCCGGAAACTTCTTACCGAAGTGGGTTTGGCCGATCGGCTGCAGTTTTTACCACGCGATCTCAGTGGTGGACAGAAACAGCGGGTCGCGGTAGCTCGAGCCGTGGCGGTCGATTCACCCCTTATCCTGGCCGACGAACCGACCGGTAATCTCGACCATGCCAATGGCCGAACCGTGATGGAGCTGCTGAAGAAGCTGGCCGTTGAGCAGAATCGCTGCGTCATCGTCGCAACCCATGACGGCCGGCTCGAGGAGATTTTCGATCGGACCCTGGTTATGGAAGACGGCAAAATAGTCAAAGAGCAACGGAGATCTGCATGAAAAATAGTCGTTCCACTATTCTGATACTGGCCGGGGTGGTCGTGGTGGCTCTTGTGCTCTGGCTATTGGTGCCGAGCCCTCAAGATAAAAAACTTTCTACTTCCAACTCTGAGAGTGCCCAGGCTCTGCAACCAAAGGTTACTGCCAAAGGGGTTGTGGAAAGCCTTGAGGACATTGAACTGGGTAGCCGCGTCGCCAGTGTGATCCGATCTGCCGCTGTGGACGATGGCGATAGGATCGAAAAGGGGCAACATCTGTTGCAACTGGATGATGACAAGGTTCGCGCTCAGCTGGCACAGGCTCGTGCCATGGTACGGGAAGCCAAGGCCGGTTTTAAGCGCCTGGAGAGCGGGTATCGCATAGAAGACGTCGCCATCGCCAAAGCCCGCGTCCGACAGCTGGAAAGCGTTAGCCGCCAGGCTGAGGACGAATTCTCCCGCCAGGACCGACTGTACCATAAACAGGCGGTTACTCTGTTGGTTCGGAACCGGGCCGAAGAACGGATGCAGGTCGCTGCGGAAGATTTGGCGGGTGCCCGGGTCAACCTAAAGAAGCTGCAAACAGGGGAGCGGCAAGAAGACCTTGAGTCAGCCCGGGCAGCGGTGGCCCGAAGCATGGCTGAGTTAAGCTATTATCAGGCGCTTCTTTCAGATTTCACAGTTAAATCCCCTATCGACGGTGTGGTGTCGGTACGCCTCAGGGAACCAGGTGAATCGGTGGACATTGGAACTCCGTTGCTGAAGATTTTCAATCCTGAGCGTTTACGGATTCGGGCCGAATTAGAGGAAACCGAGGTGGACAAGGTAATTGTTGACCAGCTCGCCGAGGTGACTTGCGACGCTTTCCCTGGCAAGGTTTTTTGCGGACGGGTCTCTCAAGTATTCTCGGATGTGCGGAAAAAGTCGCAGAAGACCTTTGATCCCATGGCCTCTTTCGATATCAATACCCAGACCCTGCATGTTGTTTTGGATGATTTTGGCGGCCTTAAACACGGTATGACAGTCACGGTGAGTTTTTTCTGATGATAGGACGGCTCCTGGTAGCGACGCTGGTTTTGCTTTGCTCCTTCAGCCCGGGATTGACCGCCGAGCTGACTTTGCGGGGGTGTGTCGACCTGGCGCTGCAGAACAATAACGGGCTGAAGGCCGCCGAGGAAGAGCTGGCGGCAGCTCGGGAAGCCGGCGTTATTTCGAGGGCTGGTTTTTTCCCAGCATTACGGCTTAAGGGCGGCTACTCTTTGCTCGACCAGGCTGAACGACTGATCGTCGAAGGTGATTCCTTTGCTCCCGGAATTCCGCCTACGGATACGGAGTTGCCGGTTGGGGACCAGAGCTTTTACGAGCTCAATCTGTCTCTGACGCAGCCCCTTTTTACTGGTGGACGTCTTACCCATACCCATCGACGTGCCGAACGCATGCACGATGAGACCCGCCATCGGCTCGACAGACGCAAGCGCGAACTGTCCCGCGATGTTGAACTAGCCTTTAATCAAGCGCTGAATGACCAACTATTTACCGAAGTGTTGGCCAAGGCGATTCAGGCCAAGGGGGAGCGTCTCAGAGTTTTGAAAGCGCTCGAGGAAGAGGGCTATATCGGTCGGGAGGAGGTTCTGCAGCAGGAAACGGATCTGCTGTTTACCGAGCTGGACCTGACCAGGAGCCAAAACAGCGAACAACTCAACCGACGCCGTCTTGCCCATCTGATTGGTAACGAGGTCGGGCTGGGGCAGCTTCGGTTGGTAGGGAAATCTTTCAACGCCGCTCTGACGCTGTCTCTGGCCGATGTGCTGGCTGCTGCCTTGCGCCAGCGAGAAGAGTTGCTGGCGGCTGCTTCACGGGTTGAGGTGCTCGGCGAGGAAATTGCCATTGCCCGCAGTGGCTATTATCCCCAGTTCTCTCTCGAGGGTCGTTACACCCGGCAGAAGGAAACCAACCTGACTCGGGATGATGCCTGGCTACTGGCGGCGCAGCTTGAATGGTCCCTGTTCGAATGGGGTAGTACTAACGCAGAGGTACGCCAGAAAGCCGCACGTAAGCGTAAAGCCCAATATCAGCGCCGGGAACTGGAAAACGCCGTGTTGCTTGAGGCGGAACAGGTCTGGCGAGCGGTAAAGGAAGCCGAGCAAGCCATAGCTGCCCATGATAAACAGCTCAAGACCAGCGAGTTTCGCTGGTCCCTGGTGGTGGAACGCTATGCCGAGGGGAATGTCCAGTTGGCTGATCTGATCGAGGCGGAAGCCGACTTGCTCAAGGCTTATCATCAGTATCTTATGGCCATTAACAACTTGGATGCTGATTTGGCCAGGCTAGAAGCCGCTGCTTCTCTCTCCCTGGAGCCGTATCTGTTGCCTGGGACCATTTATACTCCAGAGCAGGAATTTGCTGCCACAAGAAGTGACCTCAGCCTGCCTTTGAAAGCAAGTGGCACTTCGACAGACGTAAGGCCAAAAAAACCGGTCGACGCTTCTTCCGGAACAGGCGCAGATGTTGTCGCTCCTTCTCCGCTGCAGACTGTCTCAGCTGACAATCATCCGACCCTTGAAAGATTCAACTATGCGGTGCAGGTAGGTTCCTTTAAGAATCGAAGGAATGCCGAAAGCCAGGTGCTGCTTCTCGAGCAAAAAATTCCCCAGCATTCAATTGTCCTGACAAAGGCTGGTGACTTTCACCGTGTTCGTATTGTCGGTTTTTCCAGTAAAAAAGATGCCCAGAAGGCCACGGCGCAGGCCGGTATCCCCGATTACTTAATTTTGAGGACTCAATAATGGACGTTGATCGATTGCTGCAGCAGGAATTCTCTCGGAATATCGGCCTGCTCAGCGAAGCAGAGCAACGCCGGTTACTGCAGTCCCATGTCGCCATCGCGGGGGCCGGCGGAGTCGGCGGCTTGCATGTGCTGACCCTGGCGCGCCTCGGCGTCGGCCGCTTCACCATCGCCGACCCCGACACCTTCGAGGTGGTCAATGTCAGCCGTCAGTTCGGCGCCCTGCACAGCACGCTCGGGCGCAATAAGGCCGAGGTGTTGGGAGAAATGGTGCTCGATATCAACCCTCAGGCTCAGGTTCGGGTTATTCCAGAGCGGGTCGAAAGTGGAAATCTGGCGGACTTTCTGGCCGGGGCGGAGGTGTTTGTTGATGGCATCGACTTTTTCGAGATCGAAGCCCGGCGGGTTATCTTTCGGCGCTGCCGGGAGATGGGCATTTACGCCCTGACCGCCGCACCCCTCGGTTTTGGCGCGACACTGCAGGCATTTTCTCCCGATGGTATGTCCTTTGATACCTATTTCGGTTTGCGCGACGGCATGGAACATATCGAACAGATCGCGGCCTTCGCCTCCGGACTGGCGCCCCGTCCCTACCATATCCGCTACCTCGATGTGACCAAGGTCGACCTGCGCCGCCAGACCGGTCCGGCGGTCTCCCCGGCCTGTACCTTGGCTTCGTCCCTAATAGCCACCGAAACGGTCAAGGTCCTCACCGGCAACGGCAGGGTACGGCCCGTCCCCTGTTATCTACAGTTCGATATGTTGCTGGGACGTTTTGTGCGGGGCCGGGTCTGGCTGGGGGGACGCAATCCTCTGCAGCGGTTAAAAAAATGGTTGATTATGAAAAAGGCTCGGGCTTCACTCAAAGGGGACGCTGGATGAAATATCAAAAACTCCTGGAAGCTGCGGTACGCGCACCATCGGGGGACAACTGCCAGCCCTGGCGGTTTGAGGTCGCCGACAGCGAGATACGCATCTATGACCGGCCTGAGCGGGATTCCTCGCTATATAATTATCAACAACGAGCCTCGCTGGTCGCTCATGGCGCCCTGCTTGAAAATCTTTGTATCGCGGCATCTGCTGAAGGTTATCGCAGCCTCGTTACCACCTTCCCAACCATTGACAACGCTCAGCATGTGGCAACCGTACAACTCGCAGAGACTCCCCCCGTTGCAGAACCGCTGTACGATGCGGTCTTCGCCCGAACAATCAATCGCCGCCGGTATACCGGCAAGTCACTGAGCCCCGAACAGCTGTCCGCTCTGACCCAGGCTGGCAGCCAGGTTGCTGGTGCACGTTTGATATTGCTGGATAAACAGACGGAGAAACGGCAGTTGGCCCAGGTCATCGGCTGCAACGACCGGTTGGTGTTCGAGAACCGCAACCTGCACCGGTTCCTTTTCGATCACCTACGTTGGAACGAACAGGAAGCTCGCCAGCACGGCGACGGACTCGACGTGCGCAGTCTGGAGCTAAGCCTTCCCGATCGGCTGGGCATGCGGTTTTTCAAAAGTTATCGATTAACCCATTTGTTGAATCATTTGGGGATGTCGCGCATTGTCAGGGCTAAAGCCGTCAGTCTGGCTTGCTCCTCCGCGGCCCTTGGCGCCATTGTTGTTCCTGCTGGCAACGCCGTGGACTATCTCAATGCCGGTCGCCTCATGGAGCGCCTCTGGCTGGAGGCCACACGCATGGGTCTCAGCTTTCATCTGACCACAGGCATCACCTTCTTGATGCAGAGTGTTGCGGAGGGTGCCCAATTGAATCTCTCCAAAAAACACGCTGCTCTGCTCACCCGACTGCGTGAACAGACCCAGTCTGTCTGCGGGGTGCAGGGTGAATGCATCGCTCTGTTCTTTCGGGTTGGACACAGTGGGCCGCCACGGGTGCGTTCCTTGCGGTTGCCCTTGACCGAGCAAGTCGATCTGATTGCGTAGCAGGTGCCTCTTGACTTGCCCATCTACAAGCTTGTGAGAATGCATCAAATATAGTGTTGAAATTGTTTACAGTTAAAAACAGCCCCCCCCCTCCAAAAAAAACCAGTAATCTTAGTGTTTATCCTGAGTCCAAATATGACAACGACCGTTGTTCCAGAACCCATCACAATTGTGCCGACCTGTGCGGTTTGGGTTTCATTGGCCGCTGGAAGTGGGAAAAGTGAAAAGGTAACTTTTGACGCATAGAAGGTCAATGCCCGGTCGGTTAGCTTCGGCCGGGCTTTTTTGTTCTCCGATTTCGGCCCAATCAATTTACGCAAGAGTTCCGGCTGATGTTTTTCCCTGAATAGTTGACTTATTGCAGACCGCTGACGATGCTTAATCCCTATGGCATGTCTTAAGTAACAGATCCTGCGACTGGTGCCAGACGTTGGCCGATCGACCGTTCATCTTCTGGCTGGGGGCAGGCGCCGGTTGGCGCCTTGCATTGTTGATATTGCGATGCGTCGTTGCGTTCGTGGTGTGTGGACTTAGATCCTTCCTTGCTTTCCTCTATCATCTAAAAGATGTTCCTGGCTGCTTGGGACTTGTAAATTTATGCCTTTCTGTTGCCATGTTGATACACCCTAGGCTGCTCTGGTCGCCATGTAGCGACAAAATAAAACACTCAGAAACAGCTAGTTAGAGAATAGTTCCCAGGTGTTGTGGTCAAGTAGCGCCACCTTTCTGCTGTAACTCCGCTTGATAACCATTGCTGAAGGGAAGTTGTCTTACAACTCATTGAAAACATATAGAAAATCATGGTTGGTATTGTATTTGCTCTGGTTCTTTATTCATCGGTTTATTCCATGCTGGCGAAAGTTCAAGCTTGGTAAGCCACGGGAACGACGGAGGAGCCATGCCATTGCAACGCTTCGAATTTAAGAAAATCACTCGGGAAGATCCTCTTTTCAAAGAGGTCCTGGCTTTACGCTATAAGGTTTACTGCGAGGAGCGAGGCTTTGAAAACCCTGACGACCATCCCGATGGCCTGGAAAGGGATACGTTTGACGAAGCCGCAGTTCATTTTGCTGCGATTGACCGTCCAACAGGCCGGGTGGTCGGTACTGTGCGGCTTGTATTGGAATCGGCAAAAAACTTTCCTGGTGAGCAGCTTTTCGATCTCGATTCCATAGCTGCAGGGCTTTGCCGGGAAAAGATAGGCGAGGTTTCGAGGTTAGCGCTGGCCAAGTGGTATTGTCAGGAAGTTCGGCGGCGCCTACGGCGGGGAGCTGAAGCGGGAGAGATCGTTCTCGGTTTGTTTCGGTGTCTGGCGCTGGAGAGCGGTCGGTTGGGGTTGACCCATCTGTGTGCCGTCATGAGCCGCGGGTTACCTGTGTTGCTGGCAAAAAACCAGATCAATTTTGAGCGGATTGGACCCGAGCAAAACTATCACGGATTTCGAGCGCCATATTTTGGGTCCATTGAAAACATCGCCGGTAGAAATTCGGACCTATACGATATTTATAAAGATCCATTGCCGGTTGCCAGGGTAGCCTGAAAAAGGTCGGCAAATATTGTTTCTGGCGCGCCCTGCGTTAATATCAGAACAAGCGGGTCCGGCTTCCAAGTCGTCAAGTCTCCTTCAGCCTCTCTTCCAACTTAGCCATTCTCTCCTTGAACTCGGAAACATCTGCCGATCGCTGAACCAGGCGTCTTAGCGTGGAACTCATCGTCCCCACATCCCGGTGAAAGTATAGCCCCACCTCGGTTAGGGTCGCACCTTTAAATGTCTTGGCCAGCCAGGCGACCATCGCCCGAGCCTCTGCCAATTGCCGTTTCTGGCTCGTGGTTTTCAAGTCGGCATAATCGAGTCTATAGTTTTGACAAACAACGGTTATGATATCGTCGAGGGATGGACGTGCGATCAAGGCATCAACGGAAAACCCTGAAATCTGCTCTAAAAAGCGATCATCGCCCAGCACGCGTTTGTCGCTAGCCCCCTCATGAAAATCCTTCCGATGGCCTTCACCTAGGCCATCGAAAACAAAAGAGACATAGCGCCGTTGCGCCTCCATCCGATTATTCGCCAACTGTCCGAGTACCCAGTCGGTGGTCAACTAAGGCAGAATTTCTTGACCAAAATACGCATGGTGGCTGCTCCAGGGATAGTCGACGGGATCGATAACCAAGCCGCAGTGAACTTGATTCAGGTGGACATACCGCACCAGTACCAGCAAATAGCTGTCGCCATTCACCAGCAATGCCTTGTAATGCCATTGAAATAGGTGTCCTCGCCGGTCATGCCGGCGGTTGATCCATTGGATGTAGCGAAAGGAGGGGTTTTTCAGGCCCTGAGAGAGGGGGCTGTCGCTCACCTGCAAAACCAGGTGGAGGTGGTTGGTCATGCAGCAGAAACCGTGCACGCGATAACGGAAACGCTCCGTGCCTTCCTGCATCAAGTAGATAAAGACGGCTGTAGTCTTCGCCGGAAAAAAGATTTCCTGCCCGCTGTTGCCGTGCAATGTGCCGTGATAGAGACCACCGGGGGTATGGATGAGTGTTTTGCGTGCCACGGTCTTATCCTGCCGACCTCATCGAACTTGTCAACTTGGAAGCCTGCCCCCATGCTTTAGCACCTCCCATTGGGAGCCTTCCCCCCCCCCATTGAAACACGACTAATAACAGTGTCGAGTTTTATTACACTTTTGCAAAGAAGGTCACGGTAAGCAAATATGTCGTTTAAATACAGCTGGTTGAGAGTTGGCTTGCTCATTGCAGAGATACTATCTGAATTTAAAAAGCCATTAGTGTTGCGATTCAATCAAAGTAACCGCTACAAAAACAAAGGAGGGTAAAATGAGAAAAAGACTCACTGCTGTACTTGTCACCCTAGTTGCAGCTACACTGTTTTTCGCCAGCACAGCGTCTGCATTATTCCTAAACGACTGGTATCTCGACATAGATGCTAGCGGCGTTCGGCCAGCCGAACAGATTGATGAATTTCTTGACATTGTTGGCCCAGGATACATTGTCAACACCTTTACAGGTGCGGATACTTTCACCTTTAGTGAGACTGGCGTTTTTATTAGCAATGCGCACGATGGTGGAAATCTCTTTGATTTCGTTCTCAACGGTTTTGAGTTGACTGGATATTTCGAGGGTACCGGTAGCGGCACCCTTGACGGAGACATAAGCTTTTCCACTGGGACCCTGGATATTTACTCTGACAGCCCGAGAAATTATGCTACAACTGATAACTTCTACGGCGCAAATGACGGCACAAAAATCGCGACATTCGACTTGTTCAGCGGTTCTGGTACCGTAGATCCGGCTGGTATTCCAAACGGCCAGATCACTCTGATCATGGAATCATCTTTTATGGAAGAAGGATACTTCTTTGATAGCGAGATGAACGATCTTTCGTTTACCGACCCAATTCAATGGATCTTGGGCTATTCCACCACGAACGCATCCTATGTGGAGAATCCCAGTGACGTTGTAAACAGCGAATTCGGAGTAGGCGCTAACACTGCCCCCTTTGATTTCGTTGTTTCTTCCAACGGTCAGTATCGCCTTGCCCCAATTCCCGAACCCTCCACCCTGTTGCTCCTCGGTGGCGGTCTGCTGGGTCTTGGCTTCATCACTGTGCGTAAAAAGAAATAACAAGTAAAAAAACTTCACAATAAAAAGGCGAGCCGAAAGGCTCGCCTTTTTATTGTGCGCCCTGCAAGGCGGGGGGTACGCAAGAGTTATTGGGTCAATTTTGAGAACGCAACCTTGGGGCTAAAACTTCCCTTGATAACCTCCCGAATGTAAACGTCGGCTTCGTCTTAAGTTTTATTGTGGTGCCGGTTCACTAGAATAGTTCGACACCCCGGGGAAAACAGAGTCTATCTATGTGTCGGTGGACGGTCCCCTTTTAACGGCAAGGTTCCCTCTTCGATCAGGCAGTTTTGATTTTGGACTCGACAAGTAAAGATATAATGAGATAAGTTTTGTTTTTTCTTAGGCCTTCCTCTAATGATGGGTGTTTCTGGAAAATGAGCCGCTTTCTGTTCAAAAAAATCTGCACGGATGACCCTCTGATGACCGAGGTGTTCCGCTTGCGGTACAAGGTCTACTGCGATGAGTGGGGCTTTGAAAAACCGGAGGACCATCCCGATGGGCTCGAGAGGGACGAATACGACGCTCAGGCTGTTCATTTCGGTGCTTTGGCGGCAGAAACCGGCGAGTTGATCGGCACGATTCGGATTATTCTTAACTCGGAACTCGGTTTTCCTATCGAACAGCACTGTGTCTTCGATTCGGACTTATCCTTTATCGACAAAGATAAAATCGCCGAGATTTCTCGGCTGGCGGTGAGCAAAGACTATCGTAAACGAGCCGTCGACCAGCTGATCTATAGCGACGATTGCTGCCCGGAAGAAGTTCTGGCTCGTTCGCAGGTCAACCGGGAGCGCCGCAAGCACGAGTTTTACATTATCATGGGTCTCTATGTCTGTATGTACCGTGAAAGCGTGGAGTTGGGCTTGACCCATTGGTACGGCCTCATGGCTAAGGGTTTGCACGTGTTGCTGCGCCGGTCGAAGATTCAGTTTCAGTCCATAGGGCCTGAAATCGATTACCATGGACATCGAGTGCCCTACTTAGGCGACATTCAAGAGATGGTCAGAACACTTTCCCGTGACAATGCAGATTTTTTTGCCGAGTTTGATAAGTCGATCATCACCCGGCGAGCATAGCGAATCTCTTGCGTTTCTGGTGCACCAGGTGGTCCCCAACCCCTTTAGCTTCCTTTTAGACCCCTCTCTTTGGTTCTTGTCGGAAAATCTTACAGGCTGTCAACGCCTTTTATCGTGGTTGAATAGGCTACATGGGCGAAGATATCGCGGATTTCTTCAGGCCGTTTGTTGGGTGTGTGCTCCAGCTTTTTCTGCCGCTGGTTGGCACGGGTTTTGTAACGTTGTCTAGTGTTTGCAAGTGAAGGGCGCACGCCGACAAAAAACACTACCAGCTTTTAACGGGTTCGCAACGGGAAAGGGTTTGCTTTTATGGAGATGATTTGCTATTCCTAAGGAGTCATGGATTTGACTTTTTAAGGAAGAGGGCAAGTTGAGTGGCTGGAGTCTTTTTAAAGCCAGTGGTTCTTGGAAACCTGAAGTTAGGAAATTGCTGATATATGTTCGAAATGCAATTCTGTGCCGATGAACACTTGCGCATAATAAGCTGCTGCGAACGGTTCAGTGACTTACAGGGCATGCCATGCAAAGACCTGCACGGTCTGCCCTATAATCAACTTTTGCCGCGGCTCTTTTATAAAGAGCATGACGCCCTCGACTGGGTTTTGCAAACGGGAGAAAGCCTTGTTTTGCAAGAAGTACAACTCGGCGAGCGGTTACCGGTGCAAGTAGCCGACCTGACCATTGAACCCCTGTTGGATGAAGGAATACCCTCAGGCGTGCGGGTTGTGGTCTGTACGCAACAGGGTGCTGCGGCAAACTCTCCCCTGCCTCCCCTGGCCCGCTCTGAGGAGTTGGAAAAGCTGGTCATTATGCTATCCCATGGCGTCCGAAACCCTCTCAATGCCATCAAGGGCGCAGTGAGTTATTTGCAGAGTCGCTTTGCTCACGAACCGGACCTAGAGGAATTCACTGGTATCATGAGCGAAGAAATCGCTCGGCTCGAGCGCTTTATCGGCGGGTTTCTTGCCACTTCCTGCTTTGATCAGGCCGTCATTCCCCTTGATGTCAATGCTTTGCTTAAAAAAATCGCCCTCTATACCTCTCTGCAAGCCCGGGTCGCCGGAATTGACATGATTGTCAATTGTGGTGTGGTCCCGCCACTGCATGCTAATCCCTTTCAGATCGAGCAGGCGATTCTGAATCTTCTTAACAACGCCATTGCCATTCTTCCCTCAGGGGGGCAGGTCCGGCTCATCAGTCGGTTAGAGCGCAGGGAAGGTCGAGAATTTGTTACATTAGAGGTGGCTGATGACGGGCCGGGTATGTCCCCGGCTAAGATTGCCGCCCTTAACGACCCAACCAGTGGTCCCGAAAGGGGCAGGGAACGGGGTTTTGGTCTCTTTATCACCCGCGAAGTGGTCCAAGCGCATGGCGGTCTGATGGAGGTGGTCAGCGCAACCGGTGAGGGCACGTGTGTACGTCTTCTGCTGCCGGCGGCTCTGGCTGGCAACGCCCTATGAACAAAGGAAGTATTCTGCTGGTTGATGACGAACCCAATGCCGTCCGGGTATTATCTGCTATTCTCGAAGCCGAGGGCTATGGGGTTCTGAAAGCCTTTCACGTGGTTGAGGCCAAACGTCTGTTGCAGGAAAATCATCCAGATGTGCTCATCACCGATATTTGTATGCCCGGCGAAGACGGACTGCAACTCTTTGAATATGTTCTGCAAAACTTTCCCGACATTCCCGTTATTTTCCTCACCGCTTTTGGTTCGGTCGATTCCGCAGTAAAAGCCATGACCAAAGGAGCCTTCTACTACTTTGTCAAGCCGCCGGACTATGTCAACCTGAAGGGAATTCTGGCTCGGGCTGTGGAACAACGACACTTGAAGCGCGAGGTGCGGCAGCTCAAGGCGCAGATTTCCAACGGAGCAGCCGGCCGGGGCACCCAGCCGGCTTTCATTTCGGGGTCAGAAGCCAGTCGCAAGATATGGGAGAATGTTCAGGCGATCAAGGATGCAGAAAGCAGTGTTCTGATTTGCGGTGAGACAGGCACCGGCAAGGAACTTATTGCCCAGGCGCTCCACTTTGAAAGTGTGCGCTGGGACAAGCCATTTGTTGCCGTCAATTGTGCCGCAATTCCACGGGAATTGATCGAATCCGAGTTGTTTGGCTATGAAAAAGGGGCCTTTACCGGAGCTGCTAGCCAGCGTATTGGTAAGGTCGAGCAGGCTGCGGAAGGGACCCTGTTTCTTGATGAGATCGGCGAGCTCGATATCTCTGTTCAGGCTAAATTGTTAAGGGTGTTGCAGGAAAAAGAATTTGAGCGGTTGGGTAGCAATCAACGGATTCAGGTCAACTTTAGGTTGGTGGCTTCCACCAACCGAGATCTGCCCGCCGAAGTCAAGGGTGGCACCTTTCGCGAAGATCTGTTTTATCGTATCAATGTTTTCTGTATCGAGGTGCCGCCCTTGCGCCTGCGCAAGGCGGATATATCCTTGCTGGTCAATGAGTTTCTGCGGGAATTCTGCGCACGCGAAAACAAGATTCTCGCCTTGGCACCGGAGGTGGTCAGTCTCTTGGAAGGCTTCAATTGGCCGGGCAATATCCGCCAGTTGCGTAATGTGGTGGAACGCGCCGTGGTTCTGGCGCGAGGTAAAGAAATTTGTGTGCGGGATTTGTCCAATGAATTGCTGCCCAAAACGCCTCCTGCCAAACAGCACCCCTCTTTTACCTCTCTTAAGGATATGGAAGCCCGGATGATTAGGGAAACCCTAGAACGTTGCGGTGGCAACAAGTCTATGGCGTCCCGCATGCTAGGCATGTCTCGCAAGGCCCTTTATAAGCGGCTGGCAGATTTTAATCTCACCTGAAAGAAGCGGTTTCGTACCTGGCTTTAAGCTGTTACCGCTTACCCTTTAGCACGTCTCCTCTCAGTTATTCTTTCCCGCATGTTCCCTTTGGACACACCTTGTGGCGCTAAAATGGCTGGTTCATTAAAGCTGTATCCAAAAGACACAGTCCTTCGGCCGGGATTGTTTCTAACGGGTACAGTTTTGGTTTAATCCCAACAAAATAAAGCCCCCTTGCTTGGTCTTCTCCCGTTAGGCCAGCAAGCGCGGGCCTTGGTATAAGGCTTGCTTAGTAATTGGCACTAGTTAATTCGATAGTGTGTGAACGGCTAGGCCATTCTCTGGCCAACCCCTTTTGATTTGTATAGCCATTCAAAGCAATGGCTTGCTGGATGAGGCACAACGTGACGTCGAAAAAAATCCTGATTATCGATGAACATAGATTCGGGAAAATCTGTACGGCCTTGGTCCAATTGAGAGGCTTTAATACTGAATGGGCTTCGGGCTGTGAACACGACTTTTCTCAGCGAGATTTTGAACGCTATTCTTTGGTAATTACAAGTTATCCCTATAGCAGCCAGATTCTCCCCAGCCTTGCGGCAAAGCAAATAGCCGTGTTGGTTCTGTCTGACTTTACTTGTGAAAAACTGATGCAGGTAATAGAGGACAACACAAACATTTTTTGTCTAATGAAACCTGTTAACTTCTCCCACTTCGAACATGTAGTGGACAACCTCATAGCAGATAGGGTGATCTGAATGAAAAATCTATCCTTTTTCAAGAGGCTGACCGTTCTGGTGCTTTTGGCTTGTTGCCTTTTTGCCTGCGAACGCAAAACCAAAGAACAACTTTTGCATGATGGCATTGAGCTGCAACAAAGCAACAACCCGACCGGGGCGATCGTGATGTTTAAGAATGCTTTGGAGAAGGACCCTAATTATTACGAAGCTCGTTTGCAGCTAGGGGTGGCCTATCTGAGCTGGGGTAATTACATCCAAGCGGAAAAAGAGCTGGAAAAGGTACTGCTGCAGGATCCTCAGAACGGGGAAGTGTTGCTACACCTGGCCACCGTACATCTGAAAAATCGTACCCCAGATCGGGCCATTGCGCGTGTTGAGCGCTATCTTCAAGAGCAGCCCGTAAGCGCCGAGGCTTACGAATTGCTGGGTAGTAGTTTTACGCAGAAGGGGGAGATGGCGAAAGCGGAACAGGCCTACAAAAAAGCCATTGAGCTTGACGATCAGCAAATTGCTGCTCGCAACGGTTTGGCTCGCCTTTATGGGGCTTCCAGTCGCTTGGGGCAGGCCCGTAGTCTGCTGCAGGAAAACCTTGTACTGGATGGGCATAATAAAGACACCTATTATCTGCTGCTGCAGGTCGAAAGGATGGCCGGTAACCCTGAAGAGGCCATGGACGTTGCCAGGCGACTGCTGGAATTGTTCCCTGCAGAGGTCAAAGCTGCTTATCTACTTGGAATTCTGGAGCTGCAACGCAATGATCTGGCGGCTGCCAGAGAACTGGCCGACAATCTGCTTGCCCACCATGCGGATCACCCGGCAGGCATCCGTTTGCAGGGTCTGATCCTGTTTGCCGAAGAGAAATATGCAGAGGCCGCAGACAAACTGCAGCAATCGTTGAAAAAGTTTCCCGACCTTACCGGCCGCTATATGCTCGGCCTGTCCCATTACAAACTTGGCGCCTTTGAACTGGCCCTCAATCAATTCCAGGCCATGCTGGACGAAAAGCCTGATCACCATCAGGCACGCTTAATGGTGGCTCAGACCCTGTTTCGGCAAAAGCGATTCGATGACAGTCGTACAGCTGCGCAGATGGTGCTAAAGGCGCAACCTAACAATGCCCTGGCTCATGATATCCTGGGCAGCGTCTATCTGGCTCAGGGGGATTTTGACCGAGGTATGGAAGAGCTGGACCGGGCTATCGAGCTGGCTCCTCAGCTGGTCGATGCCCAGCTGAAAAAGGGCTTGTTTAATCTGTCCCAAGGGAAGCTGCAGCAGGCCGAAGGTCCCTTGGAAGAGGTGGTACGGCTGGCGCCAGAGCTTCTTAATTCCCGCCTGTTACTGGCTGCCTCCTATCTTAAACGACAAAATTACGGCGAGGCCATTGCCACTCTAGAGAAAGGGTTGCAGGGCCGTCCGGAAGATGCTGTGTTGCATAATCACTTGTCTGCCGCTTATCTGGGCCAGGGCCAGGCCGAAGCGGCAGTGGCCGAACTTGAGAAAGCTAAAAAGTGTAAACCTGATTATGCCGCGCCTTATGTCAATCTTGCCAACTATTACCTGTCCCAGGGCCAGCCGGATAAGGCTGCTGCTGAATATTCTGCTCTGCTGCAGGTTGTTCCGAAAAACCTACGGGCTCTGTTGTCTTTGGCTGCCTTGCAGGAGATTCAAGGTAATGCACAGGGGGCTCAGGAGAGTCTGACCCGTGTAGCGGCAACAGATGCTGTAGAAGGGTTTTTGGCGCTGACGCTCTACCAAGATCGTAACGGTGAGCTTGACTTGGCATTGGAGACCGTAACCAGGGGATTGGAGCGTCATCCTAAGCAGCCGGCTCTACTCGAAGCTCAGGGGCAGCTTTTGTTGCGAATGGATCGTGTCGAGCAGGCTCTTAAGGTTTTTCGCTCCCTGGCTGATGTCCGTGCGGAGCGAGGACTTCCCCTGTTGGTAGCCACCTTAGTTGGGAAAAACCGACATCCAGAGGCTGTCAAGCTGGCGCAGGAGCAGATTGATCAGCACGGCAACGCGGCGTCGGGCTATCTACTGCTTTCCGCCGTCTACCGACAGCAAAAGGATTACAGCAAGGCGGAGTCTGCATTGGAAAAGGGGTTGAAGTCGGTCAAAGATGATCTGTTATTGCAGATGAAACTTGCTGAGCTCTATGTCATTCAGCAAAAGTTTGAAAAGGCGCTGCATCTCTATGTAGAGCAGCGTGGAAAACACCCCGGTTCTATGCCTCTCGCCTTCAGCCTTGGTTCCTTGTACGACCAGTTGGGGGATAAGCGTAAAGCCCTCGAGTTATATCGTCTATGTCTGGAGGGCAACGATGACTACGTACCGGCTCTGAACAATCTGGCTTTCCTCCTTGCCGACAATTACCGTGACTTGGATGAAGCCCTGCAGTTAGCCGTGCGAGCCTTTCGATTCAAGCCTGCTGAACCTGGCATCATGGATACCCTTGGCTATGTGTTGACTCGCAAGGGGCGCTTTGCTGATGCGCTGCCCTATCTGGAAAAATCAGCGGCGATGCTGCCTGCTGACTCTACGGTACAGCTCCATCTGGCTATGGCGTACCAAGGGCTTGGCAAAAATGTTGAAGCCAAAGCCATGGCCAATAAGGTGGTGGCTTCCGGCAATCCGGCCCTTGTGCAATCTGCGGAAACCCTGCTGCAGCAGCTGAATAAGGCTGCCGGTGGAAAGGACTGAGGGGAGTGAATAAATCCTCATTGCTGTTGATGATAGCGGATGGCGCCTTGTCTGTCCTAGCGTTGCTGATGGGCTATTTTCTGCGTTTCGGTAATGTCTCGGGTTTTATCGATTTGATAGAGCCGGGTGGCCTACGGTTTCTGATGATGGCTGCTGTGGTTATAGTCAGCGGTTTTTTCTGCGAACTCTACGCCAGAGATCAGCAGTTTTGCGGTGCTGATCTGGCGGCCCGCATTGCTGTGGTTATGATGGTATGCCTGCTGGTCCTGTCGGTCTGCTATTATCTGCTGCCTCAGCTTATGATTGGCCGCGGCTATCTCTCTCTGGCGCTGATCCTGTGCGGCTGCATGCAGTTTCTGCTGCGCCGTGGCCTGCAGGCCATCGGTGGGTTATCCGCCTTTTCCCAGCGGGTGCTGGTGCTCGGTGTCGGCCCCCTGGCCGAAGTGATCGAGAAGACCATTCAACAGTCACAAGGTAATTATGTGCTGGCCGGCTTTGTGCGGCCGTCAGCGGATATCATGACCGTGTCCGCCGAGCAGGTCATCGGTGGTGTGGAGGACATCGCTTCTCTGGTTCAGCAGCAGCGAGCCAACCAATTGGTGGTGGCGGTTACTGAACGGCGGGGGGTGCTGCCGGTCAAGGAACTGTTGCGCTGCAAGCTGAACGGTGTTGATGTGCTCGATTCTCCGTCTTTTTATGAAAAAATAACCGGTAAGCTGCTGATTGAAAATATCCAACCGAGCTGGTTTATCTATTCCAACGGCTTTCGTAGCTCAGCCTTTAGTCGATTCTACAAGCGACTGTTGGATCTCCTTTTTTCTTTGCTGGGCATTGTATTGGCGTCGCCCCTGTTTCCTTTGGTTGCTCTGCTGGTCAAACTCGATTCCCCCGGTGCGGCGCTGTTCCGTCAGGTGCGAGTTGGCGAAAGGGGTAAAGAGTTCGAAATTCTGAAATTTCGTACTATGCGCCAAGACGCTGAAAGCTCTACGGGAGCAGTCTGGTCACAGAAGAATGATTCGCGTATCACCCGTATCGGCGGCTTTTTGCGCAAAACCCGGTTGGATGAAATTCCGCAACTGTTCAATGTGCTTAAAGGAGAGATGAGTTTTATCGGGCCCCGCCCCGAGCGACCGGAATTCGTCACCCAGCTTACCGAGCGTATCCCTTATTACAATAAGCGGCATTTCGTCAAACCGGGTCTGACCGGTTGGGCACAGATCTGCTATCCCTACGGTGCCTCCGAGGAGGATGCCCTGGAGAAGCTGCGCTACGACCTCTACTACATCAAAAATTATTCGATACTGCTCGACTTGTTTATCGTTCTTGAAACCATTAAGGTCGTCATTTACGGCCGCGGAGGAAGGTGATTGCCCCATGAAAAGGTTAGCTCTGACATTGGTGCTTCTGTTGTTTGCGGCGACGCTTGCCGTTGCGGGTGATTATATCATCGGTGATGGCGACACCTTGCAGGTTGCGGTGTGGGGCGTGCCTGAGCTGAGTGTCCCGGTTTCCGTGCGCCCCGATGGCAAGATCACTTTGCCGGCGGCAGGGGATGTGGTCGCTTCGGGATATAGCCCGAGTCAGCTTGGGCAAGAATTGACCCGCGTGCTTGGCAAGTACGTGAAGACTCCGATTGTCACTGTGACCGTTAATAATGTAACTAATAACCGCATCTATATCTCAGGTGGGGGCGTTCCTTCGCACGTCATTAACCTCTCCGGCCGTACCACCTTGTTCAAATTGCTCTGCAGTCTGGAAGGGATCCACAATGCCGACTTGGTCAATGCCTCCCTGATGCGGGCGGGTGAGAAAGTACAGGTTGATTTCGACGCGCTTTTCAACAAGGGTGATTTGACCGGTGATACCAAACTGGAGCCCGAAGATATCCTGTATCTGCCGACCAATGAGCTGAACAAGGTTTATGTGGTCGGCGCTGTGACGAACCCCCAGTACCTGCTCTATCGGGAAGGTCTTAAGATCCTCGATGCGATTCTCGAATGCGGAGGCTTCACCAAATTCGCCAAAGAGAGCGATGTGCTGATCTTGCGCAAAAAGGGCGATTCTCGGGAACGTCTGAAAATTAACATTAAAGAGTTGATGAATGACGGTGACCTGGCGCAGAATATCGCCTTGCAGCGCGGCGATTACGTCATCGTCAGAGAAGGCATGTTTTAGCCGTTGATGAACGCAGATACGGCCTACAAACCATTTTGAAATCAAACTGTTTTAACCGCCGAGGACGCAGAGGGCGCCAAGGAAAACTCATACAAGAATAAATGGTGTTCTCTGCGAACTTTGCGCTCTCTGCGGTAAATAGGGCGTTAGCCTACTGGTTTTGCTTGATCAGCGAATGCATAACATCTGATTTTACCAGCGTCCAATTAAAGGTTTAAAGGTTTTGGGAGCCCAATGGAATGCGTAATTGAACCAACCCCATGGAATCACCGAGGACGCAGAGGTCTCCTTAGACAAGAAAAACCTGTTAAATGGTGTTCTCTGCGAACTTTGCGCTCTCTGCGGTAAATAGGGCGTTGGCTTACTGGTTTTGCTTGATCAGCGAATGCACAGCATCCGATTTTATCAGCGTCCAATAATTTTTGCGGTTTTAGCTTCAACTTCTTAGGTGAAATGAATGGAATCATCAATTACACAACTGAAAAGCTATTTGCCAATCTTTTATACACGGCGCAACCTCTTTATCGTGCTGGCCGTCACCGTGGCGCTCTGCATTGTCGCCGGCAGTTTTTCCATGCAGAAAAAATACGAAGCCAAAAGTTCCGTGTTTATCGAAAAAAACGTTATCGACAGCCTGATGAAAGGGCTGACCATTTCGCCGTCGATGAACGATCGTATTAGAGTGCTGCGGTACCAGATGCTCAGCCGCGATATGGTGTTGCGGGTGCTCAAAAAACTGGGGGCGGATGCTAAGGTGAGCTCGGCGGAAGAGCTGGAGCAACTGGTGCGGGCCTGCCAGACTAAAACCATTATTAACATCAAGGGGAACGATCTGTTTTTTGTTTCCATCGTTCATACAGACCCGGTTTTTGCCAAGGCTTACATCAATACCCTGGTGACCACCTACGTCGAAGAAAACATCTCTGAAAAGCGGGAGGAATCCTACGGCGCCAATCGCTTTCTCACCGAGCAGTTGGCGATCTATAAACAGAAGCTCGATGCCAGCGAAGACGAAATTTTCCGTTATCGGCAAAAAGCCGGCATCTTCTCCAATGTCAGCGAAGCGTCGCTTATGGAAGAAATCAAGGCAGGCGAAGGGGAGCTGAAGAAGCTCAGGAGTAAAAAAAATGAGCTGGCGGCCAGCCTTAACACCATTCGCGAGCAGCTGAAAATGATGCAAAGCATGGCAGCCAGGCGAGGTTTAAGCGATTTCGATTCCAATGCCTTCGGTGGCGATCCTCGAGTGGAGGCAGTGCAGGCCAGGATCGACGAAATGCTGCTGGTTTACAATGAAGAGTATCCCACCATCGTTAAGCTTAGAGAACAGTTGGCTGAATTGGAAAAACGCCAGGAATCGCAGCCTGAACAAAACCCCTTACCGACCTTCGATTTCAACCCGTTGGAAGATCCGATATTCGTCGATCTGAAGATGAGGATGAACAGCAGCCAGTCGGAAATCAACGCAGTCATTGCTCGAGAGCAGGAATTGAGTACCACGATCGAGAGCAACAAGACCCTGTTACAGAATTTTCCGCAGGACAAAAAGGTTCTCGCCGATATGGAGCGAGAGAGGAGCCGGTTTCAGGACGTCTATCAGAAGCTTCTTGACCGGGTGGGAATCTCGGAGGTTTCCAAGCAGATGGAAGTGGCCGACAAGAGTACCACCTTCCGCATTGTCGATCCGGCTATTTTGCCGACTCAACCGGTCGGTACTAAGCGCATCGTCGTGATGATGATGGGGCTACTGGCAGGGATCGGTGCCGGGATCGGTGGCGTTCTGCTTAGGGAAATGCTCGATGACAGCATCAAGAGCCCGAACCTCATCAAAGATCTAGGGGTCACCGTATTGGCGGAAATTCCCCAGATGTATAGTGAAGGCGATAGCCAGGTGCAGCGCAAGTGGGACCGGCTGGTCTATGCCTACGGTTCCCTTTGTCTGGCTTTTATTTCTTTGCTGATTGTCCACGATTTGCTGCATCTGGGTTTGATTGATCGATTTATCTGACGGGATAAGTAAAATCCGTAAGCCAGAATGGGGCCACGGAAAACACGGAATGATTTTGGTGTTTCTTTTCAGTGTCTTCCGTGCCTTCTGTGGACAAGAAGGTTCGAAGCCAGAGCCTTGATTTTAACAACAAGAAGCTGAAAACCGCAATTGGTCCACGGAATACACGGAAAGCACGGAAGGGTTAAGAGCAAAGATTCAGAGCCTTTTGTGCCTTTTGTGGACAAGAAGAGTATGAGGACTAAGCCTTGGTTTTAACAACAAAAAGCTGCAAGCCGCAATCGGTCCACGAAAGTATGAAATGTTTTAAGGTCTTTTTTCAGTGTCTTCCGTGCCTTCCGTGGACAAGAAGGGGGTGATGTGTGGGCTTTGGTTTTTAAAACATCAAACAATAGATGTTAGTTTTTTAGAATTCGAAATGAGGATTGCATGAGCCGCATAGACAAAGCGATCGAACGGGCCACTCAGTTGAGACAACAGAAACCTGAGGCGCAAGGTTTTCAACCAACGGTTGAAAAGCAATTTATACAAGCAGCTACAAAAACCGTTAAAGAAACAGAATATGCGGCTTTTGATTCGGTTCCTGCGCCAAAATTGGACAATCCTTTTCTGGTCATGGCCACCGGAGAAGTCGGGCCTGCCGTCGAGCAGTATCGCAAGCTCAAGTCGGTGCTGGTCGAACTGGCCCACCAGCAGAAATTCGATAAATCTCTAATGGTTACCAGTTCGGTGGGAGGCGAAGGGAAAACCCTGACTTCCATCAATTTGGCCATATCCTTGGCGCAGGAGTTTGATCACACGGTTTTATTGGTCGAGGCCGATATCCGCCGGCCGTCTGTGCTTAAATACCTGGGCATGGAGGCAGAAAAGGGCCTCACCGATTGCGTACTCGATGGCATCGATGTTGGCGACGTGTTGGTTAAGACCGGCATCGGCAAGCTCTCGGTGCTCCCGGCCGGGCGGGCGGTGCCTAACCCCGTGGAACTGTTTTCCTCCAAGCGCATGCAGCAGATTCTGACGGAGATCAAAGCTCGTTACACTGATCGTTATGTCATTGTCGACACCACGCCCATCTTGCCTTTCGCCGAACCCCAGTACATCGCCAATGAGGTGGACGGTGTGCTGTTCGTTGTGCGGCAGGGGGTCTCGTCCCTCGAAAAGGTTAAGAAGGCACTGGCGATGTTGAAACGTCATAACCTGTTGGGAGTGGTCTGCAACGGTATGAATCATGTGTCCTCCCTTGAGGGCGATTATGGCTATTACGGATATTACGACACCAAATGATTTCCTTTTCTGGTTAGTCACTTGGATCAAGGTGATGACCAGTTAAAAGGATAAACTTTCACCGCCGAGGACGCAGAGGGCGCCGAGGAAAAACGTCAAGAAGATAAATTCGATTAATGGTGTTCTCTGCGAACTTCGCGCTCTCTGCGGTAAATAGGGTGTTGGCCTACTGGTTTTGATTGATCAGCGAATGCGAAGCATCCGATTTTACCAGCGTCCAATTAAAGGCTTAAAGGTTTTGGGTCGATTTTGAACACCGATGAACGCAGATAAGTTTAAAAACCTGGTTAGCCCCCTGGCTCAAGTTGGTGGCCCGCTTAAATCAAAAGATTCCACCGCAGAGGTCGCAGAGGGCACAGAGAATAAAAAAACAGCAGATTTTCTCCGTTGTCTCTGCGTGCTCTAGTGAGCGAAGCGAACGGGCGTTGAGAAGACTTTGCTTAGCTATCCGCCAAGTTTTTGCGAATGCATCAAATTTGATTAATGGTGTTCTCTGCGAACTTCGCGCTCTCTGCGGTAAACAGGGTTTGACCCAAAAGCACAATCAGAAACTTTTTTATGAAATCAGGTTAAATTGGAGGGTATGAAATGAAATGTCTGAAAATGGTGTTCCTGGTGCTGTTGTTGATGGGGTTTGTCCAACAGGCTTGGGCCGACTTTCATATCGTGCCTCGGTTGACGGTGCGTACCGAGTATGACGACAACATCTATCTCGAGAACTCCGACAAAGAGGACGACTTGATCACCCTGATCAATCCGGCTCTGATCCTCGATTGGCAGACCCGGTTTGTCGATCTCACTCTCGATTTCGGTCTGGAGTACGAAAAGTATCTCGACCACAGTGACGAGGACGACCTGCGTCCCAGCCAGACCACCCGCCTTGACTCCCTGTGGTCCCTCTATCGGGATAATCTTTTTCTGGCGGTCTCCGATGTCTACGAGCGGGTTGCCATCGATGAAGGGGATAAGGGCGGGGTCGGCAACAACCTGGTCAACCTGACCGATTCCAATCGTCTCACCGTCAATCCCTATTGGGTGCTCCAACCTTTGCGCACCTTTCAGGTGAGGGCGGACTATCAGTACGAGAACCTGTGGTACGAAGAATCCGAAGGCAACGATGCAGATACCCACCGGGTCTCCTTGCAGTTGACCCAGGAACTAACCCCCCGCATCAGTGCCACCCTGTACGGTGGGCAAACCTTTTACCGGCCCAAAGACACCAGGATAATCGGTGATGGCGCGAACGAAAACGAGAAATACGATCGCCGAGACCTGCGGCTCAATCTGGCCTGGCAGGTCAGTGAACAGTTGGCTCTGCAGGGCCATGTCGGAAAAGCCTGGCTCGATTACGAAGAGCGCAGCAATACCAGTTCCGACCTCTGGGGTGCTCAAGCCGATTACCAGATCAGTCGGGCCTGGACCCTTGGCAGTAAATACAAGACCGATGTCGAAGATTCCGTCCAAAATGGCGCCCACGAAAGGGACCGGCTGGATATCTATCTGCGCTATGTCAAGCGTGCCACGGTGGCTTTGGCTTTGTATAAAACCCGCGACGACTACCTGGAGATCGAACGCCGGGACGACGCGCAGGGAATGAATCTCTCCGGCGAACTGCCATTTACCAACAAGCTTGGCCTCAATTGGCTGCTGCAATATGCCGACTATGAGAAGAGCGAAAACGATGAGCAATACGATCGTTACGGAGTGCGGCTGGCTGTCTATCGCGAACTGCGTTTAGGCCGCGTTTCTCTCGGCTATACACTGAACCACAACGACTCCAATATCAGCGTAAATGACTATAACAACAACATCGTCTTTGCTGAGTTGGCACTGATCTTTTAATGGGACAGAGATAAAGGCGAAAACCACAGAGCTTGGTTAGCCAAGAGGCTCATGCCGATGGCCCATCTAAATCAAAAGCTTTCACCGCAGAGAGCGCAAAGTTCGCAGAGAACACCATTTAACAGGTTTTCTTGTTTGCGTTTTCCTCGGCGTCCTCTGCGTCCTCGGCGGTAAAGATGCTGTTGGTTTTGGTTGATCAGCGTATGCGAAGCATCAGATTTTATCAGCGTCCAATGCAGGGGGTAAAGATTGAAACCCCTTACCGATTACAGATAAATCATTACGGATTTTAACCATGTACGAATCTTTTTTTGGTCTGACCGCTAAACCCTTCAGCCTAGTGCCGGACCCGAGCTTTCTCTTCCTGAGCGCGACCCATAAAAAGGCCCTGCGCTATCTGCAATACGGTCTGCAGGAAGGGGCCGGGTTCATTTTGCTCACCGGTGAAGTTGGCTCTGGCAAAACCACCATTCTCAAGGATTTTGTTCAGCGTCTTGATGGTGACACTGTTCTGGCCATGGTGTTCAACACCTCGCTGGGGGGCGAGCAGCTGCTGGCTGCCGTCAACGAGGAATTCGGTCTCGAGGTGGATGGTCGCGATAAGTTGTCCTTGCAGCGCGATCTCAACGATTTTCTGATTTATCAGTATGCCGAAAGCGTCCGGCCGATCCTGATTGTCGACGAGGCGCAGAATCTGTCCACCGAATCGTTGGAGGAGATTCGTCTGCTGTCCAATCTGGAAACCGGTGGCCACAAGCTGTTGCAGATTATTCTGGTCGGCCAGCCCGAGTTGCAGGAAATCCTCGGTCAGCACAACCTTCGCCAATTACGACAGCGCATTGCGGTCAGCTGTCACCTCAGTGCTCTGTCGCTGGAAGAGATCGAAGAATATATTCTCTACCGTCTGGAAAAGGCCGGCAATCGCGATGCGCTGAGCTTCGAAATTGGTTCCATGGAAATTATCTATCGTCACAGCGGCGGTATTCCGCGTTTGATTAACCGCATCTGTGATTTTTTGCTTTTGGCGGCCTTTGGTGAAGAAACCCTGAACCCGTCTTTGGAACTGGTCATTGAGGTTGCCGGAGAAGTTGGCGATGAGGCCGCTCTTGCCCAGGGTGAGAAATACGACTCTGACCCGATCAACGAAGGCGTTCAAAGCCGCATGGTTCAGCTCGAAACTGATTTTGCCCGGATGCTTTCCGGTGACTTGGAAAAAGAACGGATTTTCGAGAAACTGACCCTGTTTGAAAATGTGTTGAAAAAGATGATCAAAAAACAGCAGTTTCAATTTGAGGCCTTGGAGGAGAGCATCGACAAGCTTTCTACCCGTCTTGAACAGGTTGAGAAGAAGCGCGGCTTTTCGTTGGTTAAATAATTTGGGTCCACGGAAAACACGCAAAATACAGGATGAACCTCGTAAAGCTGGGTCCACGGAATACACGGAAAGCACGGAAGAGTTTAAATTAAATTTTCCGTAAGTTCTGTGCCGTCCCTGGGCAAGAAGGGTTTGAAGTCAGAGCCTTGGTTTTAACAACAAAAAGCTGTAAGCCGCAATCGATCCACGGGAAACACAGATAGCACGGAAAGGTTAAAAGTCTTTTTTCAGTGTCTTCCGTGCCTTCCGTGGACAAAAAGATTTTGAAGTTTGAGGTTTGGTTTTTACTAGGAAAATCTATAAGGCATAATCAGTTCACCGAATTCACGGAAAGCACGGAAAGGTTAAAGCACTTCTTTTCAGTGTCTTCCGTGCCTTCAGTGGACAAGAAGGGTTTGAGGGCTAAGTCTTGGTTTTAACAACAAAAAGCTGTAAGCCGCAATCGGTCCACGGAATACACAGATAGCACGGAAAGGTTAAGAGCAAATATTCAGTGACTTCCGTGCCTTCCGTGGACAAGAAGAGTTTGAAGTTTGAGGTTGGTTTTTACTAGGAAAATCTATAAGGCATAATCAGTCCACCGAATTCACGGAAAGCACGGAAAGGTTAAGAGTAAATATTCAGTGTCTTCAGTGGCTTCCGTGGACAAAAAAAGGTTTCAGTGAACTCAATAGACCAGAATTTGCTGCTTGAAAAAGAAACCTACGCGATTCGCGGGGCGGTGTTTGAGGTTTATCGCGAGATGGGTTGCGGATTTCTGGAGGCTGTTTATCAGGAGTGTCTGGAGGTAGAGCTGGACAGACGAAAAATCCCCTATAGCCCACAGCAGGAACTCAAACTCAGCTATAAAGGGACGCTTTTAAGGCAAAGCTATAAGCCAGACTTTATATGTTTCGACTCAGTTGTTGTGGAACTGAAAGCTCTTTCAAT
>LGVF01003990.1_pt1 | contig 31044 bp, 68 predicted proteins | sample 469901 | NCBI WGS metagenome assembly LGVF01 (sample SAMN03893561, study PRJNA290197) | marine sediment metagenome | material: sediment; isolation source: combined push core samples #3730, #5133, and #5579 collected at Hydrate Ridge | place: Pacific Ocean: Hydrate Ridge
GAAATAAGCCTAGATACATCAAAACCTGTATATCTTTTTATACTATTTTCATGATTGCCATCTATCATACTTATAATATTTTTTCCCTTTAAAAGTTTTATTAATGATGAAACTTGTTCATCTGGACTCATTATACAATCTTCGTCATATCTTGGGTCTTTTGGTGAAATCCAATCACCCAAATCACCACCAAGCATAATAGGGTCATTTCCTTTGAATGCTTCTTTGACAAGATCTGACCTTGAAAATCTTGTTCCGATATGAATATCAGATATTAATTTTATTTTTGTCATTTATTATTCCTCTTCTATTTCACGTAATTTCCATGCTATTCTATCAAAATCAATATTTAATTCATTACTATAACATTCTTCAGCAAGTTTTATTTCATCAGAAGTAATTGTAGATGGTATTTCTAAAGTTATATCTGGGTGTAAATTACCATCTCCATCAACCATATATGACATTATTTTACTTGATCCACGTTTACATAATGGTTCCCAATTTTTAAAAAATTGATACAAAGCTAATAGTTGTGGTTTTGTTATTTTATCTAATATTATTTTAATTTTCATATTTTCATTATTCATTTATTGTTCCTCTTTACATACTAACATACATTTTTTTACTATTTTTATACGTTGATAAATTTCACAACATAAACAATCTTCTAAACTTGGTAAAAAAATATTACAAGTACACGACATTAAATAATTCACATGGTAAATATCCATCCATTTTATTCCTCTATTATATTTAAATTATTATATTTATTTTTCTTCATTAATATATCCATTTATAATAGCCCATACAAATAAAGCATCTTCATTAATTTCTTTTCTTAATTTTCCATCCCCACAATGTGGGAACCCATCAGAACATTCTATTTGTCCAGCCATTACTGCTAAAGCAGATTTAGGTGTATGATATACATTACATCTAAAACAATGTAAAAGACCATTTTTTATTTGTGTATTATGTCCAGCATCAGAACCATGAAATGGACTGGCAAAAGAAATACCTTCTTTGAAAGAAAAAATATCTTCTATTTTAAGCTCATTTAAAGGGCTATTATTTCTTTGGGTACAAACACCCACGAATTTATCTTCTGGTCTTTGAAAAGCTTGTGGAAGCTCATCAAACATAATTGTAGCTGGTGACCTAAAGTCTTCAATAAAATAAGAACCATCATTAATTTCATTTTTAACATATGAACCTGGACATACTACATACTTCATATTAGCCTGAAATTCACCAGATGGCCCATTATAATTAACTCTACATTTTAAATCATTAGTTACATAAAATAAATGATAACCTCTTCTACTACCAGAAATACATTTTAAAGTGTGTTTATATTGTGTCATATGTTCGGGATGATCTATATCCAAAATTATAATAGGACTATTTTTATTTGCTACTATAGCTATATTATAACCTCTACTCATCATAGATAAAGCATTTTCATATGACATAGATTTAAATTTTATTTTTCTTATTTTACTATTACCTGGAAGAAGCATATAAAAAGGATTATAATCTTTTACAAGATTATGAAACTTTTTAAATTCTTCTGGATTAGTATTCATTATAACAACCAAAATATTCTTTACAACTACAAATTGGACATTCAATATAATTATATCTTTTTTTTTTAAAACTTGGTNNTTTTTTATTGTTTTTCCATATTCAAAAAAATTAGATTCAAAAATTTCTATATCAAAATAATAATGTTCATAGATTTTAAAATACCATTCATGTTTAAAATTATACCAATGAACTTCTTTATTATGTTTATCTACTAATAATTTAAATTCTTTTATAATTTTTTTTTTACTTTTATTATAAATAAATATTTTATTATTATAATTATTTAAACCATCTTTATTTTTCTTTTTTAAATCTTCATCTGTTTTTATATTTTTATTTAAAAATATAGTTTCACAATTACAATTTTTACATTTAAATTTACTTATCATTTTATTAACCTCTAAAAACACATTCTTTTAAAAATGCACAATTAGCACATTTCTTTTCATGATAACTACTATTCCAATCATCAGTTTTATATGATTCAATCATTCTATCAAATTGTTTCATAACTGCAGTCATAGTTCGCTTTTTAATAGGTTCTGTATCAAAATGATCATGTTTTGGATAAAACCATGATATATTTTTTATTTCGCCATCTACTTGACCTTCAAGTAACATAGCATAAAAACATAGTTCTTTTCTGATTTTTGATTTTTTATAATCTGCCCACTTTCCAGTTTTGAGTTCCATTATATTAAGTGTACCATCTTCTTCTAAAAATACAGCGTCAGGTTTTCCAACAAGTGTTATTTCAACATCATCAATGTTTATAACCTTTGTAAACTTCTCTTCACAAATTACAGGCTTATAAAGTTCTGGTTTTAATATCTCTTTTCTCTGTGTCTCAAAAGCGTTTATATTAGTTACTATATACATGATTTCATCATTATCATATATTGGTTCTTCATGAGGTAAACACATAATTTTATTTTCATAATATTTATGTAGTTCAATACCTAATTCCATAACTGGGGTAGTTGGTGATCTTATACCATCTATGACTTCTTTTTTGTATAAATATTTACAGAAGTCATATGCCATAAAGTTACTTTTTGATATTCTTAGTTTCATAATAATCACTATCTACCCATAATATATAATCTAAATAATTAATTTTAATTATTTCATCTTTTTTAATATCTCTACAGGCAGTTAAACCTTTATCTTCTATATATTTTGCATCCATTTAATATACCTTATCATATACTCTTTCTACTTCTTCTCTAAATAAAATTTTTAAATCATTTGGTGTTATATAAATTTTACCATTTATAGGTATATCTTCTAAAGCAAATATTCCTCTTCCCTCAACAACTATTACATTATTTATTCTTGCCATTTATTAATCCTCAATTTTTACATCTGTTGTACTAAGTAAAAGTTCAGTTCTACTTCCTAATAAAATTGGCTTTTGTTTTCCACCAACATAAATTCGTTCACTTATATCATTTATTAAATTAATATCTATAACATAACCTTTTAAAATTACAGTAACTTCTTTACCTAAATATTTATTAGCATCTTCTAAAATATAATTAACTTCTATTTTATTTACCATTTTAATAACCTTAATTTATATTTATCCACATATTTTTTTACATAACCAATTTTTATTTTTCTTTTTTATAATTGGTTTTGATTCTGGCATCCCTTCTCCAAAATCACATAATCTTATAAGCGGAGTTTTTTGGGGACATTCTCCACCAAATACTGAACATGGGCCAAAGGCCATACACATAAATTGGTCATTTTCAGTACATCCTCTTTCATAACAATAATATACATTGTATTTATTTACTAAATTAGTTTTATCTCTTACCATTTATTAAAACCACCTATAAATTCTTCTAATAAAACACTATCTAAATCCCATGACATTGCAAAGAAAATAGCTTTTAATTTACCTCTAAGCATTTTTTCTATCATAATATCATAATCTATAATTAAATCTTTAATTTGATCTTCAGTTTCATATGCTATTACACAATCATTTTTTACCTTTAATAATCTTGCTTCTTTATTCATTTTAACAACAAGCATTTTTATCATTGTTTCTTCTTCTTTTAAGTTACATTTAAGATTATTATTAGCCCATTTTGCAGCCGCCGTATGATCTGTGTTATTTTTATATTTATGTAAATCTTGTTTAAGTTTTTTCTTAACACATATTTCATTTGGAGTATAAATTCCTGTTCTTATATCACTAACAATTTTCTTAATATCATCAAAAATCTCATTTTTTGATCTTTCATTGAGAATATCTTTTAAAACATTTTCTTGTAGATTTTTAACAATAGGACTTGTTGATTTCTTTTTAGCTTCAAAACCTTGAATTTTATAATTAAACTCATCATTAGATTCATACATACCAGCATATCTATTTTTACCAGTAATTAAAATTGATAAAAAATTATGGTCTACTTCAATAGCATATTTACCCGAAATAAGATTATATTTAGATTCAAATTTACCCCATGATTGATTTATACCAGTTACAATATTTTTTGCAGTTGATTTCATATCATTTTGTTTTAAGGCTTCTTCTGGTATTTGAATAAACACAGAATCAGTATGTCCATAAATAACTTTATATCCAGTTTCATTATGTATAAAATCTATAATATGTTGAAGTGCAGCTCGACTAAGCCAAGTTATACTTGCAGCTATATCTGGATTATAAATTCTTGCACTTTCATATCCCATCCATCCATAAAATGAATTCTTTAAAAATTTAGTAGTTCTTTGTTTATTATTAAATTTCTTATATAAATGATCTCCTTCTGAATATTTATACATTTCAATTTTATATTCTTCTCTTAAATTTTGAATATCTTGAAGTAGTGATGGTGTAAGTCCAATTGGTTTTGAATTAAAACAAATACCATTTCCTAATTGAATATCACCATTTTTATCAATAGTTTCAAAACTCATATTAGCTGCTTCAGTTGAAGCTGGATACATTGATTTAACATCTAACACAATTACATTTTTATAAAAACCAGGTATTGGTTTTATAACTATAGCACCTTCATAAGTACCCTTTTGATGTGGTTGTCCAGTTGGTAATACAAACCCTTTCTTCTTTGCACCTCTAAGATGCGATATATCAACCATATCTTTATTATAATATGTTGATGTAAACTTACAACCCACAAGTCGTTGTCTTTCAAGAAATGATTCTATAATACCAAACTCTTCATCAATCCAAATAGTTCCTTCTACATCTCGCTTATTATAAGCAAGGAAATTATTAAAATCACTATGATAATCATTTACACCATCTAACTTACGAATTGGTGCATTATTATCAATAAGAACAGCTTTTAGTGATTTTTCACCTATATCTCCTTGATGAAATTTTCTATAACCAAAGAGTAAATCAAAAACTATCCTACCTTTAATAGGGTTTTTTGTATTATGCTTTATATCGTCCTCTATTTGGTTAACAGGAGATAGTTGTTTAGGGTTTATAGATAACCTATACATTCGGTTAATGATATATTTAATATCATAACCAATTACATTCCAACCAGTTATAATATCAGGGTCATCTTCTTGAAGTATTTGAACAAATTTTTTTATCATTTTTTGTTCAGTTCCATAAATATAAGTAATCCAATTTTCATCCTTTATAATTTCTTCTTTATGTCCTTCTTTCCATGAAAAAGTAACAAAGTAATTATAATATGAATCCCAAACAGTAATTGAAGTAATTGGTTTTTCAGCTTTAAGAGCATCTATACCCATATCTGTTTCTATATCTAAATGCCATATTCTTGGTTCATATTCAGGTAAAGTTTCAAAATTATCAATAAGATAACGATTTTCGAAAGATACATCCAATTCACAACTATCAGGATGTGATTTTTTCATAAAATATTTATTTGATGAGTCTTTATAAAATTTTTGATAATATAATTTACCAAAAGCATTTGGCATTATTTTTCCATTATTATTTTTTGAATCCCAAAAATAAGGATATGAAAATATAATATTTTCTTTAAGTTCTTGACCTACACGATAACGTAGGTATAAACTTGGTTTTTTAGTATGTAAATTTTGAATTATCATTTAAAATTATCCATCCATTTTTGTATTATATTAATACCTTCTAAATCAACTATATCTTCTGTATATATATTACCATTAAGTATTGCATCAATTAATAAATTACTAATTTCATCTAAAATTTCATTAGAAATCATAATGTACCTTTTATATACATCTTCCAAAATTTATAAGCCACTCTTAAACCTTGTTCATTTAATAATTCTCTATCTATAAGAAATTCAAAAACAGCATCAATATATTCTGAATTTACCTCACCCATCCAATTTCTAAGATCCTCTACATTATTTTTTAATGGGATTGTTCTATTATTTTTATATATAGATAAAATTAATTCATCTTTTTCAACTATTTTATTCCTATATATTTTCATTTTATACACCTTTCAATCCATGTCCGGTTCCTATAATTACAACATTTTTATTTTTTAATAAATACTGTAAATTATGAGCTCCTGCAAAAGCTAATGCACCTGATGGTTCTAAAAATAACCCATTTGTTGCTAATGTTTTTTGAATCCATAATAATTCTTGGTCAGTAACAAATGACATTAATCCATCAGTATCTTTAAGTGCTTTTAAAACACCTTTACCTTGTAATGGATCTGATATATTAACAGCCGTTGCAATTGTATTATATTTAAAAGTTATGGGTTTTATAATACCATCACCATAAAAAGCTTTTCTAATATTATCATAAAATGCTATTTGAACACCTACAATTTTAGGCATTTTAAAATTAGTAAATTGTTTTAAACTTAAATATATACTATACAAAAGATTACCATTACCAACAGGAACAAATATATAATCTGGCATACTATTATTATCAAGTAATATCTCTTTACCTAAAGACATCATTCCACTCATACGGAGATAATAATCACCTGCTAAAAATACATTATTATCTCTTGAATAACTTTCTGCCATTAACATACAATCATTATAATCCCCATTTACTCCACTAACCCATCCACCATACATTTCTATTTGATTTAATTTATCTTTAGATGTTTCTAATGGTACAAATACAGTACATTTTAAACCAAAGAATCCACAATATGCAGCTACAGAAGCACCCATATTACCAGTAGATGCTAAAACAACCTCTTTAAATCCTCTATCTTTAGCTGTTTTAATTTCTAAAGCTGATCCTCTATCCTTAAAAGATCCTGTTGGATTAACCCCTTCATTTTTAATTTTAAGTGATTTACAACCTATCATATCAGTTAAATGTTGATTATTAAACATAGGTGTGTTACCCTCACCCATTATATTTGTTATTGTTGTTGATGGATTTATTGGATATAATACATCATTACATATAACACATCTGTTTTCTTTTGATAAAACTATAGTATTACAATTTAAGCATTCTAACATTTTATTCTCCTATTTATTGAAGCCTTATTTCGTTTCGAAACGAATCTACTCTCACTAGAGATAAGGCAAAAAATGAATGGGTTTAACCCCATTTTAAATTATTTTCTGTAAGATTTTTTTTTGACACATATATACTTTTATCATCAAGACCAGGTATTACTTGTATTATTAATCCTTCGATGGAACCCATTTCATAATTTACAATTTGACATCCATATAAAAATTCTTCTGAATAATTTGGGAATGATCTTAGCTTACAATATTGTTTTGGGTTCATTGATATTGTATTTGGAAATTCCCCCCTTTCTTGCATTCTCATTATTGCATCTATAATATCTTCTCGTGTTATACTTTTTGGTTTTACTTGTTCCATTTTGTTTACCTTTTAAATATGTGTTTCGTAATTTCTCAATATATGAACTAATTGTGCATAATCTTGTATACCAACATTAGTTAACATTTCATAACCAACATTTGAATAATTATCTTTACATAAATTAAATGAAACTACATCCTTATTAATTACTTTTGCAAGTAAAAAATAACGATCATATAATTTAATATGGCCAATATTCCATAATTTCATATGTACATCAGCATTATCACCAAATCTTTCTTCAAAATGTTTTTCTATCAAAAATCTACTATTTGGGTGTATATCTTCACCCAAATTACATACATCTTTAAATAATTTATCTACATTCATTTTTTACTCCTAAATATCTATTGGGAAAAATATACAAGTATTTCCATTATTATCTACAGCCATCATTGGTGTATCTTGATTAAAATAAAGTTTTATTTCACTACCCATATCTTTAAATACAGTATCAATACCAATTGAATATTGTGCTGAAATATCGGGGCCATCAACAGTTGATATAGTCTTTTTAACTACTCCACCTTTATCATCTGTTTGAACTCTAATAGTTAGTTCACCATTTTTAACAACAAATTCATATATATATGTTTTATATGTACTTCCAGATTTACCAATTGCAGATACTAAATTAATATTTAAAATAGTAACACAAGTTTCAAATTTTATTTTATTATATCCAGTATTTTTAATTCGTTCTGCAGCTTCTGGATATTCTGTCATTGTTTCTATTATATTTACTGTTGGAAAATTTAATTTAGTCATTTCTGACTCAAATATAATATCATCATCTTTCATATAAACTTCAAGATCTTCATTATTAAATTGAGATTCAATAAAATTTTGAAGCATAACAGAATCTACTATTGGAAATTCTTCATAATTATGGGATTCTGATAAACTTTCTACAAATTTTATTTGTATACTACCAGCGTTTGATACACCTTCAACTATCATTTCGTTTCCATTAACTACTAATAACATATCTGGAAAACTAATAACTGATTTATTTCCTATCCCATGTGTATTTACTATACATCTTTTTAAAAAATGTGCAAATACTGTACTATTTACTTTCATAATTATGTTCCTTATCTTCTCTATAAACTGATCCAATAGCATAATGGTTTTCAAATATATCATCATATTCTATTGTAATTACACCTGTTGGATGTTCTTTATCCATAGTATGAATTATTTTTAATGAACCATATTTATAATGATGTGGTATTTCATTTAAATGTTCCATAATATCATGTAAAATTATTGTTATTTTTTTCATTATTTATCACAAAAACAATTAATTAAATTACCTAATCGATCAATATTTTTAACTTCTGCAAATGGTATACGATCATATTTATCATGATGAAAATGAAAATATGGTTTACCTTCAGAAGAATTACCCCATATTTCAAAATCATCAAATTCAAAAATTACTATACCATGTTTTAATTTAACATCTCTAAGATCAATTCTACATCCAAATTTTTTATTAAAATCTTTAATAATTTTATCTTCTTTTTTTTCTTGTTTTTTTCTAAAAAGAGTTAAAGCTTTTTCTTTTAAATTACATTTCATATACAATACCTTTATCTAAATATATTCCAATCAAAACCAAACCATTCATATCCATCTTTATTAACTTCAGCAATTTTATATTTTTTACCATCAAGATGTAAACGTCCTTTAGCTTTTTTAATTTCAGCATAAAATTTTGTTGTACCATTTTTTTCAATTTTAGTACAAAAAATTTTTTGAAACATTTGTCCTGGAGTTAATTTACCCCATTCTGGAACTTCATCAATAACTACAAGAGTACCATTTTCATACGAACCATCCATAACATCTTTCATATGAGTTATAAATATAGAAGGACATGAAAGTGATTTAGCAAGCATAAGTGCTTGATTATAAGGTCTATCTCTAATGTACCAATTTTTATGACTTACATTATCACTAATTTTCTTTTGTTCTAATTCATCCTTTCGCATATGATATTCGCAATTTTTAAGCCATGTGTCCATACCATCCATGATACATCCTGCCGCTTCTCCAAGGCCAAGTTCATCAATATAAAAAAGCATAGACATAGTCATTTTAATAGTAGATCCCCAATCAACACCACCTCTATCTTCACCTTCAGTAATTCTTACTGTTGGATCTAATAGAAGAATATTCGGGTCATTAATTCTAAAACCATTATTATCAAGAACAAATTCATTATCTTTTCTTTCTGAATAATATTCATCAATTAATGGTGAAACACCTTTATCAAAATCCATTACAAATAATTTTCGACCAGTATCAATATCATCTTGTGTACGCAAATTAAGGGCAATGCCTGATTTGCCTGTGCCGTCATAACCAAAAATACCAGCTACTATTCTTTTAAAATTAGTTGTCTTTTGTTGATTAGCAATAACTTCAGCCACTTCATCATGAGTTAAATAATTTGGTTTCAAATTTGAAATCTTTTTTAAATTTTTTAAACTTGCCATTTATTATACCTTAATAATATCTAAAAGCCTGTTTCTCTTGTTCTTTTAATTGGTTTACGATTTTCTGCTGTACCAACAATTCCATTATTATTATGCATTTGTATTGCAGTAGCAGCTTCTAATTCTTTTTGAAAAAAATCTACTTTAAATTCAAAATCTTTAATAATATTTTCAATATCTTTCATTAAATTAAATAAATTTAAATCAACACTTAAATAAAATTCATTATTAGATATAAAAAATTCCTTTAATTTATTAAATTTTTCATCATTCATTTAAACTACCAATTCTGCTTTAACTATTTTTCCTTGTTCAAAAACAATTGCTGAAATAATAAAATCAGCCTCATTACATTTTATTAAAAAATCTGTTATTTTTTCTCCGACTAATTCTGGATCATCTGTTGGATATATCATATTTTTTACCTCTTTTTTATTCTTCTAACTCAAATCTTGTTTTATACTTTAAGAATGCATAAATACCATATGCATTTAATTGCATTCTACCTTTTGTTCCATCGGGTGAATCTTTTGGTGGTCTTCCTCTTGATGGATAACATGTTAATAATACACGGCTATATTCACCAAAATCAATTTCGTTGGCTCTTGATACCCAAACATTAATATTACCAAAGACATTATCATCATCACCCCATCTAAGTGAATCATCATCTACATACATACGGTCTGAATAACCTTCTTTGTCAGCAATAAATATCTTTGAAATATCAACTTCAACTAAAATAGCACCATTCCAATCTTTAAATTTTCGTGATTCCTTTTTATATTCAACATTTTTAAGGTAATCTTCTACATCACCCAATTCAATCTTTCTTACTTCTGGTGTTAGATTAGTTTCAATTACTTCTTCAACAAATTCACCATCAAATGGATTCCAATCAATTGATACTGCATGTAATTCATCAGTATCAATAAAATTATATTCATCAGAATCTTTATCTGACATATCTATTACTTTAAATTCATATGTTTCATTAACTTTAAGATTATGATCTACTGAATTATTACCCCTAAGCATAAATTTAGTCCATCTAAAATCATCTGATCCAATAATTTCTGAAAATCCATGAATATAACATGAATATTTATGAAGTGGTAGCTCTTGACCAAAGTTTTTATTTTCTTTACCCCCAAAACCTTTCTTTTGAGAATCCACAGGTGCAACTAAAATAAGTTCTTCAACTTCTTCAGCATTTGGTGAAATATCTTTAATCATTTTTTCAACAACTTCTTGACTTGCTTGGTCAAATGATCTTTTCATAACACCACTATCTGTAACTCTATATTCATTAACTCTACCTTCCATAATAGCTTTATTTGGGTTAATGTTATAAATATCAATAGCTTTTCCTCTTTGCCATGTTAATTTATCTAATGTATCTGATATACCAAATACATACATTTTTGTTAATACAGAACCATCTGATTCATCAGATTTAATTTGTGATCTACATTTTTGTCTAAATAAACTTTCAGATTTAGTAACAAGTTCTTCTCCTTCTAAACGACCTCCAAACTGATTATTTACTATTTCACTAAAATCTGAAAATTCACTTGTTAATTCTTCTATTGTTTTGCCAGTTAATTCTGACATATTACTTATAAAATTTTCACTCATTTATTTACTCCTATAATATTTAATTATTATTTTATTAAATTTGTTATTTCTTTATATAATTTTAAAAATTCATTAGAATGACAAATATGTGTAGTATAACTTTGTGAAATTGTTTGATGAATTATTTCTAACTCTTCAAAATTTATTATATACATTTCTTCTTCAACTATTATAGACTTTTCAATCTTTATTATTTTCTTTTTCATAATTATACCTATTTAACTATACCATTTATCTTGATTTCTATACATTTGAAGAGTTCTAACCATACCTAATTCTTCTAATAATTCTTCTAAAATATTATCACAATTAAAATGACCAGTTTCTGGATATGGATTTAAAGATTTTGTCATTTTATATGCATATTTATTTTCTAATTGTTCTAATTCGTCTTTATTCATAATTATACCTATTTAAATACTAACATTACATTCCCATTCACAATCATCACAACATTCACATAATGAATAATCATTATTTATTTCAACATCATAAGGACAATAATGTGGTTCTTGTGCAGGATTTTTACCACATTTTGGACATAATTTTATATTTTTTCTAATTTCATTTAAAATATTATCTAATATATCTATTGTATTATTACTTATATTAGAAGATCCTCTTATTTTTAAATCCTTTATACATTCATATACAGCTAAAGACTGTTCATTATTTAATTTTACTTCTACCATAATTATACCTTATTTACAAACCAAGCAAATTGTATTTTTGGAATACCACCAGATATTAATGCTCTATCTAATTCACCCAATGCTATATAAAATTCTTTTGAACAATCAAGGTCCTTTTTAAATACACTTTCATAAAGTCCCAAAACTATATCTCTAGGATCTTCTGTAAGTTCATTTAAATCAATTAATGGTTGTCTTAAATTTCCAAACATAATTGCTTCAATTATACGATCATATGTGTCTATATTAAAAACTTCTGATAATTTACGATGACTACCATTTAATGATGATTGAAGTGTATTAATACACTTTCTCATATCACCATTAGATTTGTTAAAAATAGCTTCAAGATAATCTTCTTCAATATTACCATTTTCTTTATTATTAATCATTTGTAATTGATTAATACCATCTATTTTATTAATTGGTTTAAACCCATAAATTGTACATCTTGATTGAATTGGTTCTATAATTTCTGAAATTCTATTACAACTTAATATAAATCTACAATTTTTTTGGTATTTTTCCATAATTCTTCTTAAAGCATTTTGACCATCATTAGTGATAGCATCTGCTTCATCTAAAAAACAAATTTTAAATTGATCTTTATTACCATTACCTGTTCTAGCAAATGTTTTTACTTTATCTCTAATAGTATCAATACCTCTTTCATCAGAAGCATTAATTTCTAAAAACTTACTAAGTACATTTAATTCAAATAATCGATTTTTAATTACATGAGCCATTGTTGTTTTACCAATTCCAGCTCTGCCATAAAACAATAAATGTGGAATAGAGCCACTATTTACAGTGGCTTCAATTTCCGCATTTATTTCATTATTACTAATTATTTCATTAAATGTTTGTGGACGATATTTTTCAAAAAGTATTTCAGTCATTTTTACACCATTATTTCAGAAAGATTATTATTTGATGGGAATAGATAAAACTTATTATCTTTTCTTAAAATTGTAATTGGATGTTTTTTCTCATTATCACCAGGATAATCTAAAAAATAACTAACATAATCATCACATTCTACATCTATTCCTTTTTGAACTTTTGTTGATATTAATGTTATTTTCATTTTAATCCCTTTTAAATTTTATTCAAATAATTCTATTGCAATTATTTCACTAAAATCAATAGATAAACTTTTAATATTAATACCTTTCATTTTGCATTGTTTTATAAATGCTATTATATCATTTTCATCTGACAACATTTTTAAATCACATTTTATTAATTATTTTTTTTTAATTTATTTATTTTATTAAACACCAAATATTTGTTATATTACAATTAGGATATTTGTTACATAAATAATAATAAATAGTACCTATAGAATCACATTCAGGTTTTGTTATTTCAAAAAAATAATACATTCCATTTTTTATATGAGAAACTAAATATTTACATGATGGGCCCGGATATGGTGATATTTCTTTTTTATTAAATATATTTTTTAAAAAATTAAACATTTTATGTTCCATTAATCATCTTTTCAATTTCTTCTGAATAAACCTTAATTTCATCAGATGATAACTTTCTAAACAATTTACTTTCTTTATCAATCATTCCTATTTCGATACTCTTAGGATTAAAAGTACTTTTCTGACTATCATGGAGTGCTAAAATAGCCATAATTACTGCATCATGAAGATCTAAATCATCACTATAAACCCCTTCCATGAAACTAATAGCCATTCCCTTTCCTCTACCAATTGCAGATGCTTTATATTCAAGCATTGCACCTGATGGGTCAGTTTCAAATAATCTTGGTTCTCCATCTTTATCATATCCAGCAATAAGTAGAGCAGATCCAAATGGTCTCATTCCACTATACTGTGTATATGATTGCTTTAAAGAGCATATCTTTTTAGTCAAGGTCTGAACATCTATAGGTTCATCATAAGAGGCAAAATTACGCTGAGCTTCAAGCCTCGCAACATCTACAAGTACCTGAGCATCTGAAATTAAACCAGAAGTTGCAATACCTATATGATTATCAATAAGAAAAATCTTTTTAAATGATTCTTGTACCATTAAAGTATTTGTTGCAATCTTTTCAACAACCAAAACAATACCTTCTTTCGTTCGTACACCAATTGTTGTAGAACCTTTTGATATTGCTTCTCTTGCATATTGTACTTGCATTAATTGTCCATCTGGACTAAAAGCGATTGCACTCTTATCATAATCTGCTACGTTATGTTCTTCTACCATTTTTAAATCATCTCACTAATAAGAAAATCAATTTCATCTGAATCAACTACATCAAATTGTTCTTTAGTTATTCTAACTACTTGAAGAGTACTACCTGAAGCACTATCACGTTTCATAGCAGTTTTAAGTGCTTTCACCGCAAGTATAAGTCCTTCTCCCATATCCATATTTATTTTATATTGTGATTCTAATACACCAAGAGCTATTGGTGAACCAGAGCCTGTTGATATAAAATATTCTTCTTCAATAAGTCCACCAGCCATATCAATAGAATAAAGACTTGTACCAGAAGCATCATAACCACCTAAAAGTATTTGTACACTAAATGGGTACATTCTATTTTGTCTAAGAACACCAGCAAGCATATTAGTTGCAGCCTTTACAGACATACTATGTTCACGACTAACCTTATACATTTTAGTTTCAATACTCATCATTTTAACAAGTTGCTGTGCATCTCCAACACTACCAGCAATTGTCATTGCTAAACGTTCACCAATTCGATAAACCTTTTTAGCTGCTGATGATGCAATAAACGAACCCATGGTCGCTCTTGAATCTGTTGCTAATATTAAACCATCTTTACAAATTATTCCTACCGTAGTAGTACCCTTATAAATATCTTGTTCACTCATTTAAATCATTCCTACATAATTATTAAATTTTTTCTTTCTTTTAAGTTTACTATATAATTTTTGCTTACATACTGGACATAATATAGTAATTTCATCAATACCACATATTTCTTTACGTCTAATATAATGTTTTCTTACAAATTTTTTAGAACTACATTTTTCACATTTCATTTTTATAAATTTTTCTAACATTTCTTTCAGTTATATGTGTAAATCCCCCAACTACATCTTTCATTGTTATTTTATTACCTTTAATTTTATGAATTCGTTGTACATTAAAACTACAATATTTAGGATGAATAAATTCTATAATCATCCCAGGTTTTAAATTTTCAACTTTAATTCCAACTGAATGTATTGCAAATTTTTCACGATCTTTTTTACGACTCATAAATAATAATTCCATTTTTTCTTAATTCTTTTAGTTCAAACTCAAAATTAACTTTTCTATCATGTATAAATTTTGATACAGTATGAGATCTATCACATTCTGGACAATATATTGTTCTATCAGATTTATTATTTTCAAAAATACACCCACAATCTAAACATATCATTTTATACATTTTTATCATTCCTAAATATTATTTTATCTACATTATAAAATATTAATGCACCAATTAAATTTGCTATTATAACAGCACCCCAACCATGACTATTTAAGAAATAATATACTAAAAATAATATTGGTGTTGAAAGTTGCCATCTTAATATATATAACTCAAGTTTACTTACCATAATAATCTCTTATAAGACATCTTATTTTCCATTTAATAATTTGTAATTTAACACCAATTATATATAAAATCATTATATCCATTTTATTAATTAAATTCCAAAAAGGTCTTGACTCTTTTCCATAAAACCATGCCATATTAATCATCTTCCCAATAAAATACTTTATTTTTATATCCATCACTTAATTTATATTTCCATTTATTTAAAAATTTACTTTTTGTTAATATATCACTATCATAAAGTTTCTTTAAAAGTATAGATTTTTTTCTAAGACTGATACCTTTAAGTGGTATATCATTTGCTACTGCTGTTCCATGTTTTCTAAGATAAAAAATTATTTCTCGATTTTCTTGTTTTCTAAATAAAGGTGCCCAACTCATTTTATTTTACCGTCATCATTTACTTTTTTCATTAAAGTGTGAAACAAACAATCCATAATGTCTAAAACTTTATTTTGTTCATCTTCATCTAAATGAACTTCCATTAAACTTTTTATCATACCAGAATAAAAATTAAATATTTCTAATTTATTCATAATTTAGTCTCCTATAAATATTTTTCCACACTCATCACATTTATAACGATTATTACCAAGATCATATGCTAGAAAATTTTCACATCTTTTACATTTTTTATTTGTTAACATTAAATTCATATGAAATACTACCATTTATTAAACCCCGTTTGTTTATCTACTAATTTGGTAGTTTTTAGTACTTTATTGGTAGTTTTCTTTTTAGGTTGTTTTTTAATTTTTGGTTTTTTAATTTTTGGTATTTCTAAATCATCCTTTAAAATATTTATATCAGAAAATCTTAAACCAAAATATTTTTTTAACTCTTCATCAATCTTTTTAGAAGGTGATTTACTAGGCCATTTAATTCTTCTTGCTTTTGGTTTAATACCATAAGCAATAGTAGAATATAAAAATATTGGTTTAGATTTAAAAAGCTGTTCACGGTCAATATACTGTAAAAGTTCTAAATCACCATTTTCATAAAGCCATAAAAACAATCCATAAACATTAGGTTTTACATTATTAAGCATTTGATTAACAAAATGTCTATCTGGATTACTATAAATATGTTCTAACACTTTAAAAATGTTTGAATCATAAATTTGTGATTGTGATGAATTTGGATATTTATCAAGTATCTTTTTTTTTCTTTTATCTATTTTACCAGTATTAATTTTACGAGCTTTTGATTTAATAGATTTATCAATTGATTCAAGATTAGAAGTTACTAATATAATATTACCTTTAGCAAATTTAATAATATTTTTAATAATATCTTTTTTAATATTTTCAACATCATCTATAATAATAGTTCGTTTAATTAATAAATCACCAGAACCCATATTTTCATCATAAAGTATATAATCATTACCAGCTAATTCAATTGCTTTTGTTGTTTTTCCACTTCCAATTACACCATGAATAATTACTATTGACATGATTTAAATTCCTATATACTATTTTAATTGATCTTTCTTTAATTTAATTTTTTTAACCCCAGCTTTTGTTAAATGTTCTTTAGTTTGATAAAGATAAAGAATTTCTTTAAATACTATAAATTCTTTTTGACGTTTTATTGTGATAAAATTACCACATTCATTTATCATCTTAACAAATTTTTGTAAGTTTTCAAGCCCTACTATTAAAAGAGTATTGTTCTTAATCTTTGAATTAATATCTTTATTTTTTAATAAATTTTGAACATAATCTAACAAATCATTTTCTATACTTCTAAAAGTGTAGTTAATACTAACACCATAACCAGAACTAAAATTATTATTTTTTATAATATTTACTACAAAACTTCCGTTTGTTTCAAATAATCCTAAATCCATTTTATTTTCCTACCATTTATTATAATTAATTATATCTGGGTAATTATATTTATAATTTTCCCAACTACATTTTTTATGTATTCTTTTATTAACCCATCTTGCAAATGCTCTTATTTTACATCCTATAGGGACTAATTTAATCTTCATCATTATCCTCATATAAAGCATTTGGGAAGGTAAGATTAAAACTATTTTTAACTTCCCAATTATATCCACATTTTATACATTTATTTTTTTTAATATATGTGTGAATACAAGTGTGACAATATCCACACTCATATATATAGAATTGGATTAATGTCACAAAAATGCAATCCTCTTAATATACATAACTGTGTAATCACAATCCATCCTTCTACCTTTATTTCTTTAATTTCATTTAATCTACTCATTATTTACTCCAATATTTTATCTAAACCTATACAAAACATTAATGCAATTATAATACATATAATAAAACTTATAAATTCTATTGGTGATTCTAAAATTCGCAATATTAAAAAAATTATTATACCTATAATAGCTGGTGACATTAACAAATAACCTAATGTTTTATTTTTCATTTATTTCTTTTATCTCATCTAATGTGTTAATTTCATTTATCATTTTATCAGATCTAAATCTTTTAAATTGTGGAAATCTTAAATGATATTCATCATCTTCATTAACCATAACTTTATCAAATTTAATTTCAATAATCAAATTAAGATCTTGAATATTTCCTATTATTTTAACTTTTCTAGTTATACTTTCAAGATCTTCCATAGTAAACCCACCACCAACTTTACCAATTGGATAAAGTATTCCTGGGCCCATAAGAACAGCAATATCAAAACTACTATAAACATTTCTTTTTGATCCTGTACCCATTTGACCACCAATAATTAAAACATCAAGTGTTTCTCCACCACCTTTAAATTTATACCAATTGCCCCAATTAGTTTTGCCCTCCCCAGGTATATATTTACCATACATCTTTTTAATCATAAGACCTTCATAACCCATATCTATAGCATGTCCAAAACTTTGCATAAGTTCTTCTTTATTATCTACTATTCGACTTGGTGAATAATATGAAGAACATGCTTCAAGAAATTGTGTTCTTTTAAATTGTACTTCATCATGATTACCAGATTTATGATAAATTACATCAAATAATACTATAGTTGCTGGATATTCTTTAATGATTTCTTCAGTAATTTCTTTTACACCAAGACGATGTTGAAACTTTTCAAAAGCCATTGGGGAATAGTCTGAATTAATACCATAAATTTCACCATCATAAATACCAGGATTAATTAAATTATTCCGAAGTATCATTACAATATCAGGAAACGCATCAGTTTTTTCTTGCATTGAACGTGAAAATATTTGAATTTTCCCATTATCATGTACATGAATTTGGGCTCGAAACCCATCATATTTTCCTTCAACCTGTACTGGATATTCAATTTTATCCATTTTTTTAGAAACATCTTTTGCAAGTTGTGGACTTATTGGAACCCCAATTTTTGAATTAAATTCCATACCATTAAGGAACTTTATTACACTTGAAATAGATTTTGTTCTATTCCAAACATAATCACATTCAGTTAAATGTACATTATAAACCTTAGCAATACTATATTTTATAACACCAAATCCAAGACCAAGTTGAAGTTTATTTAGTAAAATATCAATAAACCACTTTTTCTGAATATTGGGTAAATCAATTATTTTAAGATATAATTGTCTATCTTTTTCAGTTGTTGTTTTTGACAATAAAATAAACATTTCATTTATTTCATTTAAAGTAAGAAAATGTTTAGAATGTTTACTTTCATTAACGTTTAAAAAAATATCACCTAAAGATTTATGGCCATTAAACTCAATACCATATCTTTCTATTATTATTTTTTCAACTGTTTTTTTACTAAATCCAATTTTTTCTCTTTCAAGAGGTGTTCCCATTAAAAAATTACAAGCAATAATTTGATCTTTTGATGATAAAATTTTAAGATAATCAGCTATTTGATCTCTTGCTTCTTTGGGTGATTTTATTTCATTAAGTAGTTCACAAAAATCTTTAAACATAACAATTACCTCTATCCAAAAACAAATACCATATTTAAAAGTTTTTCTATTCTACTTTCATAATTTAAAATATGTTGATATTTTCCTTCAATAGTAATTTGACTCTCCTTACTACCAAAAATATCTTCTATTGTTTTATGAGCATTATTTGGATTACAATACATTTTTATTTCATCTGCTGAATAATTTACATTCATTTTATCACATACCTTTTAAAAAACAATCAAGTAAAATATCATGATCTAAAATTATAGATGGTTCATAAGTATTTATTAAATTAAAATATTTTCCTCTTATTGTAGAATAATTTTCTAATGTTAAATAATAATATTCTATTGATTCATTATATTTTTTTTCTATTGTTTTAAAATAACATTTAAAAATATTCATTTATTTCACTCTCTTATAGTTCTTCCAAATTGATCTCTTGCTCTAATACCAATAGGGAAATTTGTCGCTCCTTCCATCATCTTATAATCTTCTTGACTCACCCCAAACATTTCTGAAAGATCATCAAGCACCATAAGAGGTAAATCACCATGAGCTTTTTCTATTCCTTTAAATAATCCATCCATAATTACTCAACTCCAAATTCATTTAATTTTGTTTGTTTATCTTTACATGTTTGACAAGGACACGAACCTATTACTCTTTTCTCTTTAAAATTATAGTAACATAAAAAATATCTACCACATTCTTCACATGTTGCTTTCATTCATCATCACCATTAAAATCCATACTTATTACTACCATCTAAATAATACTTATGACCACAAACTTTACACTTTATATATTGTTCTGGGAGTAAAGTAATTATAGGCTCTCTTGGACCATAATTTTTTTCTTCATTAATTATTTCTACTTTAAGGGTACCAATAGAATAATTAAAAAGGTCATCATCTGTATCACCATAAAACATATGTATTTTTGCATTAGATTTATTATTTATTAAATTACGAATTAAATTAATATTTTCACCCTTAGTTAATTCAAAAAATCCATTTTTTTTATTAAAATCAGAAACTTTTTTAAAATCTTTATTTGATTTGTTTGTTTTAAATTCTTTTAATTCTTTTAAATACTTTTTATATGGTTCTTTATCTTTTCTTCTTCTTTCATTTATTTCAACATGTTCCTGATCAATTTTTAACCCTAATTCTTCAAGAGTTTCTGCTTCAATTAAAACATGACAATATGCGCAAGTTCTTTTAAACATTTATCATCACCCTTTTTAATATTTTTGGACATTTTTTAGATACAGCTTTATTAAGTTCTTTAAAATTAATACTATCAAATTGATTATATATTTCAATTATTTCCTCTTCAAGTATATCGTCTACAACCCTAATAAATAATTGTTTCATTAAAGGCATTTCAATAATATAACCTTCATCATGAAGTTTATAAATTACCTTTTCAATTCTACCTGGTGTTGCATACATTTCTGCAATTTTATCACTATTATTTAATTTTCGTGGCTCATTTAATCCACCAAATGTTTCTTTATTTTTTTCTAAAAATTTATTATCTACCATTTTAGCAAACATTGGTTGACCATAATTATTTTTAATATCATAGCGTTTTATAACAATACCTTCTGCAGAATCATTTCGATATGCTGATTTCTGATAAAGTGTTTTAAGATATCTAACTGTTATTTCTTCTACATCTTTTTCTTCAATGATATTAGCAAATGGTAAATTTAAAATATCAAAAAAATATTTAGCCTGTTGCCAAGGTAAAAGTTCCATTGTAGTTAAATCAAGTACATCAAAACCAATACAACCATAAATATTATCATAAAGTATAGTATGTTTTTGTGTTGATTCAGCGTAATAATAAAGATCAGAATTAAATCTTTCTGGATATACTTTCCATCTTTTTAATACAGGTTCAATCGCTTTCCAATTTTTTGGTATACCAGTTTTTTCAATTTGGTCTGAATCAGTTAAATTTTGATTATGACTACAAAAATGAAGTATATTATTTTTAATAAAAAAGGCAAAATTTGCACCATCAATTTTCTCTTCTATTACAACTTTACCAGGTATAGTTAATATACCTTCATTTTCTCGACTTCCAAATGTTTTTATTTTTGTATATTTATAAAACATTATTCATACATTTCCTTAAGAAGTTCATATAAATCTTTAGTTTGTTTACCTAAAAGAGTAACTATATCAAGAAGATCTTTTTCTTTATCTTTTTGTGTAATACAAATCATTTTAATATCATAATCAATTTCAATAGTTTCTTTATAAATTTCATGTTCATATTTCATTTTAATAGTCATTTATTTAACCTCACATGTTTGAACAGTAATACTTACTTTTTTACCAACACCAATTTCTTCAAGTATTTTTTCAAAATAAACATCCATAGTACCATCTACCCAATAATCATAAACACCACTATCATCATATTGACTTTTTTTTATTGTACCACCAAGTCTCCAGGTTCGTGTATTCACATCCATTTTCATCCTTCAAACTCTTCTTTAGCGTCTTCATATCCATCATTATAAGCTGTACTACTACCTTCATCAATAGCTAATTCATACCCTTCATTAAATCCAGCTTCATAAACATCTTCACATCTAATTATTTTAAAAAAATTATTCCATTTTTTTAATGTTTCTTTAGGTATATTCATAAATAATCACCTAAATATATTAATGTTGGTTCATTAGCATTTTCATATAATGTATAACCAATAAAATCATGTCTATATTCATATATATAAGGAGCAACCCAATATAAAAATAAATTTATTTCATTTTCATAATTTTTTAAACTACATCTTATAGATACACTATGAGTTCTAGTTATTTTATCATAATCTATATCTGATAATGATGCTGAATAATTAAAATAATAACTATATGATCGTAACATCCATTTAAGCCTTGATGCTTTATCTAAGAAATAAACATCAAGTTCTCCAACATATTTATCTTCTATCATATAAATTAAAGTATTAATTATTTCATCAGGTGTGTCTTTTTTTAATTCAAAAGCTAATACTAATTCTGTATACATTCCCATTTTATTTACCTATAATAATTTCTATTATTTTTTTAAACATATCAATAAAAAAATTTCTAATATCATTTAAATACATTTAAACCAACCTTAATGATTTTGAACCTATTTTATTTAATAAATTAAGATTTAATAAAAACACTGTCATTTTTTCAGCAATAATTGATTCTTTTAAACAACCACCATTATAAGCTGTTATATTTATAGATTTAAATAAATTATACATTTTTTCATAATCATTATTTATATTCATGAACATAAATGTATCAAGTTTTTTACCATTTATTAATTGTTTTGCTGGTATTGTATGTAAAGTTGAAATAACATTATTATGGATAGGTACTATACTATCAATAATATCTGATACAGAATTATATAAATCTTTTCTTTTATAAAATATACCCTCTTTTAAAATAGGCACAACATTTGATATTATAGTTTTATTATATAATTCTGATTCAATATCATCAAGTGTATCCCATAAAAATTCATAAGGAATTGATAAAAATACAATATCAGATAAATTAGTAGCACCTTTATTAGATGTACTAAATAAATCAAGTTCTATATGTGAAGTTTCTTTTATTTTTGATACAACTTCTTCTGCTTTTGATGGATTTCTTGATCCAATATAAACTTTATGATCAGCAAAGGCAAATCTTGTAGCTAAAGCTTGTCCAAATTTACCAGTACCACCTATTATTCCTATTTTCATTTTTAATTCTCCAAAATATATAAAGCCATTTTATATTTATCTTCTTGACATTTAGTTAATGGGTTTATTAAATTATGTTTTAAATCTTCAATTTTAATTAATTTTGCCATTGAGCTTGTTTTTATTTCTAATAAATAATGTAAATAACTTTGATTATCTTTTTTAGTTAATAAATAAATATTATATATTAATTTTCCCTCTAACCCTAAATCTTTTAACATTTGTAATGTTAAATTTGTATCTTCAATAATATCATGTAATACAGCAATTACTTTAAAATCTTCAGTTACAAACTGATTAGCAACAGCTATAGGATGTACTATATAATCTTCACCAGTTTTTTTACGTTTCTGACCTTTATGCATTGATGTTGCTATTACTAAAGCTTGTTCATAATTCATTTTAATTACCCTTCAATATGTATTGAATTATCATTTATTTCTATATTAAATTTATGATCTTCAGAAAAACCATTAATCCATAAAACAATTTTCATTATGGTTTGTTCTTTTTCATTTGGTTTATCTGTTTTAACCCATAAATCAGCCATACTTTTTAAACCTTTATAAGGAAACATTTTTAATCACATCCATTTTAAAAATAATAATAAAGTTAGTTACTAAAAATAATTCTTTAGTAACTTCTTTACTTCTTTTTATTTTAACTAAACCCACCCTCTAAATTTCATTGCTTCTGCAACACGTCCAACTGCAAGTATATAAGCTGCAATACGCATATCAATAGAACCTCTTTCTGATACATCTAAAACTTTATGATAAGCTTCAGTCATCATTTTATCAAGCTTCTGATAAACATCTTCTTCAGTCCAGAAATAATTCTGTGAGTTTTGTACCATTTCCATATAAGAAACTGTTACTCCACCCGCATTAGCAAGAAAATCAGGAATTACATGAATCCCATTTTTATACAATATAGGATCTGCTTCTGGTGTTACAGGGCCATTTGCAAGTTCTACAATAACTTTAGCCTTAATATTAACTGCATTTTCACCAGTTATTACACTTTCAAGTGCAGCAGGTATAAGAACATCTACATTAAGTTCAAGTAAATTTTTATTTGATATAAAAGCATGTTCTGATCTAACTGAACCCGTGGTTTCTTTAACTTTTTTAGATGCCTCATATTTAAGTCCTCTTTCAAGATAAATTCCACCTTTACTATCACTTATTGCTACTATTTTTGCATTAGGAAACATTTCTTCAACAAGTCTATGTGCATGTTGACCAGCATTTCCATAACCTTGAATTGCCACTGTAAATACATGATTTCCTGAAAGTCCTTCATAATAACCAACATTAAATTCTTTAAGTGCTTCTCTAAGACAATACATTCCACCTCTTGCAGTTGCATCTCCACGGCCCTGACTTCCACCAATTTCAATTGGTTTTCCAGTAGTAAAACCTTTATCATTACCACCAGTTAATAAAAGATATTCATCAGTCATCCATGCCATAATTTGAGGTGTTGTATAAACATCAGGTGCCATACTATCTACATCAGGTCCTATATTTCTATAAATTGCTCTTATATAACCTCTTGAAAGCCTTTCAATTTCACCTTTAGACATAGTCTTTGTATCACAAACTACTCCACCTTTACCTCCACCAAGTGGAAGACCAAGTAAAGCTGTTTTCCATGTCATCCAGGCACTTAAAGCCTTTACTGTATCAATTGTTTCGTTTGGATGAAATCTAAGTCCACCCTTTGCTGGCCCAAGAGCAGTATTATATCTTACTCTAAAACCTTGAAAAGTTTTTGTGCTTCCATCATCCATTCTAACAGGAATTGATACATGTAATTCATGCATAGGTATTTTTAAAAACTCATATGTATCTGTATCTAATCCCATTTCCTTTACGGCTACTTCTAACTGCTTTAGTGCATTTTTAAACGGATTTATTTTCATATCAGTCATAATTTATTCCTTTTTATTATTAAATAAAGTTCTTCTTGGTTTATTCGGATAAGGTTGTGAAGGTTCTCCTTCTATAAATCTTTCTTTTAAAAGATTTTTTGAAATTATCATACCATAATCATTAATCATTCCAAGAAAATCACCATTAACATCTACTAAAGTTTCCATTATTTATTCCTCAAAACTTAAATAATAATTTACACCATCTATAAATTCCTCTAAAGTAAAATATTCATGTATTTCATTTATATAAAAATAAAATATTTCACCATGTGTATGTAAATTATCGTATATTCCACTAAACATTATTTCAAACTTCTCTTAATTCTTTCTGTTATAAAATGGTTTTTATGAATTATTTCACCCAAAACATTAATATAACCTATAAAATCACCATTTATATCTACTAAAGTTTCCATTACTTATCAACTCTAACTATTTTAGTACCACATCTTACACAAACTTTAGGTACTTCTAACTTTCGTCCACCTTTTTTCTGTGAACTAGAATGACGTATAATATAACGTATAACATGACCTTTTTCACATGTTACAATAGCTGTTTCTTTTAATATTCTTGCCATTTAAATCACCAATTATCAATTAATTCAGTAATCAATCTTATTGTATTTTCAACATCTTTCATATTTAATACTTCAACTGGACTATGAATATATCGAGTTGGTATTGCAACTACAATTGTTGGTATCCCATTTCCATGTGTTGCCATTCCATCTGTAGTTCCACCATTTGAAACACTAAAATCTATAGGTATAGAATATTCATCTGCAATTTTCTTTACATAATCAATAATATGTTTTGGTACTAAAATACCTCTTCCAGCACCATCTGCTATAGTAATTGATACATTACCTGATGCACTTCCAGCTTCTTTCCATTCAAATCCAGGATGATCACCTGATAAACAAGTATCTACAACAATTGCAAGATCTGGTTGTAATCGTTCTGATATCACTTTAGCACCCTTAAGACCAACCTCTTCCTGAACAGTTCCAACAGCATAGATAGTATTTAAAGTATTAATTCTTTTCATAACTTCTATCATTGTTACAACACCAACTCTATTATCAAGAGCTTTCCCTGTAACAAATTCATTATCTAATGATTGAAACTTAGTATTAAATGTTGCTGTTGAACCTATTGTAATACCCATATCTTCAACCTGTGATTTAGATGATGCACCAACATCAATAAACATATTCTTTATATCTGCAGGCATACTACGATCATATTCAGACATTACATGAGGTGGTTTAGCACCAACAACACCTATAATACTATTATCAAATATTATTTGCTGTGATAAAAGTGTTTGCCAATTCCAGCCGCCAAGACCTTCAAAATATATAAAACCCTTTTCATCTATATATTTAACCATAAGGCCAATTTCATCCATATGGGCTGCTATCATAATTTTACTGGTATAATCACAAGTACCATAGTCTATAGATATAATATTTCCCATAGAATCTGTATATTGATAATCAATATCAATTAAATCATTTTTTATTTCTTTAGAAATATTTTTTTCGTTTCCTGATACTCCAATTAAATTAGAATATTTCTTTAAAAGTTCTTTCATTTTAACCTTATAAATATAAATTTATTTTTATAATTGATGTTCTTTTTTCACTTATAGGATACATTTCAACCATAGGATTAGCTGTAAAATCTATAGTTTTCCCATATTTTAATTTACCACATATTTCCATATTTGGTTCTATAAAAAAATCAATTAAATAATCAATACTATTACTTTCAAAACGTTGCATTTTATTTACCTGTACATCATTAAATCTTTATATCTTAACTCCCAGTCTTCTTTAACTTTCTTAAAGAGAACTCTAAGCTTTAATTCACTTAATTTAGTTCTAAATTCAAATATAATTTCCTCATCTAAACCTTCATCATGAGCTAGTTTAGTCAATTTTAACTTCATATGATCTATACGCTTAAGTGCATACATTTTCTTAATCTGACTCATATCTTGGTCAGTTACCATATCAATTAATAATTGTTCTAAAACTACTCTCATTCTTGTTTTAATACTTTTTCCACTAACTATATAAGGTTCTTCTTGTTTCTTCAAAATCCAATCAACTCCTGTTGAGGGGTATTCACATTCCATTTTAATCACTTCAATTTATATAAAGGTCTCATTACACTATCAAGTGAAATTCCAGCTTTCATTGCAGCTAAAATTCCAAAACACTCTAAATATGTATCAACTACCTTTACATTTTTTAAATTCATCATTCCAGGTGTTACTGATAACACTGTTGTGTTTTCTTTAACTGCTATTATTGGTATATTTTTATATTGTGCTTCAAAAGCTGGTACACCACCACAACATCCATAAGGTATAACAATAGCATCAACATCAAACACTGTTATATCATTTATATTATATGTTATTTGTGGAGCTTTATTAAGTCCTTTAAGGATACACCCGAGATAACCAGGTGATACTACTTCACTTGCTGCTCTTGGGTCAACTATACCTTTTGATTCATATAATGCTTTTTCTTCTTTTGATATAATAGGTGCATGAGCACATGGTATTTCTAAATTTCTTGATATTAAATGACTTATTAATGCTTCTGTACCACCCATTGGGTTGGGTATTTCATTTCTAAAATAAGCATTTAAATCTTTCTTTTTCATATTAATAAATGTTGATATAGCAATTGCATTTGCACCTTTATTATAAAGTTTATAAGCAGCATCTAAAAGTGTTTTAGGATTTTTAACCTCACCACTAAATGCCCCTGATGGCATTCTAATTGCTTTACCACCAATAGGTTCATCTGTAATTATATAATCTACAACATCAATACCTAAAATAGCTCTTAATGATTCTATTGTATTAATAGCTAAATTACCATCTTCTTCAAATCCTTTTTTATCAAGAATTACACCAATTTTATTTTGACGAACTGGGTTTAAAGCTAATCTACCTTCTAAAAATTTATCAAGTGAATATCCTTCTACATAAAGGATATTACTAGCACCATAATTAAGATATGAACCATTTAATACATTTGGATGTGTTATTACAGTATCTGCAATTTCAGCCATTACATTAGTTACTGGTGTTGCATCTGCTATATAACCACCAAAATTTGCTTGAACTCCAGTAGGTACTATATGAATAACAGTAAAATCATGATTTGATCTTGTAGTAAAAAGATGGTTATAACTTAATTTTGTTGCACCTTCTATAATACTTGCTTCAATTGTATCTTCATCTATATAAAACCAACGTAATACATTAGAATTATGTATAAAATCATCAGCATTAAACTGTTTTGTGTAAATTTTCATTTTATCACCTTTTTTATTATCTTTTTTATTAAATTGATGGCCACATATACATTCATATTTAAAAAATGACCAAGTAACTATTGGTATTACTTTATCGCTTCCACATTTTGGACATTTCATTATTTTAATTCATCCTCTAACCAACCCATATCATAACTTTCACAACTAGGGGTACATTTTTTACCTTTAAAACACCATTTTTCTGGTATTTTAATACCTCTCCACATCCAACTCATCTTGATTCTGTCCTTATAAATTCTTCAATAACCTCATCTATAATTCCATCTTCAATATCATAATAAACTCTTGTATATGGTTTATTAATATTTATTAAAGCACCCAAATCAATAGGTGTTGCCACTACCACAGTATCACAAGGAACTGCATTAATGGTATCTTCAAGGTCTTGAAGTTGTTCTGGACTATAACCCATAGCTGGTAATACATCTGTAACATGTGGGTATTTTTTAAATGTTTCATCAATAGATCCAACTGCATAATTTATAGGAAAACATACATTACAATTATATTTATTAGCAGCTACAATACCGGCACCATATTCCATACCTCCGTGAGTTAGAGTAGGCCCATCTTCAACCACAACAACATCTTTTAAACCTAAAAATTCAGGACTATCAACAGTTACAATTGAATCTGTAAAAATCAATTCACAATTTTCATTTAATTTTTTAATATTATTAACAAGAGCATCTCTTTCATAACTTTGTGAACTATTACATTTATTTATAATAACTACATCAGCATTTTTAATATTAATATCTGATGGGTAATAATCAAGTTCATCACCGGCTCTAAGTGGATCAGCCACTACAATTGATAAATCAGGTTTAATAAAACTAAAATCATTATTTCCACCATCCCAAAGGATAATATCTGATTCTTTTTCAGCTTCTCTAAGTATAGTTTCATAATTAATACCAGCCCATATTACCATACCATTGGCAACATAAGGTTCATATTCTTCTCTTTCTTCAATAGTACATACTTTGAGATCTTCTTTAGTAGCGAATCTCTGAACAGCTTGTGTGTTTAAATCATCAGCATAAGGCATAGGGTGTCTAATTACACCAATTCTATAACCCTTTTCCATAAGTAATTCTGTAATTTTTTTACTTACTGAAGACTTACCACATCCTGTTCGAGTTGCAGTAACACTTATTACAGGAAGTGTTGATTCTAACTGTGTTTCTTCGGGTGAAAGCATAATTAGTTCAGAACCATAAAGCTCCACCATATTGCTGATATTAGCAATATGGTCATATGTTACATCACTATATGCAAAAACACAAGTTTCAACATTTAAATCTACAATAAGATCATCAAGCATATCTTCTGGATATATTGGTATACCTTTAGGATATAATTCACCAGACAATTCAGGTGGATATATCTTATTATCTATCCCAGGTATTTGAGTTGCAGTAAATGCTACTACTTTATATTCAGGATTATGTTTAAAATAAACATTAAAATTATGAAAATCTCGTCCAGCCGCACCAATAATAATTACATTCTTTTTTACTGGAGCATAAGTTTCTCTTAAATCTTTAAGAAGTCTATCTTCTTCAGTATAATACAAACTATTAGGATATATTGTTGTATTAAGTAATAATTGCCCAAACCTTAAAGTTGGGTTTTCTCTCCATATTTTTCTAATCTCTTTAAGAAAAGGATCTATTCTTACAGAATTTCTTGTCATTTTTTATTACTCCATTTATTTATACATATTAAATTAATTTTAAACGCTTCTTCTATTGATATTAACATATTATTTTTATGTTCATATAAATATTTAAAAGCAAATTTATTTATTTTTATCATATTAATATTTTTGAATTGATTGTGATAAATGGATCTATGTAAATTATAAGGTATATTTATAATATAAGTTTCATCTATATGATGCCCTTCTGATCCATTAAATTCTTTATTTAATTCAATAGGATTTGTAGTTAAATATTTACGTCTTTTATGTCTATTTCTTCTGTTTGCTATTCTTAACCCACCCTTCCAATTAGCTTTTGATATTTTCTTTCTTTGTTCTTTAGAAATTATTTTACCTTTACCAGATTCACTCATTTTTCTTTTAGTTTCTTCTGGTAATTTTATACCAATTTTAAAATCACTCATTATTTTTCTTGTTTCTTTAGAATGAATCTTACTATAAAAAAAATTATTTTCACAAGAATGAGATTTAGATGATTTTAATTT
>LGVF01677098.1_pt1 | contig 30928 bp, 30 predicted proteins | sample 469901 | NCBI WGS metagenome assembly LGVF01 (sample SAMN03893561, study PRJNA290197) | marine sediment metagenome | material: sediment; isolation source: combined push core samples #3730, #5133, and #5579 collected at Hydrate Ridge | place: Pacific Ocean: Hydrate Ridge
CTAATTTTTTTCCATGCAAAAGAAGCAGAAAATTTATTCGCACGTATGGATCGTTTATCGGAAGAAAACACTAAAAATGAAAAAGCCGATCTTAGTAAGCTTATTGATAAAGCTTTAGATAAATCCAGCCCCTCTAAAATACATAATACAGCCTTTAATTTACTCGAAACCATGCTTCGAAACGAAAGTCCCATTTTCCCAATTATGCATTTTCTGATTCCCTTTCGTTTTCTTGGCCATAATATTTTTAGCGAATTTTTTATTGACAAAGATCCTTCTGAAAAAAAAGGCAATGCAAAAAAAGCTACCAATATTTTTTTCACCATTCAGTCAGATTATTATGGAAATTTTGAAGTTGAACTCATGGCTAAAGATCAGTTCCTTGATTTAACCATTACATGTCCTGATCCCTTAATCGACCCCTTAAATAAACTAAAATCTAATTTAAAAAGCATTGTTGAAGAACAAGGCTATCATCTATCTCATTATACGGTCGATCCCTATCAAGAAGGTCAAACGATTCTTCAACGCTATCCTAAATTAACGCTCAGAAAGGTAGGACTCAATGTCAAAATCTAATTCATCATCTCCTACAAATCCTAATCAAAAAAGCGACTCATCGTTGCATGTTGCGGCATTAAAATATGATGTCAATAAAGATAATGCCCCCTACATTGTTGCAGCAGGCTCCGGACCTGTTGCCCAGCGAATATTAGACCTAGGAGCCGAACACGGGATCGCCCTTTATTATGATGACTCTGCAGCAACGCTCTTATCAAAGCTGGATTGTGGAGAAAAAATTCCGCCTGAACTCTATCAAATTGTTGTAAATATTTATCTTTCCTTATTAAATTTAGCGGAAGAAAATATCCCTGAAGCGTTAGAATCATCTGAATAAAACGCNNTGAATAAAACGCACCTAGGAAAAACAAACCTAAAGAAAACTTATTCATAACGAAACAGACAAATAACTAAAATTATCCACTTTTTCGGGTAACAACAACAGTAGTCTTCGATAAAAATTGCACTGACTATTATGTTTCATCAGAGCGAACAGATCTTAACCTGTACGAACTGCAAACATACAACAAATTAATAATCATTGGTACAAGAATTTTTTAACAAATAAAAACCACCTTTTCAGGTGGCTTTTTAGATTTATTATATTTATTACTTTTTAGATTATTGTAATAATTGAAGAACGCCTTGTGGTTGTTGATTCGCTTGTGCAAGCATTGATTGAGCAGCTTGAGATAAAATGTTATTCTTAGTGAATTCCATCATTTCTTTAGCCATATCAACGTCGCGAATACGAGATTCAGCAGTTGTAATATTTTCAGAAGATGTTCCTAGGTTATTAATTGTATGTTCTAAACGATTGGTATTTGCCCCTAATTTTGAACGTTCAGCCGAAACAGCATCAATCGCTGTTTGTACCGTAGCAATCGCATCATTAGCAGCCGTTTGTGTACTTACATCTAGAGCAGTAACACCTAAAGCATCTGATCTCATATCACTAATGGATAACGTCATTTCTTGGCCTTTGTTGGCACCAATGTGGAACTGAATTCCGCTACCAGTAACTTCAACAGCACCAATTCCGCTATCTGCACCATATGAATCATTGGTTGTGATTGAAATCCCAAAATCAGAAAAACTTAATTCTTGAGCGCCGGCAACGTTAGAAATGGTTTGTGTTTTTGCTGGAACTGATGTATCAGTCATAGTTAATTGACCCGCAGCTCCAGAAGTAATCGTATAGGTATCAGCTGCTGCTCCACTTGCTGTTACTTCTGCAACACCTGCTACAGCATAAACAGTTGTAGCCGCTGCTGTTTGAGTAACTTCACTACCTAAACCACCAGTCATTAGTGTTTTTGTATTAAATTCAGTCTGTTTAGCAATCCGATCAACTTCTTTTCCTAACTCAGTCACTTCTTTTTGAATTTCAGCACGGTCAGTATCATTATTGGTATCATTGGATGATTGAACGGCTAATTCTCTCATACGTTGAAGAATAGAATGTGTTTCATTTAATGCGCCTTCTGCTGTATTGATTAATGAAATACCATCTTCTGCATTAGCAGAAGCTTGATCTAAGCCGCGAATCTGGCCTCTCATTTTTTCTGAAATCGCTAAGCCTGCTGCATCATCTCCAGCCTTATTGATTTTTAAACCTGATGATAATTTTTCTAACGATTTAGATGTTGCGTTCGTGTTTGAATTTAATTGACGATAGGTATTTAGTGCTGCAATATTATGATTGATTCTCATTTTTGTTTCCTCCATAAATTTTTATTACCGAATAACCTTCGGTGAGGTAATGTAAGACCTTCCTTCGTACGCTAGGTTGGTCAAATTTTCAAAGCTTTTTATTCGCTCTTAAACTATATATCGGCGAAAAGACTATTTACTTTAGAAAAATTTAAAACTTTTTTATTTTTTTATTTCTTTATTTCTTTATTTCTTTATTTCTAAAGGTTAGTCAAATTTTCAAAGCTTTTTATTCGTTCTTGATCTATATATCGGCGAAACGGTAATTTACTTTAGAATTTTTTTGTTTTATATTTTTTTATATGGTTAGGGTATCAAAAGTAATTTTGATAGGATTTACATACAACATCTTGACTAAAATCTCATTTTAAAATTAATATATTGTATGCTAAATGGCATGATTTGAGTTTTAACACCACAATCTTATATCAATTCAACTTTTTTCATTTGTTTCTTTAGATTTCTTATTTATTTCATTCGTCTTTTGCAATTAAAAATTCTTCTTTCACAACTAAAAAAAATCCCTCAGTCTTTAAAAATAAATAGGACACCCTACTTACTTAAACGACTCAACGATTTTTTTGATGAAGCCTTAGGCTTCGCAATCCAATTGATTGGCTTGATTTTGCTGATTTTGGCGATTAAATCCGCTGGGCTCCACATAATGTGGATCCGCACTTGGAGGGCAATAAATCGGCCCACCAACGTATTTAATGATTACCTTTGGCCGTTGGGTTACTTTTAGTTCTCGATTATCGTGAATTAATTGTCCCTCTTCAATATTAATCATCGACATACTACTCGGGAATCGTGTCATATCATAGGGAATACTCACACGACTCGCACCATTCGTGCTACTGTTTTGACAATCGGATAATAATCCTACCATATGATCAATCCCATGTGATGCTTGTTTATACTGAAGATTGTTGGATTGTTGTTCCTCCACTTGCAATGGCGATAGCACTTCCCCTTTGTCACTAAATTGAATGCTAGGTTTATAGCCGGTTGAATTCCATTGATAATCAGAACTTGCTTTAAATTGATCAAGCCCTGATTGTTGCATTGGTTTAATTCTAATCGTCTCATCCTTGGAATTATCTTTTTTAATTGATTCATAACCCGAATTTAATACAGAATGGGTTTCTTCCTTTTTAATGTATTCAATTCTAATAGGAATCGTTTCAATCGTTAATAAATTCTTCATTTTCACACCTCCAAATAAAGAATACTCTACTCAATTTAAATCACCTATGACATATAATCAAATACGGAAGCTTGTATTAATTTGCCTCCCATTTGCAACGCTGCATCATAGGCTACTTTTTGCGTTTTATATGCGATATACGTTTCAACAGGATCAGCGCCTTCAACTTCCAATTGTCGCTCTTGAAGATTAAAATTCTGTGAATCATAGCGATCTGTCATAAATTTTAAATAATTACTTTTAGAACCAATTTCTGTTGTACTTTGATACGCTTGATTACTTAGCGTTTGGAATTGTCCAAAAAGATTGTCAGCTTTTTCATGATTGTAAGTTGCTGACTCAAATTCAGTCGCAATTTCTCCAATTAGACTATAAAGATTGTTCGAAACTTCTCCCCCACTATCTAACGTTACTTTTCCATTCCCCGCAAAATTAACCCCTGGAGTAGAATAATTAAAGACCGTATTTTTTTTGACTTTTGATCCATCATATGAAATTCCTAAACCAATATCAACATACAAGGCATCGTCTGATAATGTTTTTAAGTCGGCTGATCCATCCGTTAGCGTATCTAAATCAACCCCATTATAAAATAATTTACCCTTATCATCAACTGTAAAAGGTTTTTCTTCTGTGTGACTGCCTCCAAAAATATAGGTATCATTTACTTTTGTGTTGAACGTTTGAAGCATTTCATCTTGTATCGAACGTAATGCCGTTGCAATAATTTTAAGGGACTCCTTACTTTGGGTGCCATTTAATCCTTGTTGCATTTTATTAATTGCATCTGAAGCTGATCCTTCAATCTGGCTTAATGCTGTTTCCGAATTTGTTAAAAAATCACTCGCATGTCCAATATTACTCTGATAGCCCTCAAGCTTTGATAAACTCCGTCTGATTTGATACCCTTTTATTGCAGACGAGGTATCTTCTGATGTTTTTGCATATTTACGCCCAGATGCAACTTGTGTATTAAGGCGCCCAAGTTCCACCGACATATCATTTAAATTACTGGTATATTTTGTTGTACTCATTTTATATGTAATGCGCATTCTTATCTCCTTTTTATAAATTACCGGCTAGAAACTCCTAGTGAATTCCTAGTGAATTAATAACACTACTCACGTTTTCATCTAATATATTAAAATATCGAAGCGCTGCATTATAGCATTTTTGGTACGTCATAAGATTGATCCCTTCTTCATTTAAGGACACGCCTGAAACAGACTCCCGCGAATCAAAAATATTTTGAAGTACCTTTTGAGATGTCCCTTTAAAATTAGTGTTTAATTCAACATCTAACGCTAAATCTCCAATCGTTCCGACTAAATATTCCTGAAATGTCCCCTTAAAAGCCAAGATGTTAGACTCATCACGAAATTCTTGATCATCCTGCATAGCAGAAATCATTCGTATTATATTATCCGAACTTCCTGGCGTTAGCGTTGGATCATCCGTGGTATTAATATAGGTTACATCCTCTAGCCATTCTTTTGAAACTTGAATATTTTTTGCAGTAATAGGGTTACCGACATTATCCGAAGAAAAAAGTGGTTTATTGTTTGATCCTCCAATATCATTAATTTCATTAAATTTTGTTGCAAATTCCTTTGCAAAAACGTTCATTGTATTCTCATAATATGCAATGCCACGATTATCATTTTCACCCGCACTTGCAAAACTTCCATTTCCATTGATAATGTTTAAATGCCCTCTTATCGATCCATCCGACATAAAATCATTGACATTGCTTGTAACACTCCCATTTGTATCTTCTAGTTCCAATGTGACCTTGCTTCCAACATCTGTGTAACTAAGTTTACTAAATTTATCTTTATCCACAATACTAATACTTACACCCGTTTTAGGATTAACTAATTCAATTTTTAGTTGGTTTACTGATAAATCATCCGAAATTTTTTCTGGAGATGAACTAACCTTTATCTTAGCAATTTCAGACAAATTATCGATTAATAAATTTCGCTGATCATACAAAGCATTTGGTGTATTTCCATATATTTCTTCTTTTCGAATTTGATCATTAAGTTTAGCAATATTCTCAACAATACTATTAAAATCATTATTAATCATTACATCTAGGTTCTGAACCTCTTGTTTTCGCACTTCTTGAATTTGAATCGCATACATATTCATGATTTGAGTCACTTTTTGAGCCGATGTACGCGTCACTTGTGCAATATCTTTACTTTTAGGTTCCTGTGAAAAACGCTGAAGATCATTTAGGAAAACTGATAATTCATTTTGCAGTCCTTCTGTACTCGCTTCATCGAAAACATCTTCTAAATTACTTAATCCTGCTACTGTTGTTTCATATCGTTTAAATTCACTACTTTGATTGCGATACCGTCCATCTAAAAACGGATCTCTAATTTGTGTTACTCCAACCGCTTTTGCTCCTAAACCGGTTGCAACTTGCGCTGTTGCATAGTGTTGAGTCACCCCACCAGTGCCTATGGCATTAATATCTACCCGTTGCCTCGTATATCCTGTTGTATTAATATTTGCAATATTATTCCCTGTTACATTAATCGTAGCCTGACTTGCTTCCATTGCTCGACCAGCTACATGAAATGCTGAAAATGTTGGTATCATTTATTTTTTTCCTTTCTTTGAATCATTTATATCTTTTTTTCAAATATTTTTGAAAAACTTACATTACTCTTTTCTTTACCATTTTCTTGATAAGTCCCGTTATCATTTCTACCCTCAACACCTGTTATTTTTTTATTAATCAGGTAGAGTTTTGTTTGAAGTAAGACTTCACATTTTTCTTTGTAAAATTGAACTTCCTTTACTGCAATTTCAAATTGGCTTAAAATCCCAAAAAAACGCATCTGTTGTTCTTGCGGAAAGTGTAAAATTACTTCTGATAAGTTCTTTCCCTTAACATTTAATTGATTCATATATTTTAATATTTCTGTATCAAAATTTTTCATTTGATATGAAAATCTTTGTTGCTCATTTAAATTGCGATTCAACCCTTCAATATCATCGGCTTCAATTAAATCGATCTCTTTTTTTAAATAAGGAATAATCGCTTGGTGTAGTTTCACAATATCAAAAAGATAGTTGTGAAATTTTTCCAATGACTCTTGGTAATTATCCATTTTCTCTCCTACTTATCTTAACTCATTATTTCAAAATTTCTTCTGCTATTAAATCTGACGGAATTTCATAATTGCCGCTATCAATAATTTCTTTTAATTCTTCTAGTCGATCGGACGTTTTTACTGATACATCAAATAATATCGATGATTTTACTGCTGATAATCGTTTATCAGCAAACGTTCCTGATCGATTACTTGAGATATCGGAACTATCAACGCGTGGACTTCCCTTCGCTTGATTTTTTTCTTTTGTCGTTATCTCACGAGCTAACTCATTTTTAATTTCTTTTGCTACTTTATTATGAATCGCACTTTCGTTTAAATTTAGTATTTTCATTTTTATCCCTCCTTTTTGTTAATCTTATTTGTTAAATCCTTGATTAAGGTGTCAAAACTTAAACTCAATCGTTCAATATACAATATATTGATTGAGAATAGAACTTCTAGTCAATATATTGTATGTAAATACTGATGAAATTACTTTTAACACCCGAACCATCCTTATATTTTCATAATTTTTTTCACCTAGGTGATTCTAAAACCCACACTCTTAATATATCATACTTTTATCATTTCTTCTTATATTAAATATCGTCATTTCGTCCCAATACTTTAGGTAAATATGAAAAAAGCTAACAGTAAAAACTGTTAGCTTAAAATTTCGATCTTTTCAACGCATTTTTTATCGTTTTTATAGTCTATTTACAACATTCACGCTTTTTTTCTTTTCGCGATTNNTTTTAGTTTGAACGCTTCAACCATTTCTTTTAAAAGCTCAGCTTGACTTGATAATTCTTCACTGGCTGCTGCACTTTCTTCAGCTGTTGCTGAATTGGTTTGTACGACTTGGGATACCTGTTCAATTCCTTGATTTATTTGTGCAATTGCAAATGCTTGATCATTCGATGCTATTGCAATACCATCAACATACTCTGACACTTGTTTCATTTTCTCTAAGATTTCATTTAAACTCTCTGCTGTTTCATCTGCAATTTTTGATCCAATCTCAACATTGTTAATGGATCCTTCAATTAACAATGTTGTCTCTTTTGCTGCTTGAGCACTTCGGGCAGCTAAACTCCGCACTTCTTCTGCAACAACCGCGAACCCTTTTCCATGTTGTCCAGCCCGGGCTGCTTCAACCGCGGCATTTAATGCCAAAATATTTGTTTGAAATGCAATATCATCAATAACTTCAATAATTTTTGAGATATTTGTGGATGATTCATTGATTTCTCCCATTGCATTTACCATGTTTATCATTTGGCTATTGCCTATTTTCGCTTTTTCTCGAACATTTATTACTAAATCATTAGCCTTGTTCGCATCAATCGCATTTTTCTTTGTTTCACCTGCCACTTCTTCAATAGAAGCTGTTAATTCTTCAATTGAACTCGCCTGTTCTGTGGTTCCTTGAGCCAATGCTTGTCCGCCATCCGAAATCTGTACCACACCTACAGACACTTGATTAGCCGCAAGATTAATATCATACATCACCTCGCTCAACCGTGTTGTAATGTCATTAATCGCAATTTTAATTTCGACAAAGTCCCCATGATAATAGGATACAATTTCTTGATTCAAATTTCCTTTACCAATATCGGTTAAGGTTTCAGATATTTCATCAACGTAGCCTTTTAAAAATTCAACCATTCGGTTCATATCTTCTTTAATGATATTGTGATTTCCCTTATATTCTCCGATCATTTTTGCATTTAAATTTCCTTTAGAAATAGTCCCTAAAATTTCAGATGCTTCTTTTATTGGAGCAATAGTACTATCTAAGGTATCATTGACTCCTTTTATTACTTTCGCATATTCTCCTGGAAGTTGGGAATCATCACCTCGATAATCCAAATCACCTTCAACTGCTTTATTTGAGATTTCTTCAGTTTCTGAGACCAAGGTATTGATGTTTCCAATCATATTAATTAAACTTGGAATAAGTTCATCATTATCACAGCGTTTTCCAATTTTCTTTAAACCCTCATAATCACTCATATCTCCTATTGAAACATTTTTTACGATCTCAAGAATATATGATAATTTCCCTTGCATTTCATTAATTGATTTTGCACAATTGCCAAATACCCCTAAATATTCTCCTTCAAGCTTAATATTAAAATCATTAATAAATAATTGGTGTAAAACAAAATCAACTTCCGTCATAACCCCTAATCCATCAATACTTGCATTAATACTATTTTTAATTTTATTATAATCTCCATTATAATCTCCTGTAACTTTTGGGGGAATATCTCCTTTTCCAATCCGGTCAAAATTCTCCGCTGCCATATTCAAAGGACCAACTACCGCATCAAATGTCCGATTCATTCCATCTACGATTAATTTAAAATCTCCCTTATGATGTTCACAATCCACTCTAGCACTTAATTCACCACTAATTCCTGCTCTTGATAAATAATTCGAATCTTCAATCAGCGCATTTATTTCATCAATCGTTGTATTTAAGCTATCTTTAACACGATTAAAATCGCCTTTATATTTTTCTGTAATTTTATTTGGTATCTCACCTTTTCCAATTTTTTCTATATAATCAACAGCCTCATTAATTTGTCCAACAACGGCATCAATGGTCTGATTAAATCCTTCAATGATTTCACGATAACCACCTTTGAATTTTTCAACGTCACCTCGAACACTCAGATTTCCATTAATTGCCCCTTGCGTTAATAGCTGTGTTTCATTGATTAAACCACGTCCTGATTGAATAATCTCTTTTAACGCAGGACTAATTTCGTCTTTTTCATCTTTTTCTACTATATTTGCAGAAAAATCACCTTTTGCAATTTGATTCATGGTTCCAATAATAACATTTTGCAGATCATCTGCAACACGATCCATAGCACATGCCATTTCTCCAATTTCATCCTTTGATTTTAAATTTAACCGTAATCCAAAGCGACCTAAACTCATTTCATTAATCATATGATTAACTTTCTTTAACACATTTCCGATAATAAAACTTAAAAACAATCCAATTCCCATTGAAATCAATATTCCAAATATAATAATCATAATCATTAATACAATGGAAGAATTGACATGACTTGAATTGGTATCAACTTTAATCTTAGCATCACTTAAATTCATTTCTATCAAATCATTTAGAGCATTTTGAACGTTTAATCCCGATACTCCTATTGCACCATTTTCTTCGATCAATTCACGTGCTTTTTCATCTTGATTTTCTAACGCCAAACTTTTGACACGGTCGAGTTGTTGTCTGAATTCTTCTCGTGTTTTAGATAATACTTTAAGCTGATCTTTCATATCTGACGAAACAATCTTTTGATCAATTGCACTCATGAGCTTATCGATCTTTTCTTGATCTTCATTTATCTCATTTCCATACCGTATAATATCCGCCTCATTCGTCGCGTTAATCATGTTATTAAGATCTATTTTTAGCGTCTCACTTAACGTTGCAACTTGACACATCTCTGATATTGAAACGGTTACACTTTCATACATTTCTTGGTTCAAGCGATCTAAGTTTTTTATACTAATAACCCCAATCACACCAACAATTGCAGAAATAAGTGTCACAATAACAAACCCTACGATTAATTTTGATTTTATTTTCATATTATAAATCCATTTCATAGTCTATTTCCTTCCTTTTTCTGATTTAAACAACAAATCTAAATAAACCACCACCTTTTATCATTAATAAATTCTTCGAAAATATGTAATGGATTACATATTTTCGAAGAATCTACTTTCTTATTATTAAATCACCATATTATACCAATTCTTACAACATTCATTATGATAATTTTACTACTATTTTATAATATCGTCACTTCCGACCATAACTTTAGCATTATTCTATATTTTTTATTCCAAATAAAAAAAGCTAGCTTTGCTAACTCTGACTGTAGACAAAGACATACAGTAGTCCCGACAATTGTTACATCATGGTGTGTGCCTCAGAGCGAACAGGCGATAGCCTGTCCGAACTGCCAGCACACAACAGATTAACAATTAGTCGGAACGGGGTTTGTCGACACTTTGAGTTAGCTATGCTAACTTCCTTTTTAAAACAATCCAACTTTTTTATTAATATTTATCTTTTCCATCGTTGTCTAAAGTAATCTCTGCTTCATTTGAAATTTTAGAATATCTCTCTAGAACATCACCTTCCTTTTGATTATTATCACTCGCATTTAAATAATGATCCTGTTTTTCTTCTTTTAGTTTGAACGCTTCAACCATTTCTTTTAAAAGCTCAGCTTGACTTGATAATTCTTCACTGGCTGCTGCACTTTCTTCTGCTGTTGCAGAGTTTGTTTGAACAACTTGGGATACTTGTTCAATCCCTTGAGTAATTTGCGTAATCTCAGACGCTTGATCATTGGATGCTTTTGCAATCTTTTCGACAAGATCTGCAACCTCTTCCATTTTTCGTAAAATTTCTTTTAAGCTATCTGCTGTTTCATCTGCAATCTTTGTTCCTGTTTCAACATTATTAATCGATCCTTCAATTAATCCTGTTGTTTCTTTGGCTGCTTCTGCACTTCGAGCTGCTAAACTTCGGACTTCTTCTGCCACTACCGCAAACCCTTTGCCATGTTGTCCTGCTCTAGCAGCTTCTACTGCCGCATTTAATGCTAAAATATTGGTTTGGAAAGCAATATCATCAATCACCTTAATAATTTTTGAAATATTATTTGACGACTCATTAATTTCAGACATCGCATTGAGCATGTTTTCCATTTGGCTATTTCCAAGTTCCGCATTACTTTTGACATTAATTGCCAAATCATTGGCTTTATTGGCATTCATGGCATTTCTCTTGGTTTCTTCGGCCACCTCTTCAATCGAGGCTGTTAATTCTTGAATCGAACTGGCTTGTTCTGTCGTTCCTTGAGCTAAGGCTTGCCCACCATCTGAAATTTGTCGCGCTCCACCTTCGACTTGACCCGCTGCTATATCAATATCATACATAGTCTTACTCATGTTATTTGCAATATCATTAATCGCTATTTTTATCGTACTAAAATCACCAACATACTCTTGTTTAATTTCTTGATTAAGGTTTCCTTTTCCTATCGCTTCTAGTGTTGATGCAATTTCATCAACATACGCTTTCAAAAATAGAACCGTTTTGTTCATATCTTTTTTGATAATGGTATGTTGCCCCTGATACTCTCCTGTCATTGCAATACTTAAATCGCCTCTTGAAATATTTCTTAAAACATGAGACGCTTCTTTTATTGGTGCAATTGTAATATCTAGGGTTTGATTGATTCTTTGAATCACTTTTGCATATTCCCCAGGTAATTGCGTATCATCTCCACGATAATTCAAATCACCTTCGACTGCTTTATTGGTGATTTCTTCAGTTTCTGATACAAGCGTATTAATATTTCCAATCATATTAATGAGGCTTGGAATTAATTCATCATTTTCAGAGCGTTTTCCAGCATCTTTCAACACATCATAATCACTCATATCACCAATTGAAATATGATTGACAATTTTTAAGATATGAAGGAATTTATTTTGTATTTTATTTATTGAATCACCCATTTCTCCATAAATACCTAAATATTGTCCTTCAATTTTTGTTGTAAAATCATTGATGCTTAATTGGTACAATACGGTTTTCGCTTCGATTAATCCCCCTAAGCCATCAATACATGCATTAATGTTATTTTTAATATGATTATATTCTCCCTGATACTCGTCTGTAATTTTTTCTGGAATATCACCTTTTCCAATGGATTCAATATTTTCAGCAACCATTTTAAATGGTCCAACCACGGCATCTAAGATATTGTTCATTCCTATAATAATTAATTGATACTCACCTTGATGTTTCGTCGCATCCGCTCGTGTTTCAAGTTCTCCTTGTACACCTGCTTCAACCAATAAATTAACATCATTCACCATTGCATTAATTGCATCAACACAGGTATTGAGATGGTTTTTAATCGTATTGTAATCCCCATTAACCTCGTCTATTATACGATCAGGAATATCTCCTTGGCTAATGCGTTGAAAATAATTAGAGGATAATTCTAATGGTTCAATCACTGCATCCAATGTTTGATTAAATCCATTGATAATCTCTTTAAACCCACCTTCAAACTGCGTTGCATCTCCACGATTTTTTAATTCACCATTAATCGCACCTTCGGCTAATTGATTGGCTTCACCAATTAATTTTCGAATGGATTCAATAATTTGAATTAAAGCCGGCGTTATTTCGTTATCATCATTATTCGAAGTAATTTCTGCTGAAACGTCCCCTTTAGCAATTTGATTCATGGTTCCAATAACAACGGTTTGAATCTCCTCAGCAAAAGAATCCATCGCTGCCGCCATTTCACCAAGTTCATCCTTTGATTCCATATTTAAACGCAAACCAAAATGTCCTGCACTCATTTCTTCAATCATGTGTTGAACTTTTTTCATTGGTCTATTAATTAAAAAGATAATAACTATCCCAATACCCATTGATAATAAACAGCCTAATACAATTAAAACAACCATCGTCATTATTTTTTTATCTGCTAAATTCGCATTACTTTCTGCTTCTATTTTAACTTCATTTTCTATGTTATTTAAGACGTCATCCATCTCTGCTTTTTCGCCTTTAATTTTCTCAATATATTCTGTAATCTCTTGGGACTCATTTGTCGTCGTCATATTTTTTAAATCACTATCCATACTTTCAAAACATGACATTTCAGATAATGACACTCCCAGACTATCATAGCCTTCACTTCTTGACTGGCTGATCGTATCAATATTTACAATCCCAACAATTCCAATTACAATACTTATTAACGTTACTAAACTGAAACAAAAAATAAGTTTTGATTTTAGTCTCCTATTGTTTATCCACTTTATCATTATTCTTTTCTCCTTTTTTTTATTGCCTCATTCTTGATGAGTAATACTACTTTATGAAATATCATTTAGCATTTAGTTTCTCACTTCATAGATTCACCTCTTGTTGTCAAAACATCTATATTCTTACCCCTTCTAAAACTTGAAAATTTAATTACAATTTAAAAAGAATTAGATTCATTTTTTTTTCAAGCATTTCCTATTATATCATTGTATTTTTTTTTGTAAATATATAATCAAATGATATATTCGTCAATTAATTATCATATTTTGTTATTCTAAACTAATATTTGCATTATCANNTAGATTTTTATCCAAACACTTCAATTTAAATATAAATTTTATTACAATATATACTATATCATACAAAAAAAACACTTTTTTGTATGATATAGTATATATTACAGTCATTTATTCATTCACTTTGAAAATATTACTATTCTTTTTTTATTTATTTTTTTTTATTCATAATATTTACATTTTTATGGATTTCATTTCTTTTATGGATTTTCAATATAAAAAAGGTAACCCATTTATAAAATGGGTCACCTTTTTTATATACTCGATTAATAATGAATTTATTTCCCTAACAAATGATTATATATTTCTCCAGGTATTTTATTTAATGGTAATTGTTTATCCACTGCTCCAATATTAAAAGCAACCATTGGCATTCCATAGACAACGGATGTTTTTTCATCTTGACCAATAGTATAAGCTCCATTTTTTTTCATTTTCAATAAACCTTTTGCACCATCTTTACCCATTCCAGTTAATAATACGCCAATCGCTTTTTCTTTTGCAATCTCTGCAACTGAATCAAATAATACATCAACAGAAGGACAATGCCCACTGACTTTTTCCCCTTTTTTACAGGTTACAAATAGTTTAGAACCTTTTTTCACAAAACGCATTTGATAATCACCAGGCGCAATTAATACCTGACCTGGAATGACTTCGTCACCATCTTCGGCTTCTTTTACATCCAATTTACTAGTGCGATTTAATCGTTCTGCATACATTTTTGTAAAAACTGGTGGCATATGTTGTACAACAAGTATTGGTGGCATATCTTTTGGTAAACCAGAAATAACGGTATCAATCGCCTCTGTTCCCCCAGTAGATGCTCCGATTGCAATAATCGTATGATTAATATTAATTCCTTTTTTTGAAATAATAGTATTTAATATCGGACTTTTTTTTGCACTTCCTACTTTAGCTGTAGAGGCAATTTTTATTTTTACTAATAATTCATTAATAAAAGAATTCATGCCTCCTTCTCGTGTATTATTTGGTTTTGTTACAAATTCAACCGCTCCTGCATCTAATGCATCAAAAACATTTTGGGCAACTGAACTAACAACAATTACTGGAATAGGATATTGTGGAATTAACTTCTTTAGAAATTCAATTCCACTCATTTTAGGCATTTCAACATCTAATGTTACAACATCTGGTTCTAATTTTAAAATCATATCTCTCGCAACGTATGGATCCGAAGCTGTCCCCACAACTTCAATCGCTAAATCGTTTTTAATTTCTTGAGACAATGTTTCTCTAAACAGTAATGAATCATCAACGACTAAAACCTTTATTTTATGTTTGATTTTCATCTATGCCTACCTTCTATTTTTCTTGAGCAATCTCCTCAATTATTTCCATTTGATTGTTCTTAAGCAATCGTTCACAATCTAATAACAATTGAACTTTTCCTCCAACTTTCCCAATGCCTTTCATAAAACGATTTTCTATTCCTGTTTTATTATTTGGAGGTGGTGCGATAGTGTCATCATCAATTGTCAAAACCTCTTCAACCGTATCAACAATTAATCCAACTGAAACATCATCAATATCAATAACAACAATACATGTTCGATCGTTGTATTCAATGGGTTCTTTACCAAATTGAATGCGAACATCAAGTACTGGTATAATTTTTCCTCTTAAATTAATAATCCCTTTTATATATGAAGGCACTTCTGGCACCTTTGTAATAGACTGCATTCCAATAATTTCAGTGACATACTTAATTTCAATCCCATATACTTCATTTCCTAAAGCAAACGTTAAAAATCGCCCATGTTGGGTATCTTCTTCATAATTATCTTTTTCAATCGCATTATTAGCCATATTAATTCTCCTTTATTATTTATACTATCTTTTTTAATCTATCTAATTACATTATCGACATTTTTTTAATAAACTTTATAAAAATTTCAATATAAATACGATTCTTTTAATAGTCTTTTATTCCTCGATTAGTTGCTTTAATTTTCATAATTCCTGTAGCTAAATCAAAATATTGTGTTCGTCCATAATTTAATCCAATATCCTCAGAAATAATGGGTATTCTTAACTCATTTAGAACTTTTTTTACACTTACAATATTTCTCTCACCAATTCCACCAATTTTACTTCCTGGTTGAACCTCAAACATTTGAGCACCACCAGCTATTTTTGCAATAAAGCGGCTTCTCCCTAAACACAAATTGTCTAATTCTTTAACCAAATCTCGAATTGCTGTATCTGCAAACTTCATTCGATTAATGTCTTTTGTATCAAATTTTTTACTATCTGGAAGCATAATATGAGATAATCCACCAACTTTTGTTGTTTTATCATAAAGACAAACACCAACACAAGAACCTAAAGCATATGTCACTAAAATATCTAACTCTTTTGAATATTTATAATCTGAAATACCAACTGTCAATGACTGGTTCATATTTCGATTCCTAATTTTTCCATAATAGTTTTTAACGTATCAATTTCTGCAAACATCACAATATTACTTTTCAATTCCTCAGTTTCTCCGATAAAATTTTCTTCTATAAACATTAATTTATCACCAATCGAACCAAATTCAATAATTGGAACACTCATAATCGCACCAACCATATCAATTGAAAGATAAGGAACTGATACTTCAATTCTTAAGCCTGTTAACATCGCAATTGAATTAATATAGGAAGAACCTAAAATATTTCCAATTTCTTTGATCGCGGATAATTGCAGTTCATTTAATTCATCATTTTTTTGTTCTTCACCAAACAAATTTCCCATTAATGCATTCGCATCATCTAAATTTAACAGAAACATAATCATCCCATTGGCTTCACCACTAAAGTTAACTAAAACACCAACCGTCATTTTTTCTGCTCCGCCTAATTCAAGGATCGTATCATCAAATCCTGTAATCCGAACATTTGGGACACTCATTTCTACTTTTTCATTTAATATCGTCGCCAAAGCTGTTGCTGCATTGCCCGCTCCAATATTTCCAATTTCACGTAATAAATCAATTTGCATGTCATTTAATTCATCATAATTCTTAAACAAGTTCACACCTCTTTTAATTACTTTTTTTATAATAAAACCTGTTGTATTTTTTTGTCCCAATATATTTTACAATATTCAAGGTAGTCCGAATAAAACTGAAATGTTTCATCTCCAAAAGTTATTTCAACACCTTTAAATAATTTTTGCCGACAGATTACTTTACCCTTGTATTCCTTGTCTTCTTTTTCATCTTTTTCTTTTTCTATACTGGTATAGTCTTCAATCTTTTCTTTCGATTTTAATATTTGCTTTAACAACATTTTCTTTTTTAATTTATCGATCTCTAATAACTCACCATATAATAGCGCATTTTTATCAAATTGTTGATATTTTTCTACTAATTCTTTTAAATTTTTTGCTTCATCTTGAATTAAATTTTTATTATCATTTGGTAATTCTTCTTCCGGTTTTATTTCAAGTATTTCAATTTTTGTTTTTTCTTCATTTTTATTCCCAATTTCTTTTGCATACAATTCACCCGATAGTTTTATGCTTCCTCCAATAATTACCCCTTTAACTCCTGATAATTTAATATTTTCATGACATCGAATCACGCTATCCACAATATAATCTGTTACAATATTTCCATTTACCTCTAAAATTGCATTTTGAATATATTTTGCTCTGAAATTTCCACCAACAATAACACGATTATTTTTATTTCCAATAATTCCTTGTGCTATGATTACATTTCCTTTAACATCAATTTTGGCATCTTCAAGAACACCTCGTATTGTTAAATCCCCTCCAGATTTTACAGAAAATCCTGAGCAAACATCACCATTTATTATCACATCTCCGGAAAAATCAATATTACCTGTCATTAAATTTACAGATGATTTAATTTGCAATGTTTTTTTTATTTCAATAATTTCATTTTTAAATTGAACCATCCCATCACACTCTGCTAATAGTTGTGTTTCATCATCATTAAATAATGTATTTTTTCCAAGTCTAATATTGGTTTCTTTTCCTTTTAAGCTCGGAATAATTTCTCCAAAAACATCTTTTCCTGCTATGCCTTCTTTAGCTTTTATTATTTCACACAATACATCATCTTTTTTAACCATTTGATAATGACTAATATTTTTATAGTCAATCTTTTCTTGTGTATTCTCTTCTGACGCAAACTCCGGTTCAAAATCTTGATCTCTTTTTACTAAATACTTAACCTGTGCATTCTCACCCGTTGTTTGATTAAATCCTTCTGCGACTTTCAATAATTCATTTTCAATTGGATTTTTTAGAATTTTAATAATTGAATCCTCATCTATTCCAAAGATAATTTCAGATTCATTTAATAAGGTGACTAGATCATTTTTATTAAACTGAGTTTCTAGTTGATCAATTGTTCCAAATTTTATATATGCACATAAATGATCTTTACTCACGTTCACCTTAATAAATTCATGAATATCCAAAGATATTTCTTTTTCATTATTCATTGTGTTCCCTCTTCCAATATTACTTAATAATCACGCTTATATTCTTTATCGTAATTGATTCACAATTTTCTCCATCTCATCTGCTGTCTGTATTAACTTAGAATTAAATGAGAATCCTTTTGATGCTTCAATCATTTTTACCATTTCTTTTGAAATATCAGTCGCTGAACTTTCAAGCCAACCAGCTCTTATCTTAATACCTGAATCTACTTTTGCTAAACCTGATTTTTCTGTTTCACTATATTGATTATTACCCATTAATTTCAAACCATATGGATTCACAAAATCAACTGCCCCAATTTCCTTAGGATCAAAACCATTTGAAATATCGATTGGATTCTGGTTTGCATCTAAAACATAATTTCCACTACTATTAACCAAATAGCCTTTATCCTCGCTTAATAACATTTTAAATGATCCATCTCTGGTGTAGGTTATTTCATTTGTTTCAGGATTCTTTAAAGCAAAAAAACCTGTTCCATCAATTGCACAATCGTAGGGTGCATCTGTCTTTTGTAATGCTCCTTGATTTATCACAAGTCCCGTTTTTTCAACTTTTGAGCCACTTCCAATACTCAAACTCCCATTATCTTCATTATTCAAATTTCGATATAAAAGTGCCGAAAACCCTGTTGTTTGGGGCTTATAACCGACGGTGTTTACATTTGCAATATTATTTCCGATCGTATTTAAAAATGTTTGATGACTCATCATTCCTTGTGCCGATGCATAAAATCCACTAATCATAATCTCTCATCCTCCTTCTTAACCTAGTTTTCCAATTTGATTCGAAGCCATTTCACTAATTCGATCAAATATTTTTATCATTTCTGAACATGACGAATAGTTATTTTGTCGCGCAATAACTTGGCTTAATTCTTTTGTAATATTGACATTTGAATCTTCAACCGCTCCTTGAAAAACAAGATAGTCTTTTATATTTTCTTGTGTAAAACCAGCATCACTTCTAAAGAAGCCTGTTCCTACCTGTATTAGCTGATTTTTATCTTCTACGTGAGCTATATATAATGATCCAATTTGCTTGCTATTTTCAAAAATATTTCCTTGATTATCAACTTTAAAATCAGATCCCTGTAACTGAATTGGTTGGGAATTTTTATCTAATACCTGTCCGACACTGGATAATGTTAAATACCCATTTCCATCAATCTCAAATTCACCATTTCGCGTAAGAACTGGCCCATACTCCGGATTTTGTATCACAAAAAATCCTTCACCTTCAATTGCCATATCCACAGAACGATCAGTGAGTTCGATATTTCCTTGGCTGAAATCATTCATTTTTTCATCGACAATCGTCATATACGACCCTGTTCCAATATTTGCTTTTGAATGACTCTTTGTCGCGCTAATTCGTGACAATAAATACTCATCAAAACTTGATTCAACAGTTGATTGACTTTTATAACCTGAGGTATTTACATTTGCAATGTTGTTTGACAAATAGTTGATTGTTTTTTGACCTGTTAACATTCCTGCAGCTGCAGAATAAAAACCACGATTCATTTTTTTCTCCTTACTTAGTAATTTTTTAATCGATCCTTCATTTTAATCATTGCTTTCGAATGGATTTGAGATACTCGTGATTCTGTCACTTCGAGTATTTTTGCAATTTCTTTTAATTTTAAATTTTCATAATAATATAAAGACACAACCACTCTTTCTTTTTCGTTAAGTTGATCAATCGCTTCTGCTAATTTTATTTTTAACTCATCAAATAGTAATTGTGATTCTGGTGATTGATCCTTTGTTTCATTCGTTATTAGGGGCGACACTTCCATCATTTTTTCATTAATGGCTTCTTCATAAGATAATATAATACCATTATGGCGTTGTTGAAGAATTTTATTAAGATTATCAATTGATATTCTCATTTTAGTCGCAATTTCTTCTTGAGTTGGTTCTCTCCCTAGTTTTACATATAATTCACCAAAAGTATCTTCTAATACTTTTGATAAACTTCGTTGACTTCGTGGAACCCAATCCTGTTTTCTCATGAAATCAATCACTGCCCCTTTTATTTTTAATGAAGCAAAGGTTTCAAATTTATTTCCTAAATCAGGATTGAATTTTTCAACAGCATCAATTAATGCAATCATCCCTTGATTAATCATATCATCTAATTGTCCAAAATTGTTATAGCTCCCTTTAAAACGAAGAACAATTTTTTTTACTAAACCTGAATACTGAAGAACAATATCGTTTCTAACTTCAGTACATCTATTCTCTTTATACATCTGCCATAAATCAATATCTTTTACTTTATCGCAATCTTCAATATTACACATTCTTCACCCTCCTTTTTCCAAAGAGATTTACATAGAAACTACATTTTTATCATACCAATCACTTGAATTTGAATATTTGTATCCAATTCATTAAAAGAAAGTACTGTTAAGTCTTCTAAAAATTGTTCGATTAACCGTTTGAAATAGATGCGGACAATTGGAGAAGTTAAAATAATAGAATGATCTACAATCTCTTTCACCTTATCAATTTGTTCTGTCACTTTTTCAACAATACCTTGAACAACCTGAGGATCAATTGCTAAATATGTCCCATGGTCATTTTTCTTAGCAGAATTTAAAATAATATTTTCTATTTCTTGATCTAACGTAATGACCTGTATACTTGCTCCATTTGTATATTTGCGAGTAATGGTCCGTTTTAATTTTTGTCTTACATATTCTGTTAACATATCTGTATCTTTTATATTAACCCCATGATCACCAATTGATTCTAAAATACTTTGCAAATCGCGAATCGGTATGCCTTCTTTTAATAAATTAACAAGAATTTTTTGGAAATCTGCGATGGATATAATACTTGGAATAACATCGGCTACAATTGCAGGATTTGTTTTACTGATATTGTCAAGCAATGTACTAATATCTTGGCGACTTATTAACTCATAAATGTGCTTTTTAATCACTTCAGACATATGTGTCACAATAACAGAAAGAGCATCGATAACCGTATATCCAAACACCTCAGCCATTTCTCGATCACTCTCTGATACCCACTTCCCTTTAATTCCATAGGCCGGTTCAATGGTTTCAATCCCATCAATTGGTTCACAATTATTACTTGGATCCAATGCTAAAAAATAATCAACAAGCACTTCTCCTTTTGCAACTTCTTCCCCTTTTATTTTAATAATATATTGATTGGGATTAATCAAACCATTGTCTCTTAATCGTACGGTTGGAATCACCATTCCCATATCTAATGCAAATTGCTTTCTGAAAATAACAATACGATCAATAAAATTCCCTGAACTGCCTTCATCGACTAATGGTAACAAGGAATATCCAAATTCCATTTCAATTGGTTCAACCCCTATCACATTATAAACATTGTCAATATTTCTAAAATAATCAACTTCATTATTTTCATCTTCCACCAGTTGATTAAACTGCTCTTTTGCCTTTGATTCTTCTTTTATTTTTGTTTTTCGTATTAACATATATCCAAATCCTACCAAAATACTTGCCAAGATGAAAATTTGAATCACAGGAGCCCCTGGTATAAAGCACATTAAAAAAATAACAATTCCTGCAATGATTAAAACAATCGGTTGTGACGCTATTTGTTTTTTTACATCTTCATTTAAGTTACTTTCAGACGCTGCTCGGGTAACAATCATCGCTGTTGCCACTGAAATCATTAATGCTGGTATTTGACTGACTAGTCCATCTCCTACCGTTGCAATTGAATAAACCGTTATGACTTCACCAATCGCCATTCCTCCTTGAACCATCCCAATAATTGTTCCTGCAATTAAATTAATAACTGCAATAATAATCGATGCAATAGCATCACCTTTAACAAGTTTTGTGGCACCATCCATGGATCCATAAAATTCAGCTTCTCGTTGAATATTACTTCGCCGTTCCCGAGCATCAACATCTGTAATAACACCGGAACTTAAATCGGCATCTATCGCCATTTGTTTTCCTGGCATCGCATCGAGTGTAAAACGTGCCGACACTTCTGATATACGCTCAGCACCTTTTGTTATAACAATAAATTGTACAATAATGATAATAATAAATACAATAAATCCAACAACTACATTTCCTCCTAAAACAAAACTACCAAAGGTTGCAATAACCTGGCCTGCTTGTCCTCCATTTGATAAAATCAATCGTGTTGATGATATATTTAATGCTAATCTTAATAATGTCGTTATTAACAATAATGATGGGAAAATAGCAAATTCTAATGGACCTTTAATATACATTGTTGTTAATAAGATTATTAATGATATTGCAATATTTAAAATAAACATGAAATCTAAAATAAATGGTGGCAATGGAATAATAATTAGAATAATTGACAATATTACAAATATGACAACAAAATTTCGTGTTATTTTCATAATGACCCTTTAACCTTCTTTTTTGTACTATATACCCATGCCATTAATTCCGCAACTGCTTGATAAAGTTCCTGTGGAATTGCCTCGTTAATTTCTACACTCGCATACAATCCTCGAGCTAACGGTGGACTTTCTTTAATCAAAACATTATTTTTCTCACCAATATTTACAATTCGCAGTGCAACATGATCCATACCTTTTGCAACGACAATGGGTGCAGAATTTATCTCTAAATCATATTTTATTGCGACTGCATAGTGGGTTGGATTTCTCACAATAACATCGGCTGTTGGTACCTCTTGCATCATTCTGTTTTGACTAATTTCTCGCTGCTTTTGTTTTATTTTACCCTTTAATTGCGGATCACCTTCACTGTGCTTATACTCATCTTTAATTTCTTGTTTTGTCATTTTTAATTTCTTTTCATAGTCATATTTTTGATATGCATAATCCAAAATTGCGACAGCAGCAAAAATAAGACAGATTTGATTAACCATACCCATGAGATGATCCATCATAAAACTCAAATTCACGTCCATTCGATTACTCAACAAATCTGGCGTTGATACCAAAATATTCTTTACACTCATATAGATAATGACAATAATCAAAACGACTTTTATAATTGATTTTACAAGTTCAACGACTGACCGCAAAGAAAACAAACGCTTCATTCCTTGAAAAAAACTAATCCTACTATATTTAAAATGAAGTAATTGCCCCGAAACTAAAAACCGTGTTTGAATTCCAACCATTACAATCCCAACAATCATTAAAACACATACAATTGGTAATGTTGAGACAAAAAACACTTGCACCATTTCTCTAAATATTGTTTTACAATTGGTAATTGTCAACGTTTCTAATTCTCCAATTTTGTACATTTGTAAACAATAATATAGTTCAAGTTGTTTTGCAATAAATGAAACCAGTTGACTCATTATGAAAAAACCTAAAAACAATAATGCAACACTTACGACATCTTTACTTTGATATGTATTTCCTTTTTTTCTCTCATCTTTTCTTTTTTTCGGGGTTGCTTTCTCTGTTTTTTCTGATTCAGCCATTTTTTTCTCCGTCGATTTCGTTTATTAAATAAATAACGTTAATAATTGTGATATTTTTTCCATCATTATCGCATTCATTTTTGCTGTAAACTGTACCAAAGCTGGAATAATTGTGAGTATTACCACTAATCCCACTAATATTTTCATTTGTAAATTGATAACAAATACATTGATATTGGGAACTAACCGCATTAATATTCCAACTGCAAATTCAACAATGATTTCAGTAACAATTATTGGCATTGCAAGCTGAACTGCAAAAACTAAAATGCAACCAAACAACTCAATAAAATACACGCCAACCCGACTACTAATTGCTTGTAATCCAATTGGTATCACCTGAAAAGATTTTACAACAATATTAATTAAAGCCAAATGACAATTTGAAATAAAAAAAACTAAAATATACATCCCACTTATTAAATTAGATGTTACTGAAATACTTGAATTACTTGCTGGATCATACATAGCTGCCATACTTAAACCAATTTGCAAGTCAATTAATTGCCCGCCAATTTGAAAAACGGATAAAAACAAATGCATTACAAATCCTATTGCAATGCCAATAATCATTTCTTTTCCCACAATTAATACTAACTCAATTGTTGAATAATCTAAAACATAAACATTTCCAATATCATATACAGCAAATAATGCAACTAATACAGACAACCCTACTTTTATTGCACTTGGGATTCCTTTTCTTCCAAAAATCGGATTAAAAAAAATCATTCCTGCTACTCGACAACTTGCAAAAAGAAATATCATATATTGATTTATATCAAAATTCAATTGATTCACCCATACTCTGTCTAAAATCTCTTATAAAAAAACATCTAAATTTCCGTCGCAATTAATTCAAAAATCCGCATTACAAGATCCATCATTTGCTGAAGCATCCAACCTCCACTGATGATAAGGATAAGGCCTATTACAATTAGTTTAGGAACAAATGTCATGGTTTGTTCATTAATCGATGTTGCAGCTTGTATAATTGATATAATTAAACCAACAAGAATACTCACGATTAATATTGGTGCTGCTACTTTCATTCCTGTCATAATTGCATCCTTAAATACTTCAATTAATTCTTCTGTACCCAAAATATCCACTCCTTTCCTTAATTATAAGTCATCACAAGGGTTTTAATTAATAATCCCCAACCATCAACAACAACAAATAACATTACTTTAAACGGTAACGAAATCATTACTGGAGGAAGCATGATCATCCCCATTGACATCAATACACTTGCAACAATCATATCGACGATTAAAAACGGAATATATATTAGAAAACCAATTAAAAATGCTCGTTTTAATTCACTAATAACAAATGCAGGAATCACAATTGTCATTGGTAAATTTTCAGGCGTACGATTTTCTAATGTCTGATCACTTGAAAGACTCGCAAATAACTGAACATCCTCTGTCGTCGTTTGCTTTAGCATCCATTCTTTCATCGGATTCGTTGCAACCTCTATAAATTCTTGAGTGTTAATTTCTCCTGCATTATAGGGTTGCAATGCTGTATTATTAACCTGAATAAATACAGGTGACATCACAAAAAAGGTAATTGCTAACGCTAACCCAACTAATATTTGATTCGGTGGTGTTTGTTGAAGTCCCAATGCATTTCTTAGAAATGATAGTACAATAACAATTCGTCCAAACGATGTCATCATTAATAAAATTGTCGGTACAATCGCAATTAATGTTAAAAGTACAATAATCTTCACTGTATCTGAACCTTCGCCTGCAATTAAATTCTCTAAAGAAAATTCTGCTGCATAGGCTTTTGATACCGATACTTGAAAAAACATGATCATAAATGCAATCACACCAAATAATTTAGTGAATCTTTTACTCATAGTCATTTTAAAATTATTTATTTTCATTCTTTTTTTCCTTTTGAGTTGCTTTCTTTAGTACACTCAAAAAGCTTTCCTTATTTTTCTCCAACTTTTTGGAAATTATAATTGGTTCTTCCAACTCTTTCATTATTTGAATATTTTCTTCTGATACGCCAACCATGTATTGTTTACCTTGAACTTCAATAATAATAATTGATCCATTTTTACTTACACCCAATCGCTCAATGATTTTTATATGTTTTGTATTTAAAAAAGATCCCTGACCTTTAACAACTTTTTTCACATACCATCGACTTCCATAATAAGTTAAAACAATCACACCAATCGTCCCCAAAAGTGGCAATATTATTGAAAAAACATCCCCACTATTCACTGATGCACATCCTTTTATGCATTACCAAGGACACTGTTAACCGTTTGAATCAGCCGCTCTGGTTTAAATGGTTTCACAATAAAATCTAATGCCCCAAATTTTATCGCTTCAACAACCATTCCTTCTTGCCCCATTGCAGAACACATTACAATTTTAGCGGTTGGCTCTAAATTCTTTATTGCTTGTAATGTTTGAATACCATCCATCACTGGCATGGTAATATCTAATAATATTAAATCTGGTTTGTTTTCAGTATAAACCGCAATTGCAACTTCTCCATTTTCAGCTTCTACAAAATCGGTAAACCCCGCTTTTTTTAAACTATCCTTAATCATCATTCGCATAAATGCGGCATCATCAACAATTAATATTTTATACATGTATTATTTCCTCTCATTTCTAAATGTTTTTATTGGGTGTTTTACTTGTTTTCTTCTTTTACTTTTATTATTTCTGTAATTCTAACACTATAATTATCATCAACCACTACAACATCACCTTTTGCAATCAGACGACCATTTGCAATAACATCGACTTGATCTCCCGCTTGTCGATCTAACTCGATAATATTTCCTAATGTTAAATCTGCAATATCCTTAATTCGTTTTCTAGTTTTACCTAATTCAACTTTTATTTCAATTGGAACTAACATAATTAAGTCTAAATTATTATTAATTGTTTGATTCTTACCCGATTCTTCTCCTAAATCTTTGTAATTATATGATGTCACTTGAACTTGTTTTTTCTTTGTAATCATACTTTCTTCGTGATTTAAATTTGGTTCTGAGCTAACATTTGAGGTTATTCTTTCTGTTTTTGGTTCTGTTTTTGGTTCTGTTTTTGGTTCTGTTTTTGGTTCTGTTTCTTGTGGCACATCATTTGCATCAGATTCATTTAAGCCAAGTGACATTTTCACAATTTCTTTTACTAGATTTGGTTCCATTGCGCTAATAAATTCACTTTCAACTAAACCATCAATTTTTAAATTAAATTTAACACTAACTAACGAATCGCCTTTCAATGAAAATAATTCACGAACATTCTTTTTATTTGTATCATCTAATATTTCAGGTGGCGAAATATTAACAGTCTTACCTAAAAAAGACGCTAGCGCCCCTGCTGCTGCTCCCATCATTTGGTTCATGATTTCGCCAACTGCGCTTTTACCAATTTCATCAAACTCAACTTCATCGCTTGTATCCATCCCAAATAATTGAGAAAGAATTTTTTTCACATCTGTTTCTTTTAATAAAAGAACATTTGCACCATCAATTCCTTCGATATAATTGATTAACACACCAATTACTGGCTCTAATTGAGGAAATTCAAATTCATTTATATGTAGTAATTCAATTCGGGGTGTTGTAATATCAACTTTTTTATCTAAAATCGTTGACATTGCTGTTGCCGCAGAACCCATACTGATATTCATGACTTCACCGATTACATCAACTTCCATATCTGTTAATTTTTCATCATTTATTTCTTGACTGACCATTTGTGATCTCACTTCCTCTCTCTGCAAACTCTTTTATCACAATCGCTTTGTTTTTATTATAGGTTCCAATTTCTCCTCTAAACCATATTTCATCATTCACTATAATATCAACTAACGCATCTTGAGGTTTTTTCAATTTAATAATATCACCAACTTCTAATTCAACAATATCTTGTGATAACACCTCAACTTCACCTAATACACCCGTTATTTCCAAGTCTGTTTTTCTGATTTCATTGACAATATTTTGCCGTCTTTTTTCTTCCGCAATTTGATCACCCCGTTTGACATTTTTCTTTGTCTGATATAATTTTTTCTTAAATAACATATCCAATGTTGTTGCTGGAATACACACATTTATTTTTCCTGATGTATTATTGATCACAACATTCATTACAATAATCACAACATTTTCGTCAGCACTAATTCCTTGTAAAACACGAGAATTTGTTTCGATTTTCATTAAATGAGGGGTAATTTCCAAATAATCAAACCAAACATTTTTCATCAGATTTGACATTCCTTTAATATAATACTCTAATACACCAATTTCAATTTCTGTATATTCTCGATCTTCTTCAAGAGGTTTCCCAACACCACCAAGTAAACGATCAAAACTACAAAAACCAATATCTTTAGAAATATCCATAATTACTAAAAACTCTTCATCCTCATTGCCTACTATCTCAAAATTAACAAGTCCCATTAATACCGAATCTGGAAGGGCATTATTAAATTCTGAATATTGTTGTTCTTCAACCTCTATTATTTCAACTAAACTATATGATTGTAAAACCCCTGTAATATGAGATGATAATAACCGCGCATAATTTTCGTAAATACTAAATAACAATTTTAATTGTTCTCTTGTAAATAACTTTGGTCTTCTAAAGTCATAATCCTTATATTTTTTTTCTTGATTTGTCTCTTCTGAAGGTATTATTTCCTCAACACCACTCGTTAAGCTATTTAACAGACTATCAATTTGACTCTGGGAAAGAATTTCTGCCATTATTGTTTCTCCTAATTATTGTTGTTCACTTATTCTTCAGTTTCCATATTATTATCTATTGTTCCTAAAACGTTTTCTATCGTTTCATCTTCTGAAACTAATATCTCAACCCGTCTATTCTTCGCCCGATTTTCTTCTGTATCATTTGGTGCTATCGGTCGATACATTCCAAATCCAACAGCTAAAAGTTTTGAGGGATCAGCAATATAACCATTTTCCAAAAATTTAAGCACCTCATTCGCACGATCAGATGACAAATCACGATCATTGATTGGTGAATCAGCAACGGCTGTATGTCCATCAATACGAATCGCCTTAATTGTTGGCTCAACATAGCCAATCGCAGTTCCAATGTCTCCAAGTATTTTTTTACCAGGAGGTTTGATTTGAGCTAAATCTGGCTCAAAAAACACCGTTGACATGAATTTAATTTGAACCGCAGTTTCTCCTTTTACTATTTCAATCGAATCTTCCAGTCCATTTTCTTTGGCATATTTGCTTAAATATTGATATAAATCTTCTAGATCAACAATCTCTTCAAGCTTAATATCTTCAACCGATGACGTTGCATCATCTGTTTCTACGGTTGGCATCGTATCCCCTTGTGGTTCTTCAAGTGCTGCAGGATTAAATATCTCAACCAATAATTTATATTTTCCTGCATCGATTGATGACATTGAATATAAAAGGACAAAGAAAACAAGGACTAGTGTAATCATATCAGCATAAGTATTTAACCATGCATCTTTATTAACCTCTTTTTTTTTCTTTTTTTTTCGTGCCATAATAAACTTCCTTTGTTTTTTTACTCGTCACTATTTTTTTGATTTTACTTTTTTAGATTTCTCTTTTTTAGACTTCCCATTTTTTTGATCTTTTTCCTCTAAAAAATTTAATAATTTATCATTGATATATTTGGGATTCTCGCCTTCTTTTATCGATACTACCCCTTCAATAATCAACTCTTTTAATAATATATCCTTGTCTTGAACAATTTCTAATTTATTAGAAATTGGAATAAATATACAATTTGCAAGAACTGAACCATAAAATGTTGTCAATAATGCAACGGACATATCTGTACCTAAGCTCGCCGCACCACCATCTAAACTCATGTTTTTCAACATATTAACTAAACCAATTAATGTTCCAATCATCCCAAATGCAGGCCCAATTGAAGCACCCATATCATAAAACTTCCGTTCTTCTTCGTTACGTTTTTCAATATAGTTTAATTTTTGATCAAACCACATTCTCAATTTATCGGGTTCAATTGCATCGACAATAAGAAGTACACTTTCCTTTAAAAAAGGATCCTTAAAACCTTCTGCTTTATCTTCTAATGCCAACAATCCTTTTTTTCGAGCTTCTTTAGATAATTCCGTTAATATTTCAACATATTCAAAAGGATCTTTTTTATTCTTTAACAAAATCATTTTTAAATGTTTTGGTACATCTTTAAAGTTTTTTAACGGAAATGCTGCAAATAACACAAAAATTGTTCCACCAATTGAGATAAAAATACTCGCTGGATTAATAAAATTAGTCATTGTTCCAAAATTAAAGCCCGTTTCCCCAAAGGATATTCCAAATATTAGCGCAAGAATCACTGCGACATATCCTATCATTGTTGTAATTTCCATCTACTTATACTCCCTGTAACAATTTAAGTTTTATCGGTAAAATATTTTCCTTTTATATGCAATAATTTTAGAAATAACCTCCGCTTCACTTTCTTCAACTAGAAAATGCTTTCCATTAGCTAATCGAATCGTTGTATCTGGTTTTTCTTCAATTGTTTCAATTAAATCAGAGTTTAATATAAATGTCTCATCATTTTTTTTATTCAATTTTGTAAGTTTAATCATGTTACTTTTTCCTCCATAAAAATAAGTGCTTTCCTAAAAGAATCGATCTTCTTTTAGGAAAATAACACCTATCTCATTTATCGTTTTAAGTTTATGAGTTCTTCAAGAATTGAATCTGATACCGTTATAATTCGAGTATTTGCTTGAAAACCACGTTGAGCAATAATCATTTCTGTGAATTCTTTTGATAAATCAACATTTGACATCTCTAATGATGATGTTTTTAAATTTCCGGTGGCATTTGAACCCGCTTGTGATGCAACAGCTGTTCCGGAATTAACTGATTCCTTTAAATACCCACTACCATCTTGAATTAAGCCATCCTGATTTGCAAATTTTGCAATTGAAATATATCCTAATGTTTGAGGCTTTCCACTCAAATCAATTCCAGTAATTTGTCCCGTTGATCCAATCGAAATTCCTGAATAATTTCCTAATTCCGCAGGATCGACATGAATCACTTCTAATCCTGCAATATTTATTGTCCCATCAGGTCCTAAACTAGGATCGCCTGATGCATCCTTTGGAATTCCTAATATTTTCCCGCCATATGCATCGGT
>LGVF01153199.1_pt1 | contig 30766 bp, 29 predicted proteins | sample 469901 | NCBI WGS metagenome assembly LGVF01 (sample SAMN03893561, study PRJNA290197) | marine sediment metagenome | material: sediment; isolation source: combined push core samples #3730, #5133, and #5579 collected at Hydrate Ridge | place: Pacific Ocean: Hydrate Ridge
TTTTTTATAGATTACACTAAAAATACAAATAAAAAAAGGCCTGCGCCTTTTTTTATTAACTAGCTATCTGCATTGGCTAGATATACATTAGTATTGCAGTATGCTAATGATGATTGTGAACAATAACATACAATGATATGATTTCGTTTATCTACGTAATAGATCATATTACCAATTCTTACATCATCTGTTTTATAACCTTTTACAAGATTATCAGAGTCTTTTTCAAATTCTTCAATAGAATCATCAAAATCAATTATAACTTCTTCTAGATCAAAATTTTCTATACCAGCTTCTGCTAAATTAGGTAATGCTGTAAATTGTGCTTCAACAGTAACATTTTCTAATGACATAAATAAAATAAATACTATCATGAATGTTCCTAATGCGAATCCTAATAAACATTTAAACATATTAGATTTAGTCATTTTTATTCTCCTTCCTATATTTTTTTGGATAAAAAATAACAAAACACTAACAATTAAAGGTTAGTGTTTTGTCTTGTTTCATATATTTAATAGTAATTCTAACCTATTTGTAAACAAAAGTTGGAATTGTACAAAATAAAATATTTGCCATGTTGCTATAAATGGTGTATAATAGACTATATCATCGTGCAATTCATTATAACATACAAATTATTTGTACGTCAATGATTATTTTTATTTTTTTAATTAATTTTAATAAATATTAGAGAAAATATACTATAAATAACTATTAATTTATTAAAAAATGATGAAATTATAGTAATTCATAACAAAGGAGTGATTCTCATGATTGAAGAAGTTAGATTACTTGAAACAGATGAAGAAATAAAAATAGGGTTTAATCCATATAAATTAAGAATAATGTGGATATATACAAGAAATCCTGAATCTATGACAGCCAAACAAGTTGCGGATGAAATGGGAGAACCCCCATCAAAAGTTCATTATCATATTCAAATATTAGTAAAACATAACTTCCTAAAACTCATTAAAACCAAAAATATCAATGGAATCATTGCAAAGTATTATCAAAGAGTATATAAAAGCTTTAGAATGAGTCCAAAGGTAACGGATAATCCGATATTTAAAGAATACTATGATAATGATCAAATAAGGACGTATGATTTAGAATATCGAACGTATAGAGAAAAGTTAATATACTATTTCGATAACTATTTCGAAAGTGGAAAAAGTCCTAATCATGAATATGGTACAATCTTCCCAACTTTATATATGACACAAAAAGAGGCACAAGATTTATCTAATAAAATTATAAAACTAGTCCAAAAACATACAGTAAAAGATGATGAGAAAGATGAATATAAATCTTTCCTAGGTACGGTATTATGTAATAAAAAAGAAGAATAAATAAGATGTATTTTATTCTTCTTTTTTTATAGAAACTACTTATATATTTTTATTGATTTATACTATTTAGAATAAAAAAAGACTACACTGTAGTCTTTTTACTTATTTTTTTCTTGCGCTTTTAAATCTTTTCCATATACTTGAATCTTCAGTTAAATCAGTTTTACCCAATTGTTCAAATAATTTTATTTGTTGTTTAGATAATTTATTTGGTGTTACAACATCTATAATTACATGTTCATCACCTTTACGTTTTGATCTAACGTTTGGTGCACCTTTACCACGTAATCTAAATGTAGTTTTACTTTGAGTTCCCGCAGGAACTTTAAGTTTCACATCTCCATATGGAGTTGGAACTTTAATACTATCACCAATTGCTGCTTGAACAAAAGTAATTGGTACTTCTATTATAAGATCATCTCCGTGTCTCTCATATAAAGGATCTTTTCTAACATCAAATAAGATGTATAAATCTCCACTAGGACCACCGTTAATACCTTTAGAACCATAACCTTCAAGTCTAATTTGTTGACCTGTATCGATTCCTTCAGGTATTGTAATTTCAATTTCTTTAGTATGTGATAATACTTTTTCACCATGACATGTTTCACATTTCTTAGTAATTTGTTTACCACTACCACCACAGTTAGGACATGTAGCTTGACTACGTGTTCTACCAAATAGTGATTGTTGTTCAATAATTACAGTTCCTTTACCATGACACTGAGTACACGTCTTAACATCTTTTTTAGAGTGTGCTCCAGTTCCGTGACATGTCGTACATTCAGTATGTGCTGTAACTTTTATTGTCTTTTTAGCTCCGAAGATTGCTTCTTCAAATTTTACATTCATTCTCTTTTGTAAATCTGATCCTTTTCTAGGGCGGTTACTATTACGTTGTTGTCCTCCACCACCAAAGAAATTAGAGAATATATCATTAATATCAAAGTCAAATCCACCAAATCCAGACGTATTAAAACCTTGGCCGTTATTGGCTTGATGCCCAAAACGGTCGTACTGGCTTCTCTTAGTAGAATCACTTAATACTTCATAAGCTTCTTGAACTTCCTTAAATTTTGCTTCCGCATTTGTTTCAGTAGAAACATCAGGATGATACTTTTTCGCTAGTTTGCGGTAAGCACCCTTTATATCTGCATCTCCTGCGCCTTTATCTATACCTAAGACGTCGTAGTAATCTTTTTTGTCCATAATGCACCTCATTCATAGTTATATGAAGCAGAAATGTATCTGCTTCATATAAATTTATTTAGTCTACTTCTTCAAATTCTGCATCAACGATTGTATCGTCTTGTGATTCACCATTAGATGATGGATCATCATTTTGTGCTTCAGCTTGAGCAGCTTGAGCTTTTTCATATGCTTTAGTAGCTAATGCTTGTGCTACTGTATTTAATTCTTCTTTTTTAGTTTTAATTTCTTCTAAATCAGTTCCTTTTAAAGCTTCTTCTAATTCTTTGATTTTGCTTTCAGTATCAACTTTTTCATCATCAGTAATACTATCAGCTAAATCAGTAATTGCTTTATTAGCAGCAAAGATTAATTGATCCGCTTCATTTCTTAAATCTGCTTCTTCTTTTAATAATTTATCAGTTTCTGCATTTTCTTCAGCTTCTTTAATCATTTTTTCAATGTCAGCTTCACTTAAACCAGATCCATTAGAAATAGTAATTGATTGTTCTTTACTAGTTCCTAAATCTTTTGCTTTTACATGAACGATACCATTCGCATCAATATCAAATGTTACTTCGATTTGTGGAACTCCACGTGGTGCTGGTGGTATATCACTTAATTGGAAACGACCTAATGTTTTATTTTGATTTGCCATTGGTCTTTCACCTTGTAATACATGTAAATCTACAGCTGGTTGATTAGCAACCGCTGTACTAAATATTTGTGATTTTGAAGTTGGAATAGTAGTATTTCTTTCAATTAACTTAGTAAATACACTACCTAATGTTTCAATACCTAAGCTAAGAGGTGTAACATCTAATAATAAGATATCTTTAACGTCTCCAGCTAATACTCCAGCTTGGATAGCTGCACCCATTGCTACAACTTCATCAGGATTTACTCCTTTATTAGGTTCTTTATTTAATTCTTTTTTAATTGCATCTTGAACCGCAGGGATTCTAGTAGATCCACCAACTAATAATACTTGGTGTAAATCATTTTTAGTCATCTTAGCATCTTTTAATGATCTTCTAACTGGTCCCATAGTTTGTTCTACTAAGTCAGCAGTAAGTTCATTAAATTTAGCACGTGATAATGTTTGTTCTAAATGGACAGGTCCACTTGGTCCAACACTAATAAATGGTAATGATATATGCGCTGAAGTGATTCCTGATAAATCTTTTTTAGCTTTTTCAGCTGCATCTTTAAGTCTTTGCATAGCCATTTTATCTTTTGATAAATCAACTGCAGTTTCTTTTTTGAATTCACTTACTAAGTAATCCATAACTTTTTGATCAAAGTCATCTCCACCAAGTCTATTATTTCCGGCAGTTGATATAACTTCGAAAGTACCTTCAGCAAGTTCTAAGATTGATACATCAAATGTACCTCCACCTAAATCGTATACAAGAATTGTTTGAGTTTTATCAGTTTTATCAATTCCATAAGCTAATGCTGCAGCTGTTGGCTCATTAATAATTCTTTTTACTTCTAATCCTGCGATTTTACCAGCGTCTTTTGTCGCTTGTCTTTCAGCATCATTAAAGTATGCTGGAACAGTAATTACTGCTTCAGTAACTTTTTGACCTAAATAATCTTCTGCTGTTTTCTTTAAGTTTTGAAGAATCATTGCAGAAATTTCTTGTGGTGTATATTCTTTACCATTTACTTTTTCTTTATGATTTGTTCCCATTTTTCTTTTAATAGATGTTACTGTATCAGGATTAGTTATTACTTGTCTTTTAGCAACTTCTCCTACTTGAATTTCTCCAGCTTTAAATGCTACTACACTTGGTGTAGTTCTTGCACCTTCTGCGTTTGCTATAACTTTGGCTTCTCCACCTTCCATTACTGCAACACATGAATTTGTTGTACCTAAATCAATACCTATAATTTTTCCCATTTTGTTTTCTCCTTATTCGCTTATTTTTACTATAGCAGGTCTTATTAACCTGTCTTTAAATATATATCCTTTTTGCAGTACTTCTACTACAATGTTTGGTTCGGTTCCTTCAACTTTTTCAGTCATAATTGCTTGATGGAAATTAGGATCATACTCTTCTCCTAGAGCATCTACTTCACTAACTCCTTCATTTTCAAGTGCTTTTACAAATTGTTCATTAATTATTTTAAAACCTTGCATAATGTTTTTATTTTCTTCATTATTTATTTCATGTTTTAATGCTAAATCAAAGTGATCAAGCGGTGTAATTAATAATTTAGAAATACTCATTGCTGCATATTTTCTTTCCATAATTCGTTCTTTTTCTAATCTTTTTTGTGTATTTACTAAATCAGCTCTGTCTTTTAACATTGTGTTTTTTAGTTCTTTAATTTTTTCTTCTAACTCCATAATGATATCTTCTGGAGTTTTTTCTTTTTCTTTCTCAATTACTTCTGGTTCTTCTTTTAAAGGATCTTTTTCAACTTTATCCTTTAAAATATCTTCAACTGCTTTTTCCTTTTTCTTTGTCATTATATTTACTCCTTATACAATTTCGACATATGTGCTGCCAAATACTTAATTAGTGGAATTACTTTTTGATATTCCATTCTAGTTGGACCAACTATTGCAATTGTACCTTTTTCAGTTTGACTTAATTGATATGGAACAGAGATTACAGTACAATCTCTCATTGCATTAATTGTGTTCTCTTTACCAATCGTTACTGTTAATCCTATATTTGTTGTATCTTCAACAAGTTTGAATATATCATTCTTCTCAAAGAAAGTTAATAACTCTCTAACTCTATTAACATCGCTAAACTCCGGTTGGTATAACATTTTACTTTGTCCAGCTAAATAGTAATCACTTTGCGTAAACTTCGTAAACGCCTCTAAAAAAGCATCAATTATTGTTTTATTATAAACGAGCATATCCTTAATCTTTTGTTGATCGATTTCGTAATGTAATTTCTCGCTTACTTTTGATATTGGGCAATCGAATAAAATATCATTAAATATTTCTATTACTCTTTTCATATCTTCAATATCAGTATTTACTGGAATCTTAATATTTTTACTTTCAACATGTCCTAAGTTAGTAACTATTATTAATAAAGCGACATTTTCATAAAGAGGAAGTAACTCTATCTTCTTTATCTTCGAGCCATAAGCAGAATGTCCAAGTGCGATTGTTGTATAATTAGTCATTTGACTAAGTAAATTCATCGCTTGTTTTATTGCTTCGTCTCTTTTAATATCTTTATTACTAAATAATTCATCAATAACAGTAAAACTATCATCATAATTGTTTTTATCCGCAAGGATTTGTTCTATATAATAATGATATCCAACATCACTAGGAATTCTCCCACTAGAAGTATGAGTTTTCTCTAAGAACCCAAGTTCTTCTAAATCAGCCATCTCGTTTCTGATTGTAGCGGAACTAAAATCTAATAGTTCGGATAACGTTCTAGAACCGACAGGTTCAGCCGTTTTAACATACTCTTCTACAGTAAGTTTAAGTACTAATTCTTGCCTTTTTGTTAACATAGTTTCACCTCTTTTAGCACTCTATCTATTTGATTGCTAACAACAGTATACAACATCTTTTTAGCAGTGTCAAGTATTGAGTGCTAAATATAAAAAAAAACAACTCAAATGAGTTGTTTTATCTTTTAACATAGGGATTATCAAGCTTTTCATTAAGTATTGTAGTGAAGTGTCCATGTCCAGGATATACGATAGTATTAGCTCTAAATTTAGAAACTAACATATTTACACTTCTTGTAATTTGAGCTTTATTTGATGTTGGTAAATCATGTCTACCAATTGAACCTTTAAATAATGTATCACCACTAAATAAAAAGTTTTTATAATGGTAACATACTCCACCACGAGTATGTCCAGGAGTCTCAACTACTTTAATAGTTTCATATCCAAGTTTAAATGTATCTTTACCTGATATTGTTTTAACAATTTCTTTATTTGTTAACACAAATCTTTTATAAGTCATCGATGATAAATTTAAATTTGGATCAAATAAGAAGTCTCTTTCCTTTTCATGTATATAAACTGGTACTTCATATTTACTTACAATTTCGTTTAATGAAAATATATGATCAAAGTGTCCATGAGTTAATAAAATACCTTTAACAATTAATTGTTTTTCATTAATGTAGCTAACTATCTCGCTAAAGTTAGTTCCTGGGTCTATAATGAAACATTCTTTCTTTTCATTAATAATGTATGTGTTTTCCGTAAAATCGCTTAGAATCGCTTTAACGATCGTTTTTCACAAGTGATGCTGCACCATAAATACCAGCATCATTTCCAAGTTTTGCTAAAACTATTTTAGTTTCTTTAACAGGTTCAAACATCATTTTACGGAAGTAATGATTTATCTTGTTAAGTAAATAAATTCCTGCTTTTGAAACTCCTCCACCTATAATGATAATATCAGGATTAGTTATAATACTTAAAATACTACAAGCATATCCTATATAATAAGTAAAGTCTTCAACTACTTCTAAAGATAATACATCACCTTTTTTAGCTGCTTCAATAACCATTTTTGCACTTAAGTGTTCTTTATCTTTTAGAGTTGAATCAATATTACTATTTTTTTGTAATTCAATAAATGTATTTTTAATTCCAGTTGCACTCGCAACAGTTTCTAAGCAACCGTAGTTACCACAGTTACATAAACGACCATTTTCTTTAACAACATGTAGATGTCCAAGTTCACCTGCGGCACCATGTGCACCGTCAATTATTTTAGAGTTAACAATAATTCCGCCACCTACTCCAGTACCTAAAGTTAACATTGCACTATTACTATATCCAAAAGCTGCTCCATGCAAGGTTTCACCAAGCGCAGCTACATTTGCATCATTTTCAACAAGAATATTTTCATTATTTACTAGTTTCGAAAAAATAGAAATAAGATCGTAATCTTCCCAACCTAAATTAACACATTTTATAATTTTTGAATTTACTACAGGTCCAGGCACTCCAAATCCATATCCATCTACTTCTTCTAAGTTAGGAATTTGGTATTTAATTGATTTGTAAACGTCATCTAATATATGTTTTCCAAGATCCTCTTTATTAGTAATAATATCCCATTTTTTAAGTAGGTTTCCTTTTAAATTAAAAAGACCTATTTTAACTGAAGTACCACCAATATCAATTCCAAATAAATATTTCTTCATATTTACACCACCTTGAATTAAAAAAACTTCTTGTCTCAAGAAGTTTTCTGTTATTTTTTCTCTTTATGTACTGTGCTTTTACGACATTTAGGACAGAACTTATTAGTTTCTAAACGTTCTGGATGAAGCTTTTTGTTTTTGTTCATGTGATAATTTTCACTTTTACATTCTGTACATCTTAAAGTAAATTTAGCTCTCATAATATATACCTCCTAACAAAACTCTAATTTAATATATCATTTTTTATTTATAAAAGCAATAGATTTGTGTATTTTTTTCGCTATTTATTGTATAATTAATGCGGTGATAATATGAATATAAGAAAAGATACTAAAAAGGTTTTTGTGAAAGATATTGTGATTGGTGGAAAATCAGATATTGTTATTCAAACAATGACTACTACTAAGACAAAAAATATTAAAGAAACTGTTAAACAGATTAATACTTTAGCAACTGCTGGAAGCCAAATTGTTAGGCTTGCAGTTTTAGATATTGAAGATGCTAATGCTATTAAATATATTAAAGAACAGGTTACTGTTCCACTTGTAGCTGATATCCATTTTGATTATCGTCTAGCGCTTATCTCTATTGATAATGGAATTGATAAAATTAGAATTAATCCAGGGAATATTGGAAGTAAAGACAAGGTAGAAATGGTTGTTAATAAGTGTAAAGAGAAAAATATCCCAATTAGAATTGGGGTTAACGGTGGATCACTTGAAAAAGATATTCAAGAAAAATATGGAGTTACAGCAATCGGTATGCTTGAAAGTGCTAAGTACCATGTTAAGATGTTAGAAGATTTAGATTTTACTAATATAATAATTTCTCTTAAATCAAGTGACATCTTTAAAACAGTTGAAGCATATAAACTAGCATCAAATGAGTTTGATTACCCTTTACACCTTGGTATAACTGAGGCTGGAACATTGTTTGGTGGAACGATTAAAAGTTCTATTGGACTTGGTATACTACTATACGAAGGTATAGGAGATACAATAAGAGTAAGTTTAAGTGCTGATCCTATAGAAGAAATCAAAGTAGCTAAAGAGTTACTTAGTGGACTCGGACTATATATAAAACCTAAAATTATTAGTTGTCCAACGTGTGGACGACTTCAATATGAAATGTTTGATTTAGTAAATAAGATAGAAAAATACTTAGAAACTATTGAGGAAGACGTAACAGTTGCTGTAATGGGTTGTGCTGTTAACGGACCAGGTGAAGCAAAAGCCGCGGATATTGGTATTGCCGGAGGTAAAAACGAAGGATTAATCTTTGTTGGTGGTAAAGTTAAAAGAAAAGTAAAACAAGAAGAAATGTATGATGAACTTGTTCTTGAAATAAATAACTACATAAAAAAGACGTAAGCTAATTAGCTTACGTCTTCTTTTTCATAAAATGCTAAGAAATCAATACTAACACCAATAAAGTTTTCACCATCAGGTGTAAAATACTCTATATTACGTACAATAAATACTTGATCTGCATTGTATAATAAATCAATAAATGCTTCAATTACCAAATCATCCTGTGTAGTAAAGAATACTTGAACTTCAACTACCTTGAATTTAGTTTGAAGATCACTAAATAAAGTTGTTTCTGAGAAAGTAACTCCTTGATTAACTAAAACTGATCTTTGCATATCAGCATCTTCAGTTATACCAACTAATTCTAACTGAGCAGTTATATAATATGTTAAATCTGTAATAGAAAAAACGTTTGGCACTTGATTGTAAAGTTCATATAAATGATCGATTTGGACATCATTATTATCTTCTACAAGCTCTTCTATACTTGAAATTTGTGCTTGCAACAGTAAATTTTTCGCTTCTAAATCATCAATTTTCGATTCAATATTTCCAATTGATGCTGATTGTACCGCAAATATACCCACAGCAATAATAACTAATACAATATAGAATAAATAATTACTGATTTTTCTATTCAGCATCTCTATCAACTCCAATCGTAAATGTTGAACGCCATAATACAGCGTCTTGTAATTGTTCAGGTTGAGAATAAGAACTCGTAGCTACCCAATTTAAATTAAGAAAATCATTATTTAAATGGTTAAAAATATCGTTAGAAGTACTAATAATCGTTATTTCAAAACTACTTAAATCAGCATAATAATATATTTCAGTTAGTGTTGTGGAATAATTAATATTTTTCAAATCTACTAATATTTGTAAATCATCTAATAAATTATTAAAATCAACTTTGTACACAACTAATAATTCAATCTGTTGTTCAAATGTAATTGTTTCTAAGTTAATTTCATATCCAATTAATTCTTCATTAGTTAAGAGTAACTCATGTTTTAAATCATTATTTAATCCATTTAACACTTCGAACTCTTCAGTTGCTGTTCTAAAAGGCATATAGATAAATACAAATGCTAATACAACAGTAAATGTTAATGTAATGATTACATTCATATTAAACTGTCTAGATCTTTTAACATCAGGTAATAGATCTACATATACAAAATCACTTAAACCATTATATCCTTTAGCATAAACAATTCTCTTAGCCATATTACCACAATCCTTTCGGTTGTACTAAACTAGCAGCAAGAGGAATATAACACTCTTTATCAATTAATGTGTCAACAATTTTACTAATTGATTTCATATTAAATATTTCACTTTGCATTAATGCGCCTTCTTCGTAAAAATAATCATAAAGTTCACTATTAGTAAATTTACTCGACATGTTAAATAGAACTAGTTTCTGAATGGATTTATCTCCTGCATTAATATTAAATTTATAATAGTTTGCAATTTTTGCAATTTCTTGGTCTAAAACGCTCATATATTTTTCAGGTTCCATAGTAGCAATATTCATGTTTTGAACTAGTGAGAAAATTGGAATTTCCTCATCAAAAATATACATTGAATAAGTTTCATCAAACACAGCTACAAACATAATATCTGAATGGAACTTAACATCAGAATCTTCATATTTACGGTAATAGTAAAGTCTATGAAGAGATAATGGAGGTATATCTGTTCTAACTACTTGCATATTCATGTCATAAAACATATCAACATATGTTTTTAATTCATGCTTTGGAGCATAGAACATAATAACTTCATAATGATCTTCTGTTTTCTTATGGATGATATAGTCCATTTTCATATCATCAAAAGGAATCATAATCGTTTTACCGATTTGTGATTTAATAAAATCCCCAATTTCAGTTGGTTTATAAATGATAGGGACATCAATTTTTCTAAAAGTGAATAATTCCTCATGAATAACTAAATTTACTCTTCTAGCTTTAATCTTAAAAAGTTTAAAAGTCTCTTTAATTGTTTTTACAAGTCTTTCTTCTTTGTAGATAATCCCATTTTCAATTGTACCAGGAGGTAATTTTACACTTGAGTATTTAAGTTTCTTCATATTGTAACCATCTGGCTTTTCAATAAAGCTAAATTCATTGTCAGTGAAGAAACAGTTAATTGAAACTTTTGACATTAAAAACACCTACTTCCCTAATTTAAAATCGAAACATACCATTCTATTATACCACTTCCAACGAAATATGTCAGCATACTTCCAGCAAAAATAAATGGTACAAATGGTAGATAGCCTTCTTTTTTTCTAATAATCATACTATAAATTAATCCAAACAATGCTGAAAAGAATAAAGATATTATAACTAATTGATATCCAAGAACAACTCCAATAATGAAATATAACTTAATATCACCACCACCAAGAGCGTCTTGTTTATATCTGAATCTTCCATATAGTGCTATTAAATACATAAATCCAAATCCAATAACTCCCCCAATAATTCCATCATACCACATCTCAATTGGACTAAGGATTCTTAGTGCAAAAATTAAAGGTAAAAAAATTATTAAAAAAAGATTTGGAATTGTTTGATAATACATGTCACTTACTGTAACAATCACCATAAGAGATATAAATAGTACTATTAATATATATTCTATCATATCATATTGTACAAATACAAAAGAACTTAAAAACAATACACCTGTGATGAACTCCATTAAAGGGTATTTTATAGATATTTTCGTATTACATTTTTTACATTTACCTTTTAAAATTAGATACCCAACTATGGGAAATAATTCTAAAGCGCCAAGAGTCTTACTACAATTTGGACAATGACTTCTTCCCATTAATGATTCTTTTAAAGGAACTCTTATTCCTACTACATTAAAAAACGATCCAAAAAAAAGCCCTATTACAAAAATATATGTGTATAAAAGTACATAAATTAATATTTCCATTTTTATCACCAACTATATTTTACATTAAACTGGTCAAAAAATCTATACTTACTCTAAAAGAGTAAATAAAAAAGAGCTCGAAAGCTCTTTTTCTAATAATTTTTATTAACTTGCATCAGTTACTTTTGATCTATCATTTTGAGACGGTACTCTATCAGCTGCTGTAGTAGGCATCCAATCATATCCACCCGCAGTAACAGTTGCAGATGTTCCATTCAATTGAATTTCCCATCCGTTAGTTGTCAAAGTAGCTATAATTACATCGCCAGTAACGTCTGCTGCTGGTGATGCAACAGAATCAAACTCGTAATAATCAGCACCATCAATTCCAGTAACATATGATGAAAGTTCAGCCCATGTAAGAGTTTCTGTACCTACAGCCTCACAAGTTGTTTGTGCGCAAAACAGGTTTGCTGCATTTTCAATAGCAATTGCGTCAGCTAATATTGCATCTTTTTGTGTATTATCGATAATTGTTCCTACTGCAGGAATTGCGAACGCTGCGATAATTCCCATTACAACGATAACAATTAGTAATTCTACCAAAGTTACCCCTTTATTATTCTTAATCATTATTTTTCCTCCTAATATATTTTGATTTTTTTTCAGTTTTTTATAACTACTGTAATAAATATACCATTTTTATGTCATAGTGTCAATGACTTAATCATAATTAATGGCATTATATAACAGTTTCTACATCTTTTATAACTGTGATGTAAATGAGAAGGTTGGTAGCATTACAGCTAGCAACATTACAACAACTAATGAGAAAATAAATATTAGTAATATTGGTTCAATGGCTTTCTTAAGGCGTTCAACCTTAACTTCACTGTCTTCGTCATAGAATGATGAAAGACTTTTTAACATTCTACCAAGGTCTCCAGTTCTTTCTCCTACACTGACCATTCTTGCAAAAACTACTTCAACTGCATAATGATTTTCAAATACTTTACTTATGAATTCACCATCGTTTACATTTTTTTGAGCTTGAACTATAAGATCTTTATATATTTTGTTTCCAATTGTGTCATAAGTTGTTGCTAAAGAATCTTGTAATGGTACATGATTATTTAACATTTGTGATAATGTAGATGCAATTCTTGATAAGTTGTTTAATTTTGTTACACTACCAATAATCGGCATTTGAATAGCAATATAAGATATTAATATTTGAAATTTAACTGATTTTATCTTCAAAGTTTTAAATCCTACAATAGATGCTATCAGTCCAAATACCATAAACCAGATATTATCTTTTACAAAATTACCTGAATCAATAAAGAATTTGGTAAGTCCAGGCATTTCGACTCCTTCAACAGTATTAAACATTTCCTCAAACTGAGGCATTACAAATGCCATTAATACGACAGCTACAAGTAATCCAACTATAAGATAAATTACAGGCATCATCATTGTTGATTGAATAGATGTTTTTAAACGATACTGATTTTCAAAATAAACAATAATTTCAGTAATTGCTCCCTTTAAATCTCCTGTTCTTTCCCCTACTCCTACCATTGCCACAAGGATTTGAGGAAAATCAATTGGATATTCTTTATATGCATCAGCTAGTGTTTGACCACTATTAACTTCATAATAAATACCATAAAGAATTCTACGAATATTCTTGTTTGTTTGTTGAGTTGCCAAAATTTCTGATGCTTCATTTAATTTCACACCTGCTCTTAAGAGCGAAGCTAGTTGTTTCAAATAGAAAATTAAATCTCTTTCTTTTATTACTTTACCAAGTGTTATTCGATTAACTTTTTGAAACCAAGAGTCTTGTTGAAAAATTTCAATAGGTTTAAGTCCTGATTCTTGTAAGAACTTATCAACCATTGCTTTAGATGGTGCTTCAGTAATACCTTTAATTACTTTACCATCCTTCAGTCTCTTTGCTCGGTATTTATAATCATATATTTTCATTGGATTTCACCCCTAATCTAAATTAATACGCATTACTTCTTCTAGTGTAGTTGCACCTGCTATTACTTTGAGTAAACCAGCTTCAATTAGAAGTTTAGTTCCATCTTTTTTAGCTTGTTCTAGAATTTCATATTCATGTGCATGATTAGAAACCATTCTAATAATTTCTTCATTAACACTTAAAATTTCAAAGATTGCAGTACGTCCTTTGTACCCTTTATTATTACAAAGTTCACATCCTACTGCTCTTTTTATCTTGGTTGGTGCTTTTATTCCATTTCTTTCAAATACGTCTTTTTCATCAGCACTTAATGTTGTTTCTTTATGACAATGAGAACAAACTACTCTTATAAGTCGTTGTGCTACTACACCACTGAGTGATGAAGCAACTAAGAACGCATCAATACCCATATCAATTAATCTTGTAATAGTTTTTACAGCACTATTAGTATGAATTGTACTTAAAACTAAATGTCCAGTAAGTGATGCTTTAACAGCTATTTGTGCAGTTTCAGTATCCCGAATCTCCCCAACCATTATAATGTTTGGATCTTGACGTAAAATAGATCTAAGTGCATTTGCAAATGTAAAATCAATTTCAGGGTTAACATTTACTTGATTAACTCCTTCTAACTCAATTTCCACAGGATCTTCTACTGTAATAATATTTACATGATCTTCATTTAATTGATCTAAAGAGGCATATAAAGTAGTTGTTTTCCCACTACCTGTAGGTCCACTAACTAAAACTATCCCGTTAGGACGATTAATTAATTTTGTAAACAAAGCTTCATCCTCAGGATTTAATCCTAATCTTTCAAGCCCTTGATGATCTCTTGATAAATCAAGTACACGCATAACGGCTTTTTCCCCACGTACTGTAGGTAAAGTTGCAATACGTAAATCAATAGGTCTTCCTTCAATAATCGTTTTAATACGACCATCTTGAGGTTTTCTTGTATCAGTAATATCCATGTGTGACATTACTTTAATACGTGAAATAAGTTTAGGTAAAATTACTTTTGGTAAAACTCTTTCAGTAGCTAAAATACCATCAACACGGTATCTAATTTTAAATTCAATGTCACTCGGGTCAATATGAATATCTGATGCTCCTGTTTTAACAGCTGTTAGTAAAATTTGATTTACTAATTGAATAATTGGCGATTCATTCGAATCTCCATCTTTATCAGCAAGTAATAGTTCTTCATAGAATTTTTCATCAGATTTCTTTTCTTCTACAACTTCAATACCTAAAGATTTTAACGTTTTTGAGAAACCATAATATCTAGCAATAGCAGTTTCTATATCATTTTTAGTAGCAAGAACAGTTTCAACGTTCATACCTGTTCTTAATCTAACATTTTCAATTGTAGGAAAATCAAGTGGATCGTTAGTTGCAATTACAATACGACGACCATGAATATTTATTGGCATAATTTTCGCTTTAGTAACAAAATCTTCGTCCAATAATTTCAAAACATTTTCATCTATGTATAGTAATTGTAAGTTTACTCTTTTAATCCCAAGAGAAGATTCCATAGCATCAACTATTTGAGAATCAGAACAATACCCAAATCTTATTAGTGCTTCTCCTATTTTTTCCCCTTTTTCCCTTTTACGAAGGGCTTCACTTATTTGTTTTTCAGTAACAATACCATTCTCAAATAGAACGTCACCTAATCGTTTCTGTACATTTCTTGCCATTTTAAAACACCCCTTTACTTAGTGATTAAGGTTCTAATACTATCTCCTTAATCGGTGGATAAAATTCAAATAAAATTACATTTTCATATCTTACATTTCCTGAAATATCAGTTATAACTCTTACTACTTCAATTATTGCTCCATCATATCCACTTTGTAAAATATCATCGTTTGGCGTATATTGCGTAATATGATCTAAAACTGTTCTATTAATTTGCACTTCAATATCATCAATGAATTCCAATCCTACTAATGTAATAGTAATACTCAATTCATCAACTTTTTCTACAGTAAAATAATAGCTATAATTATTAGGGTTGTAGAATGAAAAACTATTTCCAATTACTTGGTTTATGCTCGCATTATGCCCAAAATATGGAAATGTATCAATATCATAGTTAATATAGTCAATTTCTGCGACATAATGAACTTCATTAACAGCAAAGTTAGTTTCTAAAATTAAAGCTAACATACCTGTAGATAAAATACTCATTTCATTATCTGCTAAATTTTCTCCAAGTTTTTCAACAATATCAAAAAGTTCTTTTTGTTCAGCTATGATTTTTCCATCAGGATATACTGCATTAATTCCACTAAGTAAATCATCAACATCAATTCCATCATATATATCCAATGTAAAAGATCCTACTTCTAATTCTGTAACATCAATATCAATAATGTAATCTTCTAGATTAAGGCTAGAATATGATTTCATAAATCCAGCAGCTATTAATGTATCATTAATTAAAGTTTCATAATCAAATTGCTCATTTATTCCTATTAAAAAATCTAAGCTATTAATATCATTCAGGATGTCTTGTCTTTCATCAACCTGATATGTCGCATATAGTCTATTCGTTTCACCATCTTCTAAATTAAATATCGAAAGCTCTTGATCAAAATAAAAAAGTGATCTATTAAATTCATAATTATATCCTTGATAAGTTAATTCAAAGACAATACTCTCATCATTAAGCCATTTTGTAATACGTTCAGTAATAATAGGTTCAACTTCTTCTTCTTTTAAACCCCCTATATATACACTACCAATAATTGTACCTTCTCCATAAGTTCCAAGGCTATAACCTTTTACCATGTACCAAACTACAAAAATAGAAGCAAAAGCAATAATCGCTATTATTGCTGCATATAAATAAAACCCTAGGTTGCTATTTTTAAATTGCGAATTCATATGATCACCCTACCTATTTTTTATTATTCATAACAATTATACTATAAAACGGCTAGTTTTACAAAAAGAAATGTATTTTTTTGAGTAACTTCAATATAATTTACAAATAACTAAATTAGTGATATAATTTAATAGATATAAACTTGTAAATAAGGAGGAAGAAATATGTTGAAGAATAATAAAGGATTTTCACTAATAGAACTTTTTGCTATGATACTTATTTCAACGGTTATTATTTATCCTTTAATGCAATCACTTGTTAGAAATATTACAATAAACTCAAGATTAAATGATAGACGAAGTGCCACTAATATAGCTGATGGAACTTTATATACTTTAGACAAACTTAACTTCCTTGACTTACAAAGTTTAGTAGATGCTGCAAATACTAATAATGATTATTATATAGAACTCAACCTAGATGAGTGTAATACCCTTGCTTCTACTGCTGATCAAGCTGTATGTACACAACTATTTAATAGTGTTTGGAATAACTTATCACTAACAAGTTCAGAATATAGAGTCTTTATATATAATTATAATTTACCCCAATCCTATATTGATGGTTTAACAGTTAACGCAAATCTACCAACTGATGTTCAAAATGAAATAGGTTTAATTACTGCAAATGCTAATAGCAATACAACTCTTTTAAGAGTAACTGTCTGGATCGAGTATTATCAAGATCCTGTATATACTCTTATATTAAGTGGGATGATATTTGATGAATAATATTAAAAATGAAAAAGGATTAACATTGATCGAATTAATGATTTCAATAATGGTAGCCAGCATAGTAATTTCAATGCTTCTATCTATTTTAACTATGTCTTTAAAAGCAAAAGCAACAATGGATGTAGAAAACAAACTTTTAATGGAAAGTACAATTATCTCTGAAAAACTCAGATTTAATATGTTTGAACTACAAGCTCAAAAGATTGAACTAATATCTGATGATGCTACTTCTACCATTATTCATATTACACACGAATATGATATCTTGCTAGATGGTAATCAAATTATCTATAAGGATTATTCAAATCCTATTGTTCACATACTAACTTATGATAAGGTAACCCAGCAAATTACTTATGATTCAGGATCTGGTCCTGAACTATTACATGATAGTAACGTTCTTGTAACTTATCAAGATGAACTACTAAATATAGTTTCTTCTATAGAATTAATTTCTTTTGATGATACAGTCTGTGATTTAGCTGTCGAACCTTGTAGTGAAGGAGTTATTAAGTTAACTCTTACAATTACTGTTTTATTCCCAAATGGAGCTGTTTTAATTCCACAGACTTATATAACTACTATTATCTTATAAGTTCGTGTATTGTCTTAGAATACATATAATGGTATAATATAGTGTTAGATTCATCATAAATTCATAACTATAAGTTATAATATATTATGGAGGTGAGAAAATGTTGAAAATGTTGAAAAAATTATTTAAGAGAAACCTCATAAATAATGATAAAGGTAGTGCACTAAGTGTTGCATTCATCGTTATCACTGTTTTAACGTTCTCTTTAACTACGGTTACCTCTATGAATGTAAACTTAGCAGGAGCAACAACACTTAAAATTGAGCAAGTAACTGATGATAGTCTTGTTAAAGCATTAATACGACAAGCTATTGGTGAATTTGAAGATTATATAGAAGCAACTGATTCTTATGAAGATTTCAATAATGTTGAAATACCTAGAATTTTAACTGATTATGGAGTAGTTGTATCTGATGTTACTGGTACTGGTGATTTTGTTGATTATGCTGGAACTGATAGTTACGTATATAAATTTGCAATAACAATGGATGATGGAGATGTATTATATAAATATGTATTCTCATCTATTTACGGAAGCAGTGTTGAAACATTTGACGTATTTGATTACTCACTTGGTACAAATGGTAAATTAATCTTAAATAGTGGATTATACGATGAAGTGTATTTATATGGCGAAGAAGTTAAACTTGCTAGTACAGCTCCATATGTAGTTAATGGTTCTACTACTCAAGCTGAAACTCCTAATTCTAGTGCTACGTATCCAACACTTACAACATCAGGACCTTCTACTATCTTTAGTGAGGTATCATACGACTATTGTATATCTTCATGTTTCACTTTAAATGGATATCCCAATCCATTTGTAATTAACGAATCTAACTACGTACCTGTTGTTGGAAGTGATCTTCCAGATCAAGGTACAGTAAGTACAATGATAATTAATGACTTCTTTGGTAACTTTGATTATGATGAATTCTTTATTGATTATTTGAAAACAAAAGCTCCAAAAGAAGATGAAACGATAACAGAGCCAGGAATGACTATGGCAAACGCAAAAGCTACTATCTTATCATACGCAGATGATTTAACTTGGACTACTAAAAATAATGGTACATTTAAAAAGTGGGTTTACCCTTCTACTCCTTTTGTTAATATTACGACCGGGTATAATACACATCCATCTGAATTCGATTTTACTGGTGAATTTTCAAGCCAAGGTAACCAATATTCACTTGTTTACGATGGTGATTTAGTAATTACAAGTGGAGTATCAATGGATAAAACTCCAACAATAGTAGATTCTTTAATTATCTTTGGTGATTTAACATTAGATGGTGGAGATATTCAAGGTGCTATAGTTGTCTTTGGTGATTTATATATTACTGGTGATACACAAGACTACGCAGGTACATTGTTTATCTTAGGACAAACATTTATTAATAAAGATTTGAATGCTGGAATTACTACAAACGGTAATGACTACGGTTTCACTATTATAGCGAAAGACAATGTTATTATTGAAGAAATATATGAGAATCATGTTTCTTCTGCTCTCGCTACACAATTTAGTGCATTTATTTATACAGAAGAATCAATTTATATTGATGCTGTCAATTCAAGACTTAATATAGAAGGAGCTTTATTTGCTAGAGGCCTTGGTGTTTCAGGAAATCAAATATTTATGGATGATGAATCAATTAGTCCAATAAATGGTATCATAATCAATAGTTATCGAGGATACATAAATAACTCTGGAGTCGCAGTACCTAGCACTTCAAATACTGCTAATGGATTTATTATTGAAAAGATTTCTAGTGGTAACTACCAAGATAGATTCTATAATATACCTGTCTTTGAATCACTTGTTCAAATCCCCGGTCTTTATACATTTGAAACTAGTGAATGGCTATTAGAATAAAACAAAAGGAAGTTCAAATGAACTTCCTTTTTTATTTAGAATTTTTTGATACATTCTCCTACTACTTCACTAATTGTAGGATGAGCATGTATAATATTTTGATACTCATAAATATTTATCTTTTTATACATTATAGCTGTTACTTCATGAATTAAATCTGAGGCATGAGCTCCAATAATATGAACTCCTACTAAGATATCATTTCCATCAACAATCATTTTAATAAATCCATCTGTTTCATTTAAACATTCAGCTTTAGCATTAGTCTTAAATAAATACTTATTAGTTCTATACTCTTTCCCATCTAGTTCCTGCTCAGTAACACCAACAGTAGCTATTTCAGGAAAACTAAATACAACACTAGGCACTTGATTAAAGTTGATTGCCATATCTTTTTCTAAAATTTTTGATACTACTTTATATCCATCATACGTTGCTTTATGAGCAAGCATTAAGATTCCAGTAACATCACCAATTGCGTAGATACTTTTAACGTTAGTTTCAAAGTTATCGTTAACCTTTATACCTGAATTAGTATACTCAATCCCAAGTTTATCAAGATCAAGATTACCAAAGCTAGGTGCACGACCTGTCGCTAGTAAGACATAATCAGTTTCAAGTTCAAGCATTTTACCTTTACTTTCAACTAACGCAAAATACTTACCATCTTTCTTAATTACTTCTTTTAATACTGATTTAGTATAAATCTTTATTCCACTGCGCTTATATAAATTACGAGCGCGTTTTTTAATGTCTTTGTCTAGAGGAGGTAATATTTCATCTAAGTACTCAACAAGCGTAACTTCACAATCAAAATGATTGAAGATAGTTGCCATTTCACACCCGATTACTCCTGCCCCTATTACTATCATTTTTTTAGGGAATGTTTCTAAACTTAAGATATCTTCTGAATCATGAACAATATCAAAGTCATCTCCAGGAAATGGTATACGGCGAGAAACTGAGCCAGTTGCGATTATAATGTTTTTCGCTTCTATTATTTCACCATTTACTTCTACTTTGTTAGGAGCAATAATACTTGCTTCTCCTTCTATAAGTTCAATACCTAGTTTCTTAATCGAAGTTAAAATATTATTAATTTGATTATCTACAATTGTTTCTTTACGTGTTTTAATTGTTTCATAATTTACTTTAAAATCTTTTACTTCCACACCAAAAACATCAAGTTCCTTCATGTTTTTAATTGTTTTAGCATTATGATACAAAGTCTTAGTAGGGATACAACCTACATTTAAGCATGTCCCCCCAACTTTATGTCTCTCAATTAATGTTACATCAAGTCCGTGTTCTTTAGCATGAATTGCTGTATCAAATCCACCAGGACCAGCACCAATTATTACTAAATCTTTCATTTTAAAAGATCGCTATACTTAACGATTGGCTTTCTAGCAGCAGTTGCTTCATCCAGTCTTTTAACTACAGTATTATAAGGTGCACCTTTAACAAGGTCTGGCGTAACTCTCGCTTCTTCTGCTACAGTTCTCATTACTTCAATAAAGTCATCAATTGTAGCTTTACTTTCAGTTTCAGGTGGTTCAATCATTAATGATTCCTTAAACGTAAGTGGGAAGTAAACAGTAGGTGGATGTACATCATAATCTAATAATCTCTTAGCTACATCTAAAGTAGTAACATGGTGAGATTTATCAATTAGACCATCAAATACAAACTCGTGTTTACAAATTCCTTTAATAGGTAATAAGTAATCATCTTTAAGTGATTCTTTAATATAGTTAGCATTTAATACACTGTATCTACCAATATTAGCCATGTTTTCTTTACCAACAGTTAATAAATAAGTATATGCTTTAGTAACTACACCAATATTTCCATAAAAGTGAGAAACTTGTCCAATTGAAGTTTCATTTGAATCTTCAATAATATATTCTTCACCTTGTTTTTTAATCACAGGACTTGGTAAATATTTAACTAAACTTTCAACTACTCCAACAGGTCCAGAACCTGGGCCTCCACCACCATGAGGTGTTGAGAATGTTTTATGTAGATTGATATGCATTATATCAAATCCCATATCACCTGGGCGTGCTAAACCTAAAATTGGATTAAGGTTAGCTCCATCATAGTAAAGTAATCCTCCAATATCATGAACTAGCTTAGCTATTTCTAAAATATCTTTTTCGAATACTCCAGCTGTATTAGGATTAGTAAGCATAATTCCAGCTATTTCATCAGTTAATAATTCTTTTAGACTCTCAATATTAACTGTACCGTCTAAGTTAGATTTTACTTCAACACTAATTAATCCAGCTACAGTTGCAGAAGCTGGGTTAGTACCATGAGCACTGTCAGGAACAATTACTTTAGTACGTTTTGTATCATTTCTATCCATATGGTACTTTCTCATAATCATTAATCCAGCAAGCTCTCCATGAGCTCCTGCGTATGGATTAAGACTAAATGTATGAAGTCCACTTAATTCACTCAATATTCTTTGTGTTTCATAATAGATTTCTAAAATACCTTGAATTGATTTCATTGGTGCATAAGGATGTAAACTAAATTGGCTCATATTTGAGATATCTTGATTTATCTTAGGATTATACTTCATAGTACATGATCCTAAAGGATAAAATCCTTTTTCAACACCAAAGTTTTTAGTACTTACATTTGTATAATGTCTTACAGCTTCAAGTTCACTCACTTCAGGTAAATTAGCTTCAGTTGCTCTTAATAAGTTTTTAGGTATGTTATATGATTTAAATTCACTTTTAGGTAAGCTGTATCCAACTCTACCTTTATTTGAAATCTCAAATATTAAACTATCGTAATACATTATAACGCCTCCAATATTTTAACAAGTTTATCGATTTCAGCTTTAGTACGCTTCTCAGTCGCACTAAATAGTAATACATTATTCATTTTTTCATCATATTTACCTAAGTGAAGAGGACCTAAAATTCCTTCTTCATATAATTTATTATTAATAACTTCATGATCTAATTCTGTTTTAATAGCTACATCTTTAAAGAATTCGTGATCGAATACTTTATTAAATTTAGGTAACTTAGTTACTTCATCAAATAAATAATGAGTAGCATTATATGAATTAGTTTGAGCTTCTATTAAACCTTTTTTACCCATGATAGCTAAATATATAGTTACAAATAAAGCAATTAAACTTTGATTTGAACAAATATTAGAATTAGCTTTTTCACGTCTTATGTGTTGTTCTCTTGCTTGTAATGTTAATACAAAAGCACGTTTACCTTCAGTATCTTTTGTAACACCACAAATTCTACCTGGCATTTTACGCATTAATTTGGTTGTTGTTGCTAAATAACCAATATAAGGTCCACCAAACTGTAGTGGAATACCTAAAGGTTGTCCATCACCTACAGCAATATCTACACCGTATTCAGCTGGACTTTTTAAGATTCCTAAAGTTGAAGGATCATGATTCATTATAAAGATCCCTTTAGTTTCATCTAAGATTTCTCTATATGCAGAATAATCTTCAATAATTCCATAGTAATTTGGATTTTGAACAATAATTCCAGCATAATCTTTTGAATTTTTAGCTTTAAAATCTTCAACATCAGTAATTCCGTTAACCGCATTAACATATTCTACTTTTAAGTTTCTATAAAGAGCATATGTTTCAACAACTTTAATGATATTAGGATTTACTGTTCTTGATATAAGAATAGATTTTCTTTTACGTGCAGCTGTAGCCATAAACATAGCTTCAGCAGTCGCAGTAGATCCATCATACATAGATGCATTTGATACATCTAATCCTGTTAATTCACAAATTAAACTTTGGTACTCAAAGATGTACTGTAAAGTCCCTTGTGAAATCTCTGGTTGATATGGTGTATACGCAGTTAAAAACTCTTGTCTTTCAATTAAATGTCTAATAACTGAAGGTGTATAGTGATCATATGCTCCAGCACCTATAAAAGGAATAAGCTCCTTATTTTTAGCTGCTAGTTCATTGAATCTTTGATAAATTTCAAGTTCACTATGACTTTTTGGGAGATCTAAATCTAATCCCATTAATTTACTTGGGATTTCAGCAAATAAATCATCAATATTGTCTACTCCAATTACCTCGAGCATTTCTTTAATATCTGCTTCTGTATGAGGTAAAAATTTAAACATAATGTAATCCTCCTATTCGCAGATTTCTTTATATTGTTCTGCGTTTAATAATTTTTCTAATTCAGATTCATCAGATAGTTCAACTTTAACGATCCAGTTAGTAAATGCATCTGTATTAAGTAATTCAGGTTCATCTTCTAAACTTTCATTAATTTCAACAACAGTTCCAGTAATAGGACTTAAAATATCTGAAGCAGCCTTAACTGATTCTATAGCACCTAATTCTTCACCTTTTTCTAAACTATCATCTTCTTCTGGTAATTCTATAAATACTATTTCTCCTAAACTTTCTTGTGCATAATCAGTAATCCCGATAAATGCAAATCCGTCTTCTACTTTAACCCATTCGTGTGTATTAGTATAAAATAAACCTTCTACAATTTTACTCATCTTATTTCCTCCTAATTTTCTTTATAACTTTTAGTATAGAATTTTTTGTTTCTTACAACTACTTTTTTCATTTTATTTCTTATTTGAACTTCTAACTCTGTGCCTCTTTTGTCAAACGGTCTATCTATCATAGCCATTGCAACAGTTTCACCTGTACTAGGTGATCTATATCCAGTAGTTATTTCTCCTACTTTAGTACCATCTTTAAATATTTCATATCCGTGTCTTAATATTCCTTTATCAATTAGCTTAAGTCCTACTATTCTTCTTTTAGTCTTTTCAGCTTTTTGTTTAACAAGAACATCTTTACCAATAAAATCTCCAGCTTCAAGTCTTACTGAAATACTAGCAAGTCCTGCTTCTAGTGGTGTGATATCTTTACTAAGTTCATTTCCGTATAGCGGAAGTGCAACTTCAAAACGTAAAGTATCTCTACATCCAAGACCAGCTGGTGCAACGTTTTCTCCACCTGCTTCTAAGATTTCTTTCCATATTTCTTTAATCTCAGTTTCGTATCCATAAATCTCAAATCCATCTTCACCAGTATAACCAGTTCTTGAGACAAGAACATTTTTACCATTAATTAACATCATACTAAATGTGAAAAATGTTAATGTACTTAAATCATAATCAGTTAATTTTTGTAATATTTCTTCAGCAAGAGGTCCTTGTAAAGCCACTTCTGAAATATTATCTGATTCATTAGTTAAAACACAATCAAACTTTTGTTGCTCAGTTGCCCAAGCAAAATCTTTATCTGCATTTGAAGCATTAACTACCATAATATAAAATTCATTATGAACTTTATAAACTAGTAAGTCATCAACAACTCCTCCTGTAGGATAAAGCATCATTCCATATAATACTTGTCCATCAACCATTGAAGATACATCATTAGTAAATATATAATCTACAAATTTACCTGCTTCTTTACCTTTAACATAAAATTCTCCCATATGAGAAACATCAAAGATACCTGCTTTTTCTCTAACATAATTATGTTCTTCTGTAATAGATGTGTAAATAAGAGGCATTAAGAATCCTCCAAAGTCAACCATTTGTGCATCCAATGCAACATGTGCATCATATAATACTGTCTTCTTCATAATCTCACTCTCCTTCAAATTGTTCTCTAGCATGATATGAACTTCTTACAAGAGGTCCACTCGCTACATATCTAAAGCCTTTTTTCTTACCTTCTACTTTATATAAATCAAATTTTTCTAATTCCACATACTCTTTAACAGCTATATGTAGATTTGATGGTCTTAAATATTGTCCAATAGTTAAAATATCGCATCCAATATTACGTAGATCATCCATTAATCCTAAAACTTCATCCGTCTTCTCACCAATTCCAACCATTATTCCTGACTTAGTAAGCATCTCTGGATTTATTTCTTTAGTAGTTTTTAATAAATTTAAACTTCTATTGTAATCAGCATTATCTCTAAAGCCTCTATATAGCCTATCTATTGTTTCTAAATTATGATTAATAACATCAGGTCCAGCGTCAACAACACGTTTTAAAGCATCATAATCACCCATAAAATCAGGTATTAATACCTCAACAGTCATTTCTGGTCTTTCTTTTTTAAGTAACTTAATACACTCAACAAATTGATTACTACCATAATCACCTAAGTCATCTCTTGTAACCGAAGTAATAACAACATGTTTAAGATCCATTAAGACTGCAGCTTTTAAAATATTAGCAGACTCATTATGATCTATTGGCATTGGATCAGCATGAGTAACATCACAAAAACTACAGTTTCTAGTACAGTGTGTTCCTAGTATCATAAATGTCGCAGTTTTTTGCGAGAAACATTCTAACTGATTAGGACAACTTGCCTCTTGACAAACAGTGTGCAAGTTATGTTGATTTAACAATGCTTTAATCTTTTTAGTTTCTTTATTTAAATTTGCCATATCAATTTTTAAATAATCTGGTTTACTAATTCTTTTTTTAGCTGGTTTCTCAAAAAAGAATTGTAAAAACTCGTTAGTTTTTAATTTATAAAAATATTCTTTTACTTTAGTTGTTTTAGTAACTCCCAAAAAATCTTTATAAGTATAATTTACTCCAATAAAAGCGTTTTCAAAATCTTGAATTTTTTTGAGACTAAAATAGTCCCCATTTATCTTAATATCTTCTACTATATCATTCTTTAATTCTAAGTAAACTGTAAAGTTTCCAGCATCAAATTTCTTCTTAATTGTTATACTATGTTTTGGACTCTTTCCATAGTTCCATTCATCAGTATAATACTTGTTCGAATACTTAACTATTTTTTCTAATTCTAACGTTTCTAAATGTACTATTTTTGTTGCTACTTTATTTACTAAGAAATCATAAAATTCATCAAGTGACATATCTATTTTTTCACCAAGATTGCAAACCCTAGATTTAACACTACTTATTGCGTGGCTAAATAACTTGGATTTATCAGGAGTTAAACTCCCAACTAATTTTGTAAAATCAGTATTAAATAATATTGTTCCATGAATTACCATTTTATCTTTATAAATATATTCAGCGTTACCACTAAACTTTTTACCATCTGATAAAATATCGTTTCTTCCCGTAAACTCAGCGTTTAAACCAAGTTCCCTTACTGTATTTACTATATGCTCTACATGCCCTTCAAAAATGTTCTTATGGCTCTTATTATTAGTAATAAACGAAAACTGTAAACAGCCTGGATCAGTATATACTGCTCCACCACCACTCATTCTTCTTACAACTTCAATATTGTTTTTTTTAACAAAATCAGTATCAATCTCTAAACTTGTTACTTGATGTCTACCAATCATTACTGAAGGTTTCGTATTCCATAATAAAAAGATGTCACCATCATGTCTATAATCTTTAATTAAATACTCCTCTAAACCAAAATAAAAACCACAGTCATTTGTAGTGTTATCTTTTGTATCTATATAAAGCATTTCTTCACCATCTTTCTACATAATAATGATACCATAAAAGTTAAAAAATAAAAGGAAAAAAAACTAAAAAAAAGACAAGAAATTCTTGTCTTTTATTTCGGTTCAAAATTCTTCTTAAATTTATCATCAAATCTTAATCTAGCTTGTCTATGTGAAGGTACAACAATTTTTTTATTTGTTTGTGGATTTACTGCATCTTTTGCAGGCATTTTAATAGTAGTAAATGTCCCAAATCCAGGAATATCTATATCTTTACCCTTAGCTAATTCTTCTTTAACTACTTCGGCAAAGAATTTTAAGAATTTGTTGCTTTTATTTTTACTAATACCAGTTTTTTCTTCTATATAAACAATGATATCAGCTTTAGTTTTTTTAAGTTCTTTAGGTTTTGCTGGTTTTACAACTTTGGGAGCTTCTGCTTTCTTTTTAGTTAATGCAGCAGCGTTAGCTAACTCTTCTTGTTTTGCTAATTCAGTTTTTCTTTTTTCTTCAAGCTTAGCTTCTTTTTCAGCAAGTAGTTTTGCTTGTTTTTCTTCTTCAAGTTTAACTTCTTTTTCAGCTGTACGTTTTGCCTCTTCTTCAGCAAGTTTTGCTTCTTTTTCTTCTTTACGTATTTGTTTATTTGACTTTTCTTGCTTTTCAGGTTCCTTAGTAACAGCTGCTTTTAGATCACTTATAGGTTTAGAATCAGTAATAATCATATCTTTAAATAATTTATCTGGTAAAAATCTAACTTCATTTGATTCAGGTATAACAATTGTCTCTCCAGTTTTTGGGTTAACACCTTTTTTGGATTTATTTGTAACTACTTTAAATTTACCAAATTTACCTATATTAACTTCATTACTATTAGAAATTTCCTCAACTATTATATCTAATAATGAATTGATAACAAGTTTACATTTTACTTTTGTTAGACTAGATGATTGAGCAGCTAATGAAATTAATTCAGCCTTATTAATACTAGTAACAAGTTTATTTTTATCAGATGATTCTTTAATACTATCTGTAATTTCTTTTTTATCTTTATTTTTTGTCTGAGCAACTATTAAGGCTTCTTTTTTTCTTGACTCTTTATCGATAGCCACTTGTTTAGCTAATTCAGCTTTTTCAATAGCTTTTGCTTTAGCTAACTCAGCTTTTCTTGCTAATTCAACTTCTTTTTCAGCTGCATGTTTTATTGCTTTTTCAACTTTTTCAGCTTCTTTTACTTCTTTTTGAGCTGCTTTTTCTTCATCTTTAGCTTTCTTTTGAACTGCCTTTTCTTCATCTTTAGCTTTCTTTTGAACAGCTTTCTCTTCGTCAGTTGCTTTCCTTTGAATAGCTTTCTCTTCATCAGATGCTTTCTTTTGGATAGCTTTTTCTTTATCACTAGCATGTTTATGAACAGCATTTTCAGCTTTTCTTATATTACGTTTATCTTTAAAAGTAGCAATCTGTTCTTTTAACTTAGTAATAACGCTAGAAAAGAATTCTTTAGTACTGTTAAGAGCACTCCTAAACATTTCGCCAACATTTGGATATGTTCTAGTCTTTTTAGGTTTCTTAGCTCTTTTAGCTTTTTTTGTCTTAGCATTAATTCTATTTTCTTTAATATCTTCATAAAGTTTAGATTCTGAGAAATCTGAACTTGCTTCTTCTTTCATTCTTAATTTATATGCCGTTGCAGATTCTAAATCATCTTCTTTAGATAGTAGGAATACCATTACTCTTGCTAAAATTACAAAAATAACTACTAAAGACCCCAAGAACCATATAGTCACTTGGAAGAATGTTTTAGAAGAATCAATCGAACAATTTAGTGTTCCATTACAAATGATTGCTTGTTGGGTTACAGCAAAAAAGAGATCAATTATCAATAAAACGAACGAAATAATTACTGAGAACATTGATACTTTAAGTATTTTATTATATAAAAGTTCAGTTTTTGACATAATTTCACCTCTTCACTAATAGTATTTTACCTTATTTTGTCACTTTTATCAATCTAACTTGACATTATTTTGTAAAGCTACAATGATTTTAAAACAAATAGTGATATAATTACTGTATTAGGGTATATATTTTATTATTTAGTTAAGAAATAAGGTGATTAAAATGCTGAATTATTGTAAAGATTATAACGAGTTAAAATTGGATTTAGATTTGAATCTAAGAAAGCTTAAATCGATGGGATATCACATATTTATTAAATCTAACCCAATCTACCAAAATCTATCAAATGATAAGATAGTTATTAAAAGTAAAAAGGATGTTAAAAATAGACTAGTAATTTCTATTGGACTTCATGGTATAGAAGGCTATGTAGGACATGCTTCTTTAATCTCATTTTTTGATAATATTTTAGCTACTTTAAGTGATGAAACTGAAGTAGTAATTTATCATGGAATAAATCCATTTGGTATGAAACATTTCAGAAGAACAAATGAAAATAATGTAGATTTAAATAGGAATTTTTCTACAAATAAATTCACTTCTGAAAATATAGAATATAAAAAGATAGAATATTTCTTTACTCCAAGAAAATATACAACTAAAAAAACTGCGAATCTAGGATTTTATGGAACTCTAACTAAATTAATTGCTAAATATGGTGTAACTGCCTTAAAAGAAGCTACCTTACTAGGTCAGAAATCATTACCTAATGGAGTTTATTATAGCGGAGAAACATATCAAGAATCTACTAGATATATGCTATCAGAAATTCCTAAAATACTTTTATATATAGAAAAAGTTGTTTGGATTGATTTACATACTGGTTACGGTCCTAGGTATCAAATGAGTATTATTAATTCTAAGTATGAAAAAGCATCTACTAAGGAAGTAATTGAAAAAATTAATTATCCAATTGTTTTAGGACTAAATGCTGAAGACTTTTATGATGTAGATGGAGACATGCTAGAAAATATCTATTTTATAAAAAACAAGTTAAAATCTAAATGTGATTTATATGCTACTTGTTTTGAATTTGGTACACTAGGAGATTCAACAAGAAAGATGATTGAAAGTTTAAAAGCTACAGTATTTGAAAACTCAACTCATCATATAAATCAATCTCCTAAATTTAAAGAATACTCAAATATCCTTTATAAAGAACAGTTTCTACCAAGTTCAGAAAAATGGAGAGTCAAAGCTGAAAAAGATTTTATTCAAGCAATTACTGGAATAATTAACTATAAACAAATTTAAAACTCATGAAATTAATCATGAGTTTTTTTATCTTAACGTTCAAGAAAACTCCCACTTCAAGTATATTAATAATGTGGTAAGTGGGGGA
>LGVF01069074.1_pt1 | contig 30691 bp, 28 predicted proteins | sample 469901 | NCBI WGS metagenome assembly LGVF01 (sample SAMN03893561, study PRJNA290197) | marine sediment metagenome | material: sediment; isolation source: combined push core samples #3730, #5133, and #5579 collected at Hydrate Ridge | place: Pacific Ocean: Hydrate Ridge
TAAGCCCCCGCCGTGACAGAGTATGTCACACTGTCTCGGCGGAAGATTGGTGCTAATCAGGAGCATTGATGTCGCCGAAGTAGAAGAATTTTGTTCGGGAAGAAAACCGATACCCGACACCATGGCGAATGAATTGGAAGCCTTTGCCGATCGGTCGAGTGAGGTCGGGGATACTACGGTAAAAAGGGACTTGGCGAAAAAACACTTAGGAAAAGAGGGGCAATAACCATGGCAACCCTGTTCGAAAACACGACGATCAAAAACCTCCATTTGCGCAATCGCTTTGTGCGGTCGGCCACTTGGGAGGGCATGGCTGATGAGCAGGGGGCGCCGACCCCCGAGTTGAATCAACTGATGGCGGACTTGGCTCAGGGCGAGGTCGGGTTGATCATTAGCGGGCATGCCTATGTCAGCTCCGAGGGGCAGGCAAGTCCTAGGCAGCTGGGTGTCCATAACGCCGAACTGCTGCCGCAGCTGGCGCTGATGCCGCAGGCGGTGCATGCCGCCGGGGGCCGGATCGCCCTGCAGCTGGCCCACGCCGGCGCCTACGGTGTTGTCCCGGAGGGTACGATCGGTCCCTCGGTGATTGCCGATCGTGAGGGGAAGGTCTGTCAGACGATGACCAAAGAGGATATTCAGCGGGTCGTGATCGCATTTGCCGATGGTGCTGCCTTGGCAAAAGAGGCCGGTTTCGATGCGGTGCAGATTCATGCGGCCCATGGCTATCTGCTCAGCCAGTTTCTCTCGCCCCATTACAATCGCCGTGAAGATGAGTATGGCGGCACCCTGGAGAACCGTGCTCGCATGGTGCTTGAGGTGCTGGCAGCGGTCCGTCAGGCGGTGGGCGAAGATTATGCCGTATTGATCAAGCTCAATTCCGACGATTCCATCGAGGGGGGACAGACGGTTGCCGATATGCTTGAGGTGGCGGAATTGCTCGAAGCAGCCGGCATTGATGCCATCGAAATCAGCGGCGGTACCATCTGGGGGCCGAGTCAATACCATGCGATACGCTTGGCCCCGGAAGCCCTGACCCACAAAGCTTATTATCGCAAGGCGGCCCGTCTCTGCAAGGCCTTTGTGCAGGTTCCGGTTATGCTGGTGGGTGGCATCCGTTCTCTGGATGTCGCTGAAGAACTGCTGACGGAGGGTGCCGCCGATTATATTGCCCTGTGCCGGCCGCTGATTCGGGAACCGGATCTGGTCAAGCGCTGGGCTGCGGATGATCGGGAGCCCAGCGGCTGCCAGTCTGAAAACGCCTGCTTCGGGCCCATATTGGCCGGCAAGGGAATCTCCTGTGTCGTCAGGTAATTCCGCGCCATCGACTACGGCTGAATCTGGCTTGAAATCGCCTCTGCTGGTTTGTTGCGTCATCTCTCTGTTGTGTTATGTCGCTTCCTATATTCGCATGCCGGTGGTGCCGAAACTCGCTATCGACTTAGGCATCAGTCCCGCAGGCATCGGTCGCATCAACGCCGCCTTCTTTCTGACGGCTGGAGTGGCTGCCTTTCCCTTGGGCCGGCTTAGCGACCTGATCGGCAAGAAGCAGGTCGCCATGGGGGGGCTGGTATCTCTGTCTGCTGGTGGCTTTCTATTGGCGTTCAGCTCCACCTTCCTGCAATTGGTCGCCGGTTACATTCTGGTCGGGCTCGGCATGGCCGCTTTCGGCTCGGCGATGATGTCCCTGGTCACCGACCTGTCGACGGCCGCCCGGCTCGGTCGTGCCTACGGTTGGTACACTTTGACCCTGTACGCCGGTATGAGTTTCGGGCCTGCTATCGGTGGCCTCCTGGCAGGCAAAATGGCTCTTGCAAGGGTTCTGCTTCTGTCCGCAGTGCTGACGGCACTGGTGACGGGGATCGCCAAGGTTTTTTTGCTGGCCACCACGGCGGAAAGCCACAGCCGGGATCATCATCGTGCTACCGGTTCAGCCATGAGTACTTTATTGCGGAATCGGCCCCTGCTAGGCTGTTGGCTGGCGACCCTGGGGGCCTGTTTCAGCATGGGGATGTTCCTGACCTTTTACCCTGTCTACGCCTATGCGGAAGGCTTCAACACTAGTCAGGTTGGGATTGTCTTCTTGTTTCATGGAGTCGGCAACGGTTTGGTTCGGTTGCCGTCGGGTTATTTCAGCGATCATATCGGTGACCGACGTTTGCTGATTTTTATGGGATTGGCAGGATGTTCGCTGGCCATGGCGGTCTTGGGTCTGGCGAACACGCTGATGATGGCCTATGTAGGGGCCGCAATCCTCGGACTGAGTCTCGGCGTGGCCTTCCCTTCATTGGGTGCCTCCATCGGCGAGGTGGTGCCCAAGCATTTGCGAGGGGCGGCCATGGGTGGTTTCAATGCCTGCATCTTCCTCGGTATGCTGGCCAATGCTATGCTCATGGGGATGGCCATTGAAGCCATTGGCTATAGCAACTGTTTCTGGCTGAGCGCTCTGGTCAATGGGTTGTTGGCCGGTCTGGCCCTGGTATTGATGAGGGGCATGCGTAAGCCGAGTTACCGCACTGCTTGATCTTTCTATCCACGGCATCGTTCCCTGCCGTCAGCGACACCTGTGCGGCGGCGTTTTTGTAGGTGTTGAAGGCAGAAGTCCCAAATTATTGATGGATGTTCTGCACGGTACAGAACTAATCCGACATATTGAGAATAAGCCCAGCCACTGCGCGGCAGACCGCCGTAGCAAAATCAAGGTTGAGAGTTTCCAGAGTGTCGCTCGGTTGGTGATAGTGGGGACTTCGAAAGTTGGTGGTGTCGGTGAGCATGATCGCCGGGTAGCCCTCATCCCAGAAGGGAGCATGGTCGGAGCGGCGGGTGTTGGGATAGAGTTCGCCCTTACCCGGCACGATGAGTGGCACTTTGGGCAGTTCGGGCTGGTGCTGTTCAGCCGCCTGAAGAAAGGCCTCGACCAAGTGGGCAGAAGCTTGGTTTCCGATCACGGCGATAAAGTCTCCAATAGTCGGAACTTCAATAGGCAGCCCCTTGGGCATGGTCTGTACCTTATCAGGGCCGGCATAAGCTACCGATTCCAAGACTACGACACCTTCCAGATTCCACCTCCTTTCCCGGGCATGTTGCGCCAAGGCTCGGCTGCCGCGCAAGCCACGTCCCTTCGGTGCTTTGTCTCGCTCATTCTCTTCCAGGTTCACGGCCACAAACTGAACGGTGCGGTGAAACCGAGCATGTGCGAAGACGCGGGCCAATTCAAGCAGTACGGCCACGCCGCTGGCGTTGTCATCGGCTCCAGGTGAATTGGCGACCGTATCATAGTGGGCCACGATTAGTAGTTTCGCCCGATTTTCGGTGGTTCCAGGCAGGGTGGCGATCAGGTTAGGATATTCCTTGCCGTTATCGAAAAAGGAGTGACTTCCCAGGCCATAGCCGAAATTTTGTAGCTGGGTTTCAATGTAGGCTGCGGCTCCTTTCAGGGCCTCCGGAGCGACCAGAGGGTGGCGAACTCCCTGCAAGGAGCTGATGTGGCTTCTAAGGGCATCAGTAGAGATGCTGGGTATTGAGGATTGCATAAGAGGGGACCCTGTATGAAAACTGAAAATATATTAAAGCATTACTGTGACTAAGAAACTTTACGATGGCATAGCAAATAATAATTATACTTGACTGTTAAACGGTGTTTTATTATAAGTCGTATACATTTGTTTCGCTTATTAAAATTTAAACTGGGCAAAGCCGGGAAAATCCGGTGACGCAAAGCCACGGGTCCTCAGGGGATCGCCGGGTTGCAGGGAAAATGAAACAAAAAATCACAGAAATTACATCGAAAACAATCTTCATAATAGAGCTGAAAAATAATCTGCCCTTCGCTTACTGATCTTCAGTCAGGCGAAGGGCTTTTTACATTTCTAACCCAAGGGCAATCTCTGTCCACTGTTTAATTGCAATGTAATAACTCGAGGTCCAACTTTCAGAGAGGGGAAATTATGAGGCTCAACCTACGTGCAAAGCTGCTGGTGCCAACCTTTGCGGTGATTATTTTATGTCTGGCCGTGACAGGCTTCTATTCTTATCGTACCAGCAAAATAGCGGTGGAACAGGCCCTGAAAGAACAGATGCGCACTATCGCCGACAATATGAGCAAGCAGATCGAGGTCAATGTCACGGACCTGACTCGCACCTTCCGTACACTGGCCGGAGGCCAAGTGGTCCGCACCCTGTTGGCTGACGGGGGAGCCGCAGTAACGGAAAATGTCGTACAGAGTGAAGCAGCTTTGCTGCAGATGATGCAGGATTACCCGGGGGAGTTCGAGTTTTTGGCCGTCATTGATGGCGACGGCGTTGCGGTAGCCGCCTCGAAACAGGAGCTGGTCGGTCAGCTCAACGTTGCCGATCGGGGCTATTTTCAAAATAGCTTGGCCGGCAAGGTAGGCTACGAGGTGGTCAAAAGTCGGGTATCCGGCGAACCGATCCTGGTGTTGTCCGTGCCGGTCACGGTACAGGGCCGGCCTCAAGGGGCCTGCATCGGCGCCGTGCGTATCGGCTACTTTGCTGAACAGTATGTTTCGCCGGTCAAGGTCGCCGAGCGCGGTTATGCCTATCTGGTCGACGCAACCGGTACCTTCCTTGCCCATCCGACTGCCGAAAACGTTCTCAAAGGTACCATCGGTGATTATGACTGGGGGCGCAAGATGCTGGCCGAGGGCAGTGGTTTTCGGGTTTACGACTGGAAAGGGCAGAGCAAGCTCGTTTCTTACCAGGTTGTTCCATCGACCGGTTGGGTCATCGCCGCCGGCGCTGAGTTTGACGATATGTTCGCCCCCCTGGCCGGTATCGCTCAGGCCAATATCTTGGCTGCCGTGCTGACTCTGTTGGGGGTTGGCGTGGTGCTGTTTGTGATCGCTAGCTCCATCGTCAAGGCAGTGCAGCAAGGCGTCGATTTTGCTGAAGAGGTTAAGGCTGGAGATGTCAGCCGTCGTTTGCGGTTGGTGCGTCACGATGAGATCGGCACCCTGGCTGCCGCTCTGGATCGGATGGCGGACGGCCTGGAAGAAAAAGCCCTGCTGGCTGAAAGCATCGCCAACGGCGACTTGACCGTTGAGGTCGGCCAGGTTGGTGAGCGGGATCGCCTCGGCCAGGCTTTCGCCAAGATGGTGACCAACCTCGGCGACCTGATAACCCAGTTGCAAGCAGCCGCTCAACAGATCGCCGCTGGTAGTGTACAGCTCGCCGATGGCAGCCAAACTCTGTCTCAGGGGGCCACCGAATCGGCTGCCTCCCTGGAGCAGATCAGTGCCTTCATGACCGAAATGGCCTCCCAGACCAACCACAGTGCCGATAATGCCGATAATGCCGATCAGGCCAACGGACTTTCCAACGAAGCGATGAGCGCCGCCACCAACGGTAGCGAACTGATGGCCGAGATGGTCACGGCCATGGGCGCCATCAACACGTCGGGGCAGGACATCGCCAAAATCATCAAGGTCATCGACGAAATCGCCTTCCAGACCAATCTGCTGACTCTCAACGCAGCGGTTGAAGCAGCCCGGGCCGGTCAACATGGCAAGGGGTTTGCGGTGGTGGCCGAAGAGGTGCGCAACTTGGCGGCACGCAGTGCCAAGGCTGCCAAAGAGACAGCGGATCTCATCGAGGATTCGGTGTCGAAGTCGCGCTACGGCAACGAGATCGTAGACAAGACTGCATCGGCTTTGCAGGATATCGTCAGTGGAACCACCAAGGTTTCGGATCTGGTGGCTGAGATCGCTGCCGCCAGCAAAGAACAGTCCGAAGGCATCAGTCAGGTCACCGAGGGCCTGGGCCAGATCGATCAGGTCACTCAGCGGTCAACAGCCAGTGCTGAAGAGACCGCCGCCGCCTCGGAGGAACTATCCAGCCAGGCCGACCACCTGCGACAAAATCTGGCTCGGTTTAAGGTTAAAGGGGGGGCGGCCCAGTTCTCAGCTCGCTCAGTTGTTCCGCCATCTCTCCCTTCTACTCCTCATATCGCCATGGACGCGGTTGAGTTCGGTGCGCAAAGACCGGCGCAGGTTATCGCTTTCAATGATGCGGAGTTTGACAAGTACTGAACAGGTTGTAAAACCATGTAAAAAAGCCCGGCAGTTTATCCTGCCGGGCTTTTTTATTGGTTGCTATGCTTATCAAGCGGCCACAGCAGTTAAGTAACTGGCACGGATTTGATTACGCTGAAGGTTGGGGTTAAGTCTTGCTGAGTGTGGATAACTGTATCCCTAGCGTATTTCTCAGCGAGTTTTGTGGCATAAAGCCTCCGTAGAGACCTTTAAAAATTGACCAAAATATCACCGGAACTTTTTCACCAACCGGGCAGGCAACATGCAGGCTCTAACGGTTGCAGGGTCGGAATCTTCAGCAAGCTAATTAAACTATGGGAACACGGCGGAATGTAAAATAAAATAATTAGAATTAATTGACTGTGTTGGTGTTCTTGATTATAAGTTTTATGGGTCGCGGTCGTTGGCATGTCAGCAAGGCAGGGGGGTATTTTTGCCAGGGGTAATTTACGGGGCCATCGTTTTTTTGTTTCTATTTAATTCAGTAAAGTAGGTAGGGGCCATTTTTCTTAAAGGGAGAATCATGAAACTGAATTTGCGGGCGAAATTGTTGGTGCCGACCTTTACTGTCATTATCCTGTGCTTGGCTGCGACAGGTTTTTATTCTTACCGTATCGCTAAAGGTGCGGTAGAGGGGGCGCTGAAAGAGCAGATGCAAACGATCGTTCAGGGGATGAGCAAGCAGCTTGAAAGCAATGTTGCCGAGTTGACCCGGACCTTCCGAACTTTAGCGGCTCGCGAGGTGGTCCGTGGCTTGTTTGCCAAGCAACACACAGGGGCTTTAGGTCGCGAGACCCAGACCGAAGCGGCATTGCTGCAGATGATGCAGGACTACTCGGGTGAATTCGAGTTTTTGGCGGTGATCGGTGGTGATGGGAAAGCGTTAGCCGCCTCCTCGCAGGATCTGGCCGGCCAGTTGAATGTGGCTGATCGTGGCTATTTCAGAACTACTTTGGCCGGTAAGGTCGGTCAGGAAGTGGTCAAGAGCCGAGTGACAGGCGAGCCGGTCCTGGTGCTGTCGGTACCGGTCACCGAAAATGGTCGGGTGGTGGGGGCCTGTATTGGCGCGGTGCGCATCGGATACTTTGCCGAACAGTACGTTTCGCCAGTCAAGGTCGCCGAGCGCGGCTATGCTTATTTGATGGATGAAACCGGCATTGTACTCGCCCACCCGGACGCGAAGCACATTCTCAATCTTGCTATCGGGGATTTCGAATGGGGGCGCAAGATGCTTGCCGAAAAAAATGGCTTTCAGGTCTACGATTGGCAGGGGGCCCGTAAAATCGTCGCCTACCAGTCCATCCCTAGCACCGGATGGGTCATCGCGGCCGGAGCTGAATTTGACGATATGTTCGCACCTCTGGCCGGCATCGCCCAGGCCAGTATCCTGGCGGCCGTGTTTACCCTGGTGGGAGTCGGTGTGGTATTGTTTTGGCTTGCTACCTCCATTGTTAAGGCTGTCCAGCAGGGAGTTAACTTTGCTGAAGAGGTCAAGGCCGGCGATGTTAGCCGCCGACTGCGTTTGGTCCGCCATGATGAGATCGGCACCTTGGCTGCCGCTCTTGATCGGATGGCGGACGGCCTGGAAGAGAAAGCCCTGCTGGCCGAAAGCATCGCTAACGGCGACCTGACCGTTGATGTCGGCCAAGTTGGTGAGCGGGATCGCCTCGGCCAGGCTTTCGCTAAGATGGTGACCAGCCTCGGCGACTTGATGACCCAGTTACAGGCCGCAGCCGAGCAGATCGCCGCAGGTAGTGTACAACTCGCCGAAGGTAGCCAAAGCCTCGCCCAAGGGGCTACGGAATCGGCGGCATCCCTGGAGCAGATCAGTGCCTCTATGACCGAAATGGCTTCGCAGACAAAATTTAGCGCCGATAATGCCGATCAGTCCAACGGACTTTCCAACGAAGCGATGAGCGCCGCCACCAGCGGCAGCGAACTGATGGGCGAGATGGTCACGGCCATGAAAGCCATCAACACATCGGGACAGGATATCGCCAAGATCATCAAGGTAATCGACGAAATTGCCTTCCAAACCAACCTGTTGGCCCTCAACGCAGCGGTTGAGGCGGCCCGGGCCGGTCAGCACGGCAAGGGTTTTGCGGTGGTGGCCGAAGAGGTGCGCAACCTGGCGGCGCGCAGTGCCAAGGCTGCCAAAGAGACGGCAGAACTCATCGAAGATTCGGTGTCGAAGACTCGCTACGGCAATGAAATCGTTGAAAAGACTGCATCGGCTTTGCAGGGTATTGTCAGCGGAACCACCAAGGTTTCAGATCTGGTGGCTGAGATCGCGGCCGCCAGCAAAGAACAGTCCGAAGGCATCAGTCAGGTCACCGAGGGCCTGGGCCAGATCGACCAGGTCACCCAGCAGTCGACAGCCAACGCCGAGGAGACTGCCGCTGCCTCGGAGGAACTCTCCAGCCAGGCCGACCATCTGCGACAAAACCTGGCTCACTTTAAGGTAAAAGGGGACTCGGTCCAGTTTATCCCTGGTACCGTTGCCCCGGCGTCTCTTGCTTCCACTTCTCAGATCGACATATCCGCCGTTGATTCCGCTGCACGAAGACCGGAACAGTTTATCGCTCTCAACGATGGGGAGTTTGGCAAGTACTGAACAGGTTGTCAGGCCACGTAAAAAAGCCCGGCAGGTTATCCTGCCGGGCTTTTTTATTTAGTAAGTGTTTCTTTCGATCAAGGAGCAGGGCTGCGGGCCTGCAGAAAAAATAGCGGATAGTCCCGTGTCTGTCCTTCGGCGTCGGTTTTCTGCATGGTATGGCTGCGGTGGCAGTGTTCGACATCCAGACCGAGGCGAACCAGGGATGAGGCCAGTCGCTGGCAATCGAAGCCGTGATGAACCTGCATCTCGCTCTGATGAAAGGAACCGTCTTCTGTTTCCAGGTCGCCGATGCACAGGACTCCGCCGGGTTTTAGCAGATGAGCCATTTTGTCCAGGGTCTGTTCCGCCTTGGTCACATGGTGCAGGGCCATGTTGCTGTAGATCAGATCGAAGCGTTCTTCGCCCTGGTCGATGGCCGACAGGTCGCCCAGGCGGGGGTGCATGTTGGCGATGCCCTGCTGGGCGATTTTCTCCTGCAAGACCTTAATCATACCCGGCGATGTATCGAGCAAGGTGATTGATGCTACCTGACGGTGCAGTTCCATGCTCACCAGACCGGTGCCACAGCCGAACTCTAGCAGGTCCATGGCCGGGTGCAAGGGCAGATTATTTTGCAGTTCGGTGACGAAAACCTGCGCGACCTGCAGTTTACGGGGATGTTCGTCCCATTCTTGCGCCTTGGAATCAAAGTATTCGTTGTTCGTCATCACAAAGTCCTGTGCTGCGGTTCCAAATGATGGATGTTTGATGTTTCCCTTTAAGAGGCTGCGCCTTCAAAAGAAACTTGGCTGTCCCCTTCCTTGGGATTGGGGCCATGCTGATTGGCACCCGGCTGGCTGTCCAGAACCAGGAACACCAGCAGCACGATGCCGCCGATGAGGGGAACCAGGCTGATCAACAGCCACCAACCGCTGCGGCCGGTATCGTGCAGACGCCGCACCGACACCCCAAGGGACGGCAGCAGGACCGCCAGCGAGTAGAGGATGGAGAGCACTCCTAGGCCTTCGCCTCCCATGCCGAGGATGCCCTCGATAATCATCAGGGCAATGTAGATCAGTACGCTGAACAGGGTGAACATCCAATACTCTTTACGCCGGGCGCGGCCTTGAAAGACGCAATACTTTTTCAAAACATCCAGATACCAGTTCATAATATCCTCCCTTTCAATACGTGTAGAGTTACCCGACTGTCATCATGCCGCGTCGTTGCGGTGGATATGAACATCGGTTTGCGGGAACGGTATGGTAATGCCGTTGGATTCGAGAGCCGCCTTGGCCTGCTCGGTTACGGAGAAGTAAATGTCCCAGTAATCTGCAGGCTTACACCAGGGGCGAACAACCAGGTTGACCGAACTGTCGGCTAGCTCCGAGACCGCGACCTGGGGGGCGGGGTCGCTTAGAGCCCACTGGTTGGTTTTCAATACCTGCATGAGGACTTCTTTGGCCTTGGCCACATCGGACTCGTAGGCGATGCCGATCACCAGGTCGACCCGTCGTTTGTCCTCGGCGGAATAGTTGATAATGGAGCCGTTGGAGATTGCGCCGTTGGGGATGATGACCCGCTTGTGGTCGGGGGAGAGCAGGATGGTATTGAAGATCTGTACCTCTTTAACCACTCCGACATGGCCCTGTGCTTCAATCAGATCGTCGATTCCATAGGGCTTGAAGAGCAGGATCAGCACACCACCGGCAAAGTTGCCGAGGCTGCCCTGCAGGGCAAGACCGATGGCCAGGCCGGCGGCGCCGAGTACCGCGATAAAAGAGGTTGTCGCCACGCCGACCATGGATGCGACGCTGATAAACAGGAGTGCCTTGAGACCCCAGGAAATCAGATTGCTGACGAACGGTATCAGGGTCCTGTCTACTTTCGATTTTCCCATGGACAGGACGATAATTCTGGATAAGCCCTTGATGAGGTACAGGCCGATCACCAGGGTAAAGATGGCCAGAGCCAGCTTGGGCGCGTAGGTTACAGAGAGTTCGACGGCCCTTTCGTAGAATACATTGAGCTTATCCATGATTCCTCCTTATTGATGAATGGGGCGCTAGTGCCCCATGAACATCAGTGGCGATCAGCTTACATCGCTGGGTGTTTCAAATTTGAAGTTCGGCCCTTCGCTGCCAATGGCAGCGCGAATGCCGAACAACAAGTATCCTATGGCCAGCAGAAAAAACCACAGGCCGGCCAGGGGAAACTCGATGGCGGCTGCGTCGAGCAGGGTGCCGATGATGATAGCCGGAGTAATGGCGACCACGCTAAGTCGCAGCAGTGCCTCAAAGGTTAGTTTGCTCTTGCACAGGCTAACCAGCAGCAGACCGATGCAGGCGTAGAACAGCACTTGAACGATACGGTAGGCAAAAGAACCGAGGGTGCACAAGGGGTAGAGCACCGGCGCGGCCCAGGCCTTGGCTGTGTCGAGCCAACCATAGATTTTTTGTTGATCGAGGATATAGCGATCGACGCTTTCAAAACTGAAAGAGCGTGTTTCAATCGCGCTTTTTTGAAAAATCGCCTGCCGGGCCGTCACCAGTCCGCGGGCATCGGTCTGTTCCAGAGAGGTAATGGTGCCGGTCGTATCGATGACCAGCAGGGCTTCGTCCGTTTCCGGATCGCGGATGGTATAGGGTTGGGGATGGTCGACGAAAGCCTGGCCGTCAATGATGGTAATCTCTGGGACCTGCTCTATGATCAGCGGGGCTTCCTCATCGACAAAGGAAGCAAAAGAACGTTGGATTCTGATTATACCGGGGATCCAGCAAAGGGCCAACAGCAAGAGCAGGTAACCGAAGGCAACTCCCTGCCAGCGCAGGGCAACATCCCGGTAGAGGGATCGGGAAAAGAAGGCCAGCGGTGGAACTTGCCAGATGTGATAGCGTTTATCCGTCTTCAATTCGGATCTCCTTGCCTGTTCAGCATGAAATAAACGGCAGCACTCGCTTAGCGCTATGGGCTGCCGCAAAGGTCATTTTGCCAAAGAATTATGCCATTTTAAATAAACCGAGACAAGAACAGGCGTACTTAGCGATGCTTTTATTCTGTCAAATCTTCACGGTTTTGTGCCTGCCTGATGATTATCGATGAGCAATTGCTCCCCTTGCAGGGGAAGCGTTTCTGCCAGTCGATAACCTGCATCGGCGATCATCCGTTGCAGGCTGGCGATGCGGGCCTGAGGATGAGGGTGGGAAGCCAGCAGATAGTCATAGCGGCTGTCGGCTTTGTCGGCTAGGCGTTCAAAAAAGTCGCTGGCACCACCGGCGTGGCCGTAACGAGCTGTCAACAGTTGCAGTCCAAAGGTGTCGGCGGCGCTCTCCTGCTGTTGCGAATAGCGCATCTCCAGGCTGGAAAAGAAGCCTGAGGCGATGCCGGCGGCACGGCTGTCCTGGCCGAACAGGGTCGCCATCAGCAGGGTAAAGCCCAGCCCCCGCCCCATGCCCCGCAGATGGTCACGGCGGGCGTAGTGGCCCAATTCATGAGCTAAGACCATGGCGAGTTCATTCTCGGAACGGATTTCTTTGAGCAGGCCGGAAAAAACCACGATGTGGCCACCGGGTAAGGCCAGGGCGTTGATCTCCTTGTTGTTCATCACGCTGACAGAAAAATTATAACGGTGCAGGGGAGAATCGGCCGGTGACACAGCCAGCAGGCCGTCGAGACGCTGCTGCAGGGTCGGGTTCGACTTGGGAGCCAACTGTCCCAGCAAGTGCTGCCCCGCCCACACCTCTACTGCTACAGGTACTCGCGGGGCAAACAGTTCGCTGAGCAGCCAGAAGGCCAGATAAACGGCCAGCAGCAGGGTCAGCAGGCCGCCAAGCAGCCAGGCGAACTCAGTTAATGGGTGGCCGGAGGAGACATTGACATTGCCCGCCAGCGCTCGGGGGGTGAATCTCATGGCTTGTGTAAGGTGATGGCCGTGCCGTAGGCGATGGCTTCGACGCTGCCGACCCGGTTTTTGCTGTTGGCCGAGTTGCCGATAGTCGAGGTTTCAAGGCGTAGGTTGACCACCATGTCGGCTCCTCGAGCCAGGGCCTGCTCTTTCAGGCGCAGGGTCGCTTCACGTCGAGCCCGATCGACCAGGGATTCGTAGGCTTTGATTCTTCCGCCGAAGATGTTGCGCAGTATCGCCAGCAGGCGTTTGAAATAGTCGATGGAGATCACCGCGCTGCCCTGAACCAGAAAACTTTCTTGTGCCTGCTCTTTGTTCAGAAGCGGCTCAATGGTCATGGATTGAAAATTCAGCAGCTTAGTTTCTCTTTGAGTGATGGAGGCGTAGTGGCGCCGTTCGGCCAGCGATCCGCAGCCATAGCCGACCGCCAGCAGGACCAGAAACAGCACCAGATCAAAATTGCCGGCAAGATTTTCCATAAGGATTCTCCGTTTATTCGACCCGTACCGCCGTACCGTAGGCAAACAGTTCCGCCGCACCCTGCGCCACCGACGAAGTAGCAAAACGAATGTTGACCACCGCATTGGCGCCGAGCTGACGGGCTTGCTCGATCATCCGCTGCATGGCCTCTTCGCGGGAGTCCTGCAGCAGTTCGGTGTAGCCTTTCAGCTCGCCGCCGACGAGATTCTTCAGGCCGGCCATGAAGTCTCTACCGGCGTGCTTGGCCCGAACGGTGCTGCCCTGAACGATGCCGTAATGTTCGACAATCTCCTTGCCGGGCACCGTATTGACGTTGGTCAGGATCATGATCTTCCTCCGTTGTGAGTTTCTGGTTGATATGAGCGAGAGTTTATGTGGGTGTTGAAAGCAGGAACAGGACCACAAAATTAAGGGGCCAGATTTTATTTTATTCGCTAATATCGAGGCCCATCTCTTTAGCCCGTTTTTGCCATAGCTTGCGGGCGAGTTGCTGCATGTCCACGGTCTTGTCCCGTTCGTCGATGATCTCCATCCCCAGCAGGGTCTCCAGCACATCTTCCAGGGTAAGAACACCCTTCAAGCCGCCATACTCGTCGAGTACCAACACAATATGGGCGCGCAACTGTATGAACTTGTCGAAAGCCAGAGACAGGGACAGAGTTTCATGCACCAGGGTAATGGGGCGAATATAGCTCTTGAGGATATTGGCGCCATTGCCCCTGGCCTGAGCCAGCATCAGGTCGCTACGCAGCACAAAACCGCTAATCTGGTCGGGATGATCGCTATAGACGGGAATGCGGGAAAAAGGAGTGCTGTCATGCCGATGGAAGAATTCTTCGACTAGCATCGACTCGGGCAAGGAAAAGACCACCGTTCGCGGGGTCATGGCATCTTTGACTTGGGTGACGCGCATTAACAGCAGATTCTTCAGGATCATCGACTCCTGGTGTGCCAGTTGTCCTTCATGGGTGCTGAGATCGGCCATGGCCGCGAATTCGCTGCGGCTGAAGCCGCTGAGTGTCGGTCCATGGGTCAGACTGCCGGTAAGCAGTTCCGAGAGTTTGACAAAGGGGTAGAGCAGCCAGATCAGCAGGCGCAGGCCGTGGGCGGTAACCGGTGCCAGCTCCCGCCAATAGCGGGCGCCGATGGTTTTAGGGATGATTTCGGAGAAGATCAGGATCAGCAGGGTCAGCACCGCCGAGGCAATGCCGACATAGGCATCACCGAATACCACCGTGGCCTGGGCTCCGGCGCCGGCGGCTCCCACCGTATGGGCGATGGTATTGAGGGTCAGAATCGCGGCCAGGGGCCTGCCCACTTCGGTTTTTTGCCGGCGCAAGATCGCTCCGGAGGTCTTTTGCGCCTGCTCCATCAGAACGATATGAGGCATGGTTACGCTGAGCAGCACCGCTTCGGCGATGGAGCAGAGAAAGGAGAAGACCAGCGCGATCAGAACATAGCTAATAAGCAGCAGCATAGTGGATTGACGCGGACCTTTCGACCGGGTAGAGGGATTGTAAGGTCAGAGATTTGTGCTCGAGACAAAAAAAAACTATTGTCCGGCGCCATCGACTTGCTTTCCAGTGAGCTCAGCGGAACAGGATGTCCCGTAATGAATACACTCAATATAGCAGCATGTGACGGCTGAATCCAGTCGTTCCAAGGATTTATGGCCTCTATTAGGTCGGTGTCTGGTCTTGGTTGAAGAGTGTTGAGGCTCAGCAGTGGTCATTGGAGAGCAGGGCGGGGATGGCTTCGGCGGCCACCGGGCGGCTGAACAGATAACCCTGGCCGATATCGCAATCGAGCTGCTGCAGATAGTCGAGCTGCTCCTGGGTTTCGATCCCCTCGGCGACGGTCTGCAGGTCGAAGCTACGGGCCAGGGCCAGGATGGAGAAGACCAGCTTTTCATTGTCGCGGTTGCCGGGTATCTCGAGCAAAAATGAGCGGTCGATTTTCAGTTTGCTCAGCGGCAACTGGCGCAGATAGTTGAGTGAGGAATGGCCTGTGCCGAAATCATCGATGGCAAACCGGACTCCAGCCTGTTGCAGGTGGTGCATGATACCGATGGCCTCTTTGATGTTGGCCATGATGGCGCTTTCGGTGATCTCCAGCTCTAGCCATTGCGGCGCAAGTCCTGTGCTGGTCAGGGTCTGCAGCACCTTGCCGACGAAGTCGGGCTGGCCGAACTGTTTGGCGGAGATGTTGACCGTGACCTGGATCGGCGCCAGCCCGCTCTGTTGCCAGCGCAGGTTCTGGGCGCAGGCCTCGTGCAGAATATATTCCCCCAGTGGGTGGATGAGTCCCGATTCTTCGGCCACCTTGATGAAGGTTTCTGGGGAGGGGTTGTCGCCTTTGGGGCCGGCCCAGCGCACCAGCGCCTCGACGCCGGTCATGCGGCCGTTGGTTAAATCGACCTGTGGTTGGTAGTGGAGATAAAATGCCTCCCTTTGCAGGGCTTCGCGCATATGCTTTTCGAATAGAAAATTTTCCTCGCGCTGGCTCTGCATCTCCTGACAGAAATACGCATAGTGATTGCCCCCCTGTAGTTTGGCGTCATTCATGGCCATGGCCGCCTGTCGTAGAAGGGTTGCCGGGGTTTCGCCGCCGCGGGAGGTCACGATGCCGATGCTGGCCGTCTGATAAACCGAGTGTGCTGCGATTTGCATCGGAATCTGCAGGGTGTCCAACAGTCTTCGTGCCAGTAGACCGAGGTTTTCCGGGTGAGACACATTGCCGTAAACCAAAGCAAATTCATCACCGCTGAGGCGGGCCAGAATATCGTTGCGGCGCAGCTGTTTGCTCAGGCGTCGAGTTATTTCGCAGAGTACCTGGTCGCCGCAGTTATCGCCCAAAGAATCCACGACCTGTTTGAAGCGGTCGAGATTGAGCAGCATTACCGTCAGAGGCTTGCCTTGCTGACTGGCTCGCTTTAAGGTATTCCAAATCCATTCCGCAAGCAGGGTACGGTTCGGCAGGCCGGTCAGCTGGTCGTGATGGGTCAGGTGCAGGCAGCGTGTTTCACTTTCAACCAGGGCCGCATCCAGAGCCTTTTGTCGTGCGATATCCAACAACAGGCCTCGAACTCCGACGCTACGACCGTTCTCTGTCAGAGCTGAGAGGTGAATCATAGCAGAGAGGCTGTCGCCGTTTTGGGTCACGGCGTTGAACTCTCCCGATAGGCATCGTTTATTCTGAAGCACACGCTTGAAAAGCTGCCGCAGTGCGTTTCCCTCGGCGGGGGTGAGCATGTGCTCAAGGTCGATGTCTTTAGCAAGGGCGCTGGCGGTTAAGCCAAACAGTTCGAGGTAATGTTGATTGGCAAAGGTAATACGACCCTCAAGGTCGGTGTCAAAGATGGCCTGCGGCAAGCTGTCAAGGGCCTGTTTTTCTGCCTTGCTGGCAAGGCCGTCCGGTGAATTTTGTGGGACCGGGACGATATGCAGGGTAGCCAGTTCCCTGCGTCCGTTTTGTTCGCTCAGGGGGTGCACCCGCACCTGAATAGCACCCAGTTCTGGATGATTCAGTTTATCCGTGACGGGTTGATTCGTTTCAAGGGCCAAACGAATATAGCAGGCGTCGCAGGGGCAGGAGTGATGCAACCCCAGCAGCTCATGGCAACCACTGTTCTTCGGTAGGGCGCTTTTCGAAATCTGAGCGCTGCTGGCAACGATACGGCCTTTAGCATCGACCAAAACAGAGAAGTCCGCCTGCCGTTGAAGATAGTTTTCTGTGTCGTTAGGGAAGGACATACGGTTATTCTGGCCCCCTGTAAGCACCACGGTCTGGCTTTAGCCTAAAGCTGAAACCGAAAACAAAAAAATCCACCTTCGGGTCGAAGGTGGATCAACGGTTCTATCCGTCGATTTTCTTCGGTAACCTGGCGATCCTTGTATCCTGGACCCATGGTTTTGCGTCCCCGTATTACTACGAGTTTGCTATTATCGGAAAATTGTATCTGTTTCATTTTTGTACTCTTAATACTTCTTAAACATTGATCATGTCAATATAAATTTATCCAGACAATTCTCATAGCCTAGTTTGAAAGGGGGAGGCTTGTTGAATTCTGCGGTCCGTGATCATGGAGAAATTTTCCATTGTCAGGGTCGCGGACCTCGGTCAAGATGGGGTGGTTGCCTAAAGTCTTTTTTGTGAGGATGCATGCCAAAAAGCCGTTCCACCACCCTGTTGCTGGCGGTGTCTGCCTGCCTACTCTGGTCAACGGCCTTTGTCGGAGTCAAGGTGGGATTGAAGTACGCCGGACCCTTTGCTTTTGCCGGCCAGCGCTTCATGCTTGCCGGACTCTTGCTGTTGCCCTTCTGGTGGTCGCGGCGGCCCAGTTGCAGCGCCGTCTGCGGTCACGCGGGCATGATTCTACGTATCGCACTTTTTCAGACCTTTATACTGTATGGCCTGTTTTACTTCGGTATGACCCTGATCCCGGGGGCGCTGGCGGCTATGGTCATTGGCGCATCGCCTCTGGTTACGGCGGTGCTGGCGCATTACTGCATGACGGGCGATCGGTTGTCCCCCCTCAAGGGAGCTAGTTTGTTGTTGGGGCTGGCTGGCGTGGCGGTACTAAGTATCAGTCGCCAGCCGTGGGGATCTGCCGCCGGTCTGGCGGAGTTGGCCGGTGTCGGGGTTCTGTTGCTGGCCAATGTGGCGGGTGCTTTTGGGAACATCCTGGTGGCACGGCATAAGGCTGATCTCGATCCAGTGTTTCTCAATTCGGCACAACTGTTTGTTGGCGGTCTTGGGCTATGGTTGTTGTCCCTGGTTCTGGAGGTTCAACCGTCATTGATCGTTTCCTGGAGCTACTACGTCGCTCTAGGTTGGTTGGCTTTTCTCTCTGCTGCAGCATTTTCTATTTGGTTTATTTTGCTCCGGCGGCCCGGTGTGCTGGTTTCCGAACTCAACTTGTGGAAGTTCCTAATCCCGGTCTGCGGCGCGCTGCTCAGCTGGGCGTTGCTGCCGGAAGAGGGGCCGAGCCTGTGGCCGGTAGCCGGCATGTTATGCATCGCCTCGGCGATTGTTCTCTTTAACCTGCAGACGATTCGCCCAAGGCGGAACTAATGGTGGCTTTCAGTCAGGAAGGTTTGCTCCTGGCACAGTTTAAGGGTGGCGAAGCGGACTTTTGTCAGGTCGCTGTTACAATTATGCTTATGGGGTACAAAGGAGCTATCGTGGCCTAGGTTTGCTATGTTATATGTAAAAAAACATCTACTGAAGATGGAATGCTGCGATGAGCCGCAATTGTCTTCAACAAGGAAGGAGTTGGTCATGTCTTTCGGTTTTGGTCGGGGAAAAGGTAAGGGACCGAGGCGCCGCTTGGGTCGCGGCGGGCCGGGCGGAGACTGCATTTGCCCGAGCTGCAAGCTGACGTTGCCCCATGAACCCGGTAAACCTTGCTTTGAGCGGTTCTGCCCCGCTTGCGGTTCGCCCATGAGTCGTTCTTTTTGTGACGGCAAGTTTCGAGAATGAGGCGATGACCGGCAACGCCTTTGAACAGAAAAACAAACAGGCCCTACAACGGGGTCAGCGCGTGGCCTTAGCCGCCACCCTGGCCACCCTTGTACTGGCACTGCTCAAGGCCTTGGTCGGCTGGCACTACCAGGCGCCGGTGCTGGTGGCCGACGCCTTTCACAGCGGCGCCGACCTGTTGGCCATCTTTGCCAGTTATTTCGGTCTGTGGTTGGCCGGGAAAAAGAAGAGCGTACGCTTTCCCTACGGCCTGTACAAGGCCGAAACCCTGGTCACCCTGCTGGTCGGAGGACTGATCGTCTGGGCGGGGGTCGAACTGCTTGGCGAAGGCTGGCACAAGCTGTGGGTTCCCGCCGGGGCGGTCGGTTTTCCGCTGCTGCCGCTGTTGGTCAGTGCCCTGTCGGTGGTTGCCTCCCTGTTCATCGCCCTTAAGGAACGCCAGGTCGGTCTAGCGATCAACTCTCAGTCGCTGCTGGCCAATGCCGGAGAATCTTTTCTCGATGTCGCCACCTCGGCGGTAGTTCTGTGCGGTCTGCTGCTCAGCTACTGGCGACTGCCCTACGTCGAAGGTGCGGTTATTCTGCTTATCTCCCTGCTGGTCATCAAGCTCGGCGGCGGTAGTTGCTGGACCGCCTTTCTGCTCTTGCTTGATGCCAATCTCGATCCGCAGCTGAGTCGCACCCTGGAACAACAGGTCGACGCCATCTATGGCGTCAAGGGGGAGAGCGAGGTCCGTATTCGCCAGGCCGGTCCCTTTCACATGGTCGAATGCGTCATCTATACCCGGCCCACCCTGTCCCTGTTTCGCGCTCACGAACTGGCCGATCGGGCCGAACAGGCCATCGCCGCGCATTGTCCCCATGTCGAATCGGTCTTCGTGCATGTCGAGCCCCTGCGTGATGAGCTGCGTTCGGTCATCGTGCCGGTAGCCGAGATCAGCGGTTTGCAGTCTCGTGTCCATGGCCATTTTGGCCGCGCCCCCTATTTCCTGTTGTTGCGCCTCAACGAGCATGAGGTGGAAATCGAGGACTTTTACTTCAACGAGTTTCTCGACGAGCCGAAGTTTATCGGTCTCAAGGTCATAAAGGCGATTGTCGCCTACCGTGTCGATCTACTCTTTACTTCTAGTATCGGCGAAATCTCTTTCTATATGCTGCGGGATAATTTCGTCGATATCTATGCTGCTGAGGAAGAGCAAACAGTGCAGGAAGTTATCGACCAGTTCCGCGCCGGCTCCCTGCAAGCGATTACGCAGCCGACCCATTCTATCGACCAGTCCCTGGTTGAGAAGCCGCTCGAACAGCCCTGATGGATATGCCCGCTGATTTGTTTTCACCCGTCTTGTAATCAAAGTTGACGGCCAATCCTTTGTCGAAAGAGGTCGATTTCGCGGGGATGGTCGCCGTGTGATGCGGTGATGGTGCGCTCCTTGAGGGAGTTTTTAGGTTCCGACAAGGTACCGCTGGGGGTTGTGTATTTTGATGGCGTGGTTAAGGTTGTGACAGAAACGATTTAGCGGTAGAATGACGCCATTTTTCTGAAGGAGTTGACCCATGGCTAATAAAATGGTGCTTATCACCCTGATCGGCCCTGATCGGCCCGGTATTCTGGCGGCGATGACCGGCTGTATCGCCGCCGGGGGAGCGCGTATTCGCGATATCGAACAGAGCGTTACCCATACCCTGATGCTGCTGTCCCTGCTGATCGATTTTACCACCGGTGAGAGCGATCAAAAGCCGTTGATCAAGGAGTTGCTGTTCCTAGCCAAGGAACTTGGTCTGCAGCTCGACTTCGAAGTGATCGAGGCCGAAGACTATGAAAAGTTGCAGTCCTCCCGTTACGGTTATGTGCTGACCATGCTTGGAGATGGGGTCGATGCCGGCGCCGTGAGCAAGGTCGCTTCTTTGCTCACCGACTACAGCATCAACATTGATCGTATCAACAAGCTGACCCGCGGCCAGTTGCGCTGCGTGGAGTTCTTTCTTAATGTGCCGAACAACACCGACCTCAAGGGCATGACCCGCCAGTTGCTGGCCGAGGGGAGCAGGCTCGGCATCGATATCGCAGTACAAAAGGAAAATCTCTACCGGCGGGCCAAGCGGCTGGTAGTGCTGGATATGGATTCGACCCTGATTCAGATCGAGGTCATCGACGAACTGGCCCGCCTGGCGGGTGTCGGCGAGCAGGTTTCGATCATCACCGAACGGGCCATGAACGGCGAACTCGACTTTCAACAGGCCCTGCGCGAGCGGGTGAGTTTTCTCAAGGGCCTATCCGCCGACGCGCTGGAGCAGGTCTACCGGGATCTGCCTTTTACCCCCGGCGCTAAGACCCTGATCCGCATTCTGCGCCGGCTCGGCTTTAGAACCGCGGTCATTTCCGGAGGTTTCGACTTTTTCACTGACCGTCTCAAGGAGGAGCTGGGCCTCGATTATGCCTATGCTAACGCCCTGGAGATTGTCGATGGCGTGGTGACCGGGCAAGTGGCCGGTGCCATCGTTGACGGTCAGCGTAAGGCCGAATTGCTGGCTGAGATCGCCGAACGGGAAGGTATCACCCTCAGTCAGGTGATCGCTATCGGTGACGGTGCCAACGATCTGCCGATGCTCGATCGGGCCGGTCTCGGCATCGCCTTTAACGCTAAGGCCCGGGTGCGGGAGCAGGCCGACTATCATATCAATCAGGGCAGCCTCGATTCGATCCTTTATCTGCTCGGAATCGCCGAGTGGGAGATGGCGGAGCTGACCAAGTGAAGTTGCCGGCACCCTTGATCGAGGGACGGCTGGTGCGTCGTTATCAGCGCTTTCTGGCAGATGTCGAACTGGCCGACGGCAGTCTGGTGACCGCTCACACCCCCAATACCGGCAGTATGCGCCAGTGCGCCGTACCCGGTCATCGGGTGCTCATCTCCCGCGCTGACAATCCCAAGCGCAAGCTCAAGTACACCCTCGAACTTATCGAGGTCAATAGCCTTTGGGTTGATACCCATACCCATCGCACCAATCGGGTGGTGGAAGAAGGCTTGCGCCAGGGCTGGATCGCCGAACTGGAAGGCTATGAGGTTACTCCTGAGCACCGATTCGGCAATAGTCGCATCGACTTTCTGCTGGAAAAGGGAGAGCAAAAGGTGCTGGTCGAGGTGAAGAACGTCACACTGATGTACGATACGCAGCAGGCTTGTTTCCCCGATGCGGTGACGATCCGAGGCCAGAAGCATCTGCGCGAGCTGATGGCGGCGAAAGCTGAAGGCTACCGGGCGGTAATCTTGTTTCTGGTGCAGCGAGGCGAAGCGAGCAGCTTCGGTCCGGCCGACGACATCGATCCGGAATATGGCCGACTGCTACGGGAAGCAGTGGCGCAGGGGGTGGAGGCGTTAGCCTATCGCAGCCAAGTGTCTGTTGAGGCGAATCGGGTGGGCGAGCGGTTGCCGGTGGTGCTCGATTGAAAAGGTGAAACTTCTTTTCACGCTCAGCTATTAAAGCCAGAGGATAACTCTATGCGCGCCGTTGGTCTGATCACCGAATACAACCCCTTTCACAACGGCCATCTTCACCATCTGCGCGAGAGCCTCAAACAGGCCGATGCCGAGGTGACGGTAGCGGTGATGAGCGGTCACTTTTTGCAACGGGGCGAGCCGGCCCTGATCGATAAGTGGCGGCGCACCGAGATGGCGTTGCGGGCTGGGGTCGATGTGGTCGTGGAACTGCCCTTTGCTTTTTCCTGCCAGAGTGCCCCCTACTTCGCCCGCGGTGCGGTTCAGTGTCTGAATGCTCTGGGGGGCGTCGAAGCCATCTGCTTTGGCAGCGAAGTCGGTGAACTGGCGCCTCTGCAACGCTGCGTGGATCTGTTGCAAGAACATCGGGCCGAGCTCGACAGCGCAACCGCTGCTGGATTGCGCCAGGGCGTGCATTATGCCGCGGCTCGCGCCGATCTGGTGACCAAGCTGAGCCACGATGCATCGCTGAGCGATCTGCTGCAAAGCCCCAACAACATCCTTGCCCTTGAATATTTGCAGGCCCTGCGGGATACCGCCAGCGCCATGGTCCCTTGCACAATACCCCGCCTAGGCGCCGGCTTCCACGAGATGGAAGCCTCTGGAACTATCGCCAGCGCCACCGGAATTCGTCACCGCCTCGCCGAGGACCAACCCGTCGCCGAATACCTGCCATCCGCCGCGGCCACCCTGCTGCGACAGGCGCTGAGCGAGGGGCTGACTTCCGACCCCGATCTGCTCCATCGCCTGCTCCTTTCCCATATCTATCGCGGCCGCGATGCGTTGCAGAAGGTCTACCAGGTGGAGCAGGGCCTTGACCGGCGGCTGGCCGATGCCGCCCTTGAAAGCAATAGCTTGGAAGATCTGGTTGATCGGATCAAGGTGCGGCAACTGACCCGCACCCGCGTTCAGCGAATTCTCTGCTACGTGCTTAATGACGTATCTTCGGCCGTCATGGCCGCTGCCCTCGAAACAGGCCCCCTCTATCTACATCTGCTCGGCTGCAGCGATCGCGGCCGCCGCTTTCTTTCTGCTTCCCGCAAACAACGCTCCCTGCCATTGATCGCCAATTTCTCCCGCGTCTATGCCACTCTAAAACGTTTCTATGGTCCTGAAACAGAGCGACTCAAGCAGGCTTTGGCCATACTTGAGCTTGATCTGCGGGCCACGCGCAACTACACCCTGTTGCTACCGGGCTGGTCCGGCGGAAATCGCAATCGGGATTTCTTCCAGGATGTTATAAGAGGCTGATCTGGACCGAGGACAACTGTAGTGTTTGGATTGAGAGGAGCCCTCTTTGGGGCATTTCTATGCTTTACATGAGGAGGGTTTTGGAGGTTAGGTCCGCGAGATAAGACAGATCTGATCGCTTCAGGAAATATCGAAGCGATCAGATCTGTCTTTGATAGGGAGCATGATCAGTCGATGATCAGATTGGGCAGTTCGTTGGTGTCGCCATCGCGAATCGGAAATTGTTCGGTAAGAATCTCGCCGCAGCGCTCAATGGCTTGGCACAGGGCGTCGCAGGCCTGGCCCCGGCGCAGACCGTCAGTGACGGTGGCAACGATCTCCTCCCAGGTGTCTTTAGGCACCAGGGCGTTGATACCCCGGTCAGCCAGTACCTCGACCCGGTGCTCAAAGAGGCAGATCAGAATCAGAATGCCGGTGTTGTCGCGGGTGTGATGCAACCCCTGCTCGACAAAGGACACCATGGCCTTTTCCTCCACCTCGGCGTCGATTTCCACATCAGCAATGAGCTGCCTTTTTAGTGCCGGAACAAAGCGCACCAGCCATTTGCAGGGCAGGTAAAGAAGTAGAAAGGCGGGCAGAAAGGCCCACAACGAAGCACTCCACCACCACCAGCTGATCAGGGAGGCGAAAGCCAGAGCAAAAAAACCTCCTCCGATGATCTCGGCACGGGGGTAGTCGTAAGCCGCACCGACCACCATCGGTACGATCTCGCCACTGGTCTGTTTTTCCGCTGTTTCAACCGCCGCCTCGATGCGGCGCTTTTCGTCTGCCGAGAAAAATCCGTCGGATTTTTTTGTCATGCCAAGGTCCTCTGATTGGATGATGGGCTACTTGCCCGGCCAGAAAAATCTGACTGATCTTGAGCCAAAACTACCAGCTTCCTGAGGAACCGCCGCCGCCGAAACCGCCACCACCGCCGCTGAATCCACCGCCACCACCGAAGCCTCCGCCACCGCCTCCACCGCCGAACCAGATGCCTCTGCTGCGGCCGTAGCGGGAGTGGGGTAGAAATAGGCGAAGCAGGCCCGGTCCGAGGAAAAACAGGAAAAACAATAGGCCAAAGGGGCTGCGCTTCTTTTTGCCGTTAGCGCGGGCGGTGCCCTTGTACTCACCTCGCACTGCCTGGGTCATGGCGCCGACTCCGGCGATGATGCCGCCGTCGAAATCCCCCTGCTTGAAACGGGGGGATATTTCGTTGTCGATGATGCGTCCCGCCAGCAGGTCGGTTAATTTCCCTTCGAGGCCGTAACCGACTTCGATGCGGATTTTCCGATCCTCTTTGGCCACCAGCAGCAGGGCGCCGTTGTCCTTCTCTTTTTGACCGATGCTCCAGGTTTCGGCGACTTTCAGCGCATATTCGTCCACGGGCTCCCCTTGCAGGGAAGCAATGGTAAGAACTGCGATCTGGGTCGAGTCGCTTTCTTCAAAGGAGCGTAGGAAACGTTCAAGTTTCTGCTCCGTGGCGGAACTGATGATTCCTGCCCGGTCCGTGACATAACCGCTTGATGCCGGTATATCCAGGGCCGCCGCAGGCAGCACCAAGCCGAGCAGAAGCAGCAGAGTGATCAAAGGTCGTCTCATATCAGAATTTCACCTGGGGGGCTTGTTCGGCACCAGCCGCCGCTTTAAAGGGGGCCTTGCGCTCCAGCTTGAGCAGGAACTTGTTGGTCAGGTTGCCGGGGAAGGTGCGGATCGAGCTGTTGAATGTCTGCACCGACCGGTTGTAGCGCTGGCGGGCAACGTTGATGCGGTTCTCTGTGCCTTCTAGTTGATGCTGCAGGTCGCGGAAGTTTTGATTGGCTTTCAGGTCCGGATAGCGTTCGGCAACCACCAGCAGCCTTGAGAGGGCGCCGGACATGCCTTGCTGGGCCTTTTGGAATCGCGCTACGCTGGCGGCATCGCCGAGTTGACTGGCGTCGAGCTTGACCTGGCCGACTTGAGCCCGGGCCTCGGTGACCGCCTGCAGGGTCTCTTTTTCATGGGAGGCATAGCCCTTGACCGTTTCTACCAGATTGGGGATAAGGTCGGCGCGGCGCTGATAGGTCGCTTCGACATCGGCCCAGGAGGCAAAGACGGCCTCTTCGTTTTGCTGAATGCTGTTGTAACCACAGCCGGATAGAGACAACACGGTAATGAGCAACAGAGGCCAGAACAATAACGAGAATTTACGCATAATGGAATCTCCTTGGATAAATCGAAAAATATTGGTTAATATTAGTGAAGCGCAGCCGGATTGTAAAGGGACATTGCCTGCTTTTAGTTGTCTTGAATGGTTAGGGGGAGACTTATCATGAGTAAACATCTGGTTCTGGTCGGCGGCGGCCACGCCCATATGACCGTGATGTTGAATTTGGCCGACTTTGTGGCGCGCGGCCATCGAGTGACCCTGGTCAGCCCAAGCCCTTATCACTACTATTCGGGCATGGGGCCGGGGCTGCTCGGCGGCACCTATCGTCCCCAGCAGGTGCGTTTTCATATCCGCAAACTGGTGGAAAAACGCGGAGCCCGTTTTGTCGAAGATCGAGTGACATCCATCGACGGGGAGCGACGCACCCTGCATCTGGCTTCCGGAAACACGCTTGACTACGATATTGCCTCCTTCAACACCGGCAGCGGAGTGCCCCTGCAGATGGCTGGGGCTCAGGGGGGCGAAGGGGTGGTGCCGGTCAAGCCTATTGTCAATCTTCTTCAAGCGCGGCGTCAGTTGCTGCAGAACATAGGCGGCAAAAGCCAGTCGCTGCTTGTGGTTGGGGGTGGCCCGGCAGGCGTCGAACTGGCCGGCAACCTGTGGCGCCTGGTTAACCTGGCAGGTGGCCAGGCACAGATCACTCTGCTGGCCGGCAGCCGGCTACTGAACCGCTTGCCCGACCGGGTGCGGCAACTGGCCCTGAGCTCCTTGCAGGAAAGGGGCGTACAGGTGTTGGAAGGGGGGCGTGCCACCTCCGTGGCGAAGGGGAAGGCCGAGCTGAATGACGGTCGCACTCTTTCTTACGATCTGGCTTTTATCGCTGCCGGGGTCGAGCCGTCCCCAATCTTTGGCGATTCGGGACTGCCGATCGGCGAGGATGGCGGGCTGCTGGTCAATGAATATCTGCAGTCAACCGCCTATCCCGAACTGTTCGGTGGCGGCGATTGCATCAGTCTGCAGGGGCAGTCCCTGGCCAAGGTCGGGGTCTATGCGGTACGGCAGAATCCGATTCTGCATGCCAACCTGATGGCGGCTCTCGAGGGGCGCGAACTTACCTCCTTTAAGCCGCAGCCCCGTTATCTGCTCATTCTCAATCTTGGTAACCATCGTGGGATTTTATGCAAAGGGCGCTGGATCTGGGAGGGACGACTGCCCTTCCTGTTCAAGGACTGGATCGACCGCCGCTTCATGAAAACCTACCAGGTTTCCGGAGAGCTGCGGGAAGTCGATGGAAATCAGCATCATTAAGGGAGGCAGCAACAATGGGACTGCTCGATTATTTCAAACCGGTGGCTACCTGGAGTACCGACCAGGTGCGCACCTTTCTCAAAGATCAGCCGGATGGCAGCTATAACCTGGTCGATGTGCGTCAGCCTGGCGAATACGAGCGGGGTCATCTGCCCGGCGCCCAGCTGATGCCGGTCAAAACCCTGGACGAGCGGTTGTCCGAGCTCGCCCCTGATAAGCTGACCATCACTTACTGCGCCGCCGGGGTGCGCAGCCGGGCGGCGGCTTCGGTGCTCAATAACGCCGGATTCAAAGAAGTGTATAGCATGTCCGGCGGCATCAACGCCTGGGACGGTCTGGTGGCCGAAGGCGAGCTGGAGCTGGGTACGGCCTGGTTCGCGCCGGCAGCCAAGGCCGAGGAATACCTGGTCCTGGCCTGGCTGCTCGAAGACGGCGCTCGGCAGTTTTACGCCGAACTGGCCAGGTACTTCCATGAGATTCCGGCAGGGGAATTCTTTCAGCGTCTGGTCACCGCCGAAGACGCCCACAAGGAGACCCTGCACAACCTCTATCACGGCCTCAGCACCCGTTCCTCCGGCGACGACTTTCCTGCGTCCTTGCTGTCCGAACCGGTCACAGAAACCATGCTTGAAGGCGGCTTAACCCTGGCCGAAGCGTTAGCCTGGCTGCCCGGCAAGACGGCCCAACAGGCCCTGGAGCTGGCCATCAGTTTGGAGGTCAACGCTTACGACCGTTACCAGATTATGAGCCGTGACGCGGCCGACCAAGAAGGGCGGCAGGCTTTTGAGCGTCTGGCTCGCGAGGAAAAGACTCATCTCGTTAGATTGAGCGACGAGCTCGACCGTTGGTTGGAGCACCACAAATAATCGCTGACATCGGGGAGGCATGATCATGCCCATCATGCGACACGGTCTCAGTATCGGTATTGAAAGGATCGGTCAAGAACCCGCAGGTCAAGGCCGCTACATTCGGCAGTAAGAATTAGCAGGAAGTCGCCGCCAAGGTCCTGAACGAAACTCCCTATTAAATTCAGAGAAAAATATCTTTGGGCCAAGATACGAGTTGAGCGGGTCGCCAATGGGGCGACCCGCTCAACGGAGTCAGGGGGCAGGCGTAAGGCTTAAGCCTGTTTGACAAAAGTCCCGGATTCGGTACAGGAAGGGCATTTCTTCGGTTTGCAGCGTCCTTCTTTTTCATGTCCGCATTTTTCACATTTAAAGATGGCCATAATGATCTCCCTTTGAATAGATTTTTAAATAGAACCAGATTGGTAATGATTTTACTTAAAAAGGATTTCCTGTCAAGGGATAAATAATTCAACTTCAATCGGAGTCAGACCGGAAGTGGGGAGCAACTGCTCCGAATGTCGCCTGGGGTAAATACAAAAAAGGGTTTACGTTAATGACGTAACCTCTTGATTTGTATTGTGGCGCGCGATGCAGGATTCGAACCTGCGACCTCTGCCTCCGGAGGGCAGCGCTCTATCCAGCTGAGCTAATCGCGCTTGGAGCTGATGGTATAACCCATTCGCTGCGGAATTGCAACGGATAATTGTGGGGTTATGGCATCAATCCTTTGTCAGAAAAGAGGCCGAAGGCAGCAAGCGTTCGCTGCTGTGCAGGGTAAGTAACAGCATGACAAACAATAGGCCGTTGTAAAGCAAAAGAGCGCCTCCATGGTACGGAATGGCCGGCAATAGAATGAACAGCCGCTCGGCAAAAAGCCCGGTGAGCACCAGCAGCGAAACGGCAGAAACGAAGCGCAAGTCGCCTTTGGCTTTGTTGCCGAGCAGGGTGATAAAGGGGGCCAGAAACAGGCAGAGCAGAAACAGCCAGCAGAGTTCCCGTTCGGGGCTGTGGGCCAGACGTTCGGTGACGAAGTGAACCTCTTCGGGCAGGTTGGCGTACCAGATGAGCAGGAACTGAGCAAAAAACAGCCCCGCCCAGAGGATGCTGAAACCGAACAACAGCAGGCTGACATCCCGCAAGTGACGGGTTGTATCCTTTGGCGCAATCTGCATCCGGGGGCGGAAGTAGAGCAGCATGGCCAACCCGGAAACGGCAATGCCGGCATAGAGGGCTTCGGTGAAGAAGTAGAGGCCGAACATGGTGCTGATCTAGGGGAAGGCCGCCGACATGAGCCAATCGAACCCGACCAAGCTCTGAGAGACAACAAATGTCGCCAAGTAGATCACGGCGTAGCGGTCTTTGAAGGGGGCGCCGCTGGTGCTATGCAGTGCCAGTTGTCGACCGGCAAGGAAGGTCAGCAGCAAGCTGGCCAGATTGCGCCCCATGAAAAAGGGGCGATTGAGCCAGACAGTAGGATGGTCACTCCAGGGGAAAAGGTCGAGCTGGGGCCAGAGCAGGGCAAAGAGCAGCGCGAGCAGAAGCAGCAGGGGATAGAGGGCGAGCAGTTCGCGGCGCAATGATGCGATCCATTGGGCTCGCACTAGGGCGGTCACCGCAGCTACCGCGACCGCGCCCTGAATGATGGAACTCCAAAAGGTCAAGGTGAGGAGTAGTGAGCCTGGTTGATCGATGAGGCCACCATATTCAATGAGACCGATGGTGGCAGCCAGAATCAACAGCAGGCTATAGCAGCCGATGCTCAGTTTGGTGTCGTGCATGGCGCAACCTCATCCGCAATAGTGATAATGAATCGAGAGTCGAAATCCTGTTCTTCAACCAGAGCATCGATTCGGGGCATTCTGGCCAAGAGCAGAAAACCGGCAAAGGAAGCCAGCGACCCGATCAGAATGGTCATCAGATAGCCGATGAGCAGAAAGGGCGGTACCGCCACAATCGGCTTGCCTCCGGTGATGATTGGCCAGTCGAGGGAGGTCAGAGCCGCCAGCAGGAAGCCGCCGCCGAAACCGGCCAGAGCCCCTCCCAGAGCGAAAAACGGCAGCTTGCTCGGTGGCTGTCCCAGCAAGTTTTCAACCTCGCTGAGATGGTAGGGGGTGCGCACATCCAGTTGCCCACTGGGTATGCCATCACTTAGCAATTGTTCCAAATGCTGCAGAAAGGTTTGCTGATCGTCAAAGAAAAGCTGTCGGGCCATATCAGCGCTCCTTCAGTTCGGTAATCGACAATACCGGTAGAATCTTGATGAAGAGCAAAAAGAGTAAGAAAAATAAACCAAATGAGCCCGCGGTAATTCCGACCTCAGTAAGAGACGGGGTGTAGTTCCCCCAGGCATAGGGGTCGAAGTCCCTTGCCAGAGAAGTAATCACGATGACGAATCGCTCCAGCCACATGCCCACGTTGACCAGCAGAGAGAGGACGAAGAGGTAAACCAGGTTGCGCCTCAGGCGGCCGACAAACAGGGTCAGGGGCAAGAGAGAGTTGCAAGTGATCATAGTCCAGAACAGACCCCGGTAGTCGCCGAGGGCACGAAAGCGGAACTGCTCCATCTCATAAAGGTTGCCGCTGTAGAAGGCCAGGCCCTGCTCGACGATATAGGCGAAGCTGACGATCAGGGAAGTGAGCAGCAGAATCTTGGCAATCGATTCGATATGCGAGATGGGAATGTAGCTTTCCAGGCGCAGTAGACGGCGCATGGGAATCACCAGAGTAATGACCATCGCGGTGCCGGAGAGGATAGCCCCGGCCACAAAATAGGGGGCAAAGATAGTGGTATGCCAGCCGGGAACGATGCTGACCGCAAAGTCCCAGGAGACGATGGAGTGGACCGAGGCGACCAGCGGAGTGGCAAAGGCCGCCAGGAAAAAATAGAGCTTGGTATAGTGGCGCCATTGTTGGGAACTGCCGACCCAGCCCAGGGTCAGAATGCGATAGATCTTGCCGACAAAACCGGGGCGGCGACGGGCGACGATGGCCAAGTCCGGGACCAGACCGATGTAAAAAAACACCAGGCTGACCAACATGTAGGTGGAGACGGCGAAAACGTCCCAAACCAGCGGCGAACGGAAATTGACCCATAATTGATGGTGCCGCAAAAAGTCTCGCGCTGCTCAAGCGGCACAACGGATATGACCGCAGTT
>LGVF01011696.1_pt1 | contig 30516 bp, 26 predicted proteins | sample 469901 | NCBI WGS metagenome assembly LGVF01 (sample SAMN03893561, study PRJNA290197) | marine sediment metagenome | material: sediment; isolation source: combined push core samples #3730, #5133, and #5579 collected at Hydrate Ridge | place: Pacific Ocean: Hydrate Ridge
TGAACAGTTCCTGAACCAAAGTGGCCACCTCCTCAGAGGCGGCAGCAACGGTTAAAGCGGTCGGTATTTCAGCAGCCACCTCCCGAGCAAAGGTCGGCCCGGACAGGTAGGCCACCCGCCGGCACTTCTCTGCCGGCAGCACTTCTTCAATAATCTCCGACATGATCATCAGGGTGCTGTTTTCGATTCCCTTGGCAGCGGAAACCAGCAGGGTGTCGGCAGCGATGTGTGGTTCGGCCTCCTGTAGCACCGAGCGCAATACCTGGGAGGGCGAAACCAGCAGCAGCATCTCCCGGCCGGCCACCGCTTCGGCCAGATCACTGGTAAAGGAAAGCTTAGCATCGAGAGTAAAGCTGGGCAGATAGAGGTCGTTCATGTGCGACTGCCGCATCCGTTGGACTAGGTCCTGCTCATACGCCCACAGTGTTACCGAATGGCCCTGTTTAGCCAGCAAATCCGCCAGCGCCGTGCCCCAGCTTCCCGCGCCGATTACCCCGATATTCATACCGTTTCTCCCCTCAAGTGGCCTTGCGTTTCTTTTTCATCCGCTGCCGCACCTGCTTTATCCTGTTCTGCAGCACTTCCGGTTCCCGGTAACGCCCCTGCAATCCCTGCAGCAGAGTCAAGGCTGCCTGCAACTCGCCCTGTTCCTCTTTGACCACCGCCAGTCCGTACAGCGACTCCAGATAAAAGGGGCTGTCAGGGTATTCTTCTGCCACTCGCTGATAGACGAAGGCCGCCTCTTCCAGAACCCCTTCAAGGGCGGAGGTTGAGGCAATGCGAAACAAGACCTCGGCGATACGCTCGCTATGCGGATAATTTTTTAATAGACTTTCGAATTCAATGCGCACCTGTTCAAAATTGTTTTGCCGAAAGTAAGTATCGGCGATCTCATACTGAAGCCCTTCGCCGTCAGCGCTGCCGCCGTCAAGCAACTTCTGATAGCAGGTCAGCGCCCGGTCGTATTCGCCCAGGCGGTATTTGTAAATATCTGCGGCGCGGCGCTGGGCTTTAGGCTCTGTCTCATGGCCGGGGTAATCCCGCTCCACCAGCAGATAAGCCAGCAGCGCTTCGCGATCCTGATTAAGGTTGAACTGCAGGATTTCACCAGCCAGCAACAGCGCCTGCGGCGCAAACTTGAACCGGGGGTGATGCTCATACAGATGACGGAATTTACTATAAGCCCGGCTGTACTCTCCCCGTTGCAGCAACGCTTCACCGCGATCGAACTGACGCTGCGGGATACTGTTAAAGTTCCAATGATACAGGCCTGCTGCGGCCATTATCAGCAGCAACGCCGCAGTCAGCGCCAACAGCAGTTGAAAGCGTCCGTTATTCTTCTTCCGGCGCTTCTTCTCCTCCATCAATATCGTCTTCTGCAGCTTCTGTATCTCCATCAGCCTCATCCTTTTCGGCCAGTTTGGCAACTGCCACGATACGTTCCTCATTTTCAAGGACCATCAACCGAACCCCTTGCGTGTTACGGCCGATGATGGATAGATCGCAGACCCCGGTGCGCAGCACCTTGCCACGGTCGGTGATGAACATAAGGTCGAAATCTTCATTGATCAGTTTGATATCGACCACATGACCGTTGCGATCGGAAGTTTTAATGGTGATGATACCCTTACCCCCCCGTCCCTGCAGGCGATACTCATCCAGATTGGTGCGCTTGCCGTAACCGTTTTCGGTAATTGTTACCAGAGTGGCGGAGGTAGCATCGGAAACCACCTCCATGCCGATGAGCCGATCTTCTCCTTCGAACTGCATGCCCCGCACGCCACGGGACGTACGGCCCGTGGACCGCACGTCTTTTTCGGCAAAGCGGATAGCCTTACCGTTGCGGCTAGCCAGCAGTACGTCCATCGAGCCATCGGAGAGGCGAGTCGAAACCAGCCGGTCCCCTTCGTCGATGGTCAAAGCAATAATGCCTCCGGCGCGGGGGTTGGAGTAGGCCATCAGATCGGTCTTTTTGACGATGCCGTTTTGGGTGGCGGTAATGATGAACTTGCCCTCGCTGAATTCCTTGACCGGCAGGATCGAGGTGATGTTCTCGTCGCTGGCAACTTGCAGCAGGTTGACGATAGCCTTGCCACGGGCGGCCCGCCCGCCTTGTGGAATCTCGTGTACCTTGAGCCAGTAGACCTTACCTAAGTCGGTGAAGATCAGGATATAGGAATGGGTCGAAGCAATAAACAGCTGTTCGACGAAATCCTCTTCCTTGGGACGCATGCCGGTCTTGCCCTTGCCGCCACGCCGCTGAGCGCGATAAAGAGAGACAGGGTTACGCTTGATATAACCGGTGTGCGAGACAGTCACCACCATATCCTCGTCAATGATGAGGTCCTCCAGGGACAGCTCGCCGGTCTTTTCGACGATTTCGGTACGACGCGCATTGCCGAACCGCTCACGGATATCGACCAACTCCGTCTTGATGATATTGAGGATTTCCACCTCACTGGCCAGAATCTCTTTGAGACGGGCGATCTGGGTCATTATTTCCAGATATTCAGCAATTATTTTATCCTGTTCAAGACCGGTCAGGCGATGCAGGCGCATATCGAGAATGGCCTGGGTCTGCAAAGCGCTAAAAGAGAAGCGGTCGATAAGACGCTGCTTGGCCTCCGCCGGATTCTTTGAGCTCTTGATGATGGTGATCACCTCGTCGAGATTCTCCAGGGCGATCTTCAGGCCTTCCAGGATGTGAGCACGAGCTTCGGCTTTTTTCAGCTCAAAGATACACCGCCGAGTGACGATCTCTTTACGGTGATCCACAAAGCGATCCAACACCTCGCGCAGAGCCAGAACCCGAGGCTGGCCGGAGACGATGGCCAGCATGATGATACCGAAAGACGACTGCATGGCGGTCATCTTGTAAAGCTGGTTGAGGGTCACCTCGGGGATGACGTCCCTTTTCAGCTCGACCACCACGCGAATCCCGTCCCGGTCCGATTCGTCCCGCAGATCGGAGATCCCCTCGATCTTCTTGTCCTTGATCAGATCGGCTATCTTTTCGATCAGGCGCGCCTTATTGACCTGAAAAGGAAGTTCCGTGACCACTATCTTTTCGCGGCCGGTGCGGCGGTCCTTTTCCACCAGGGCCCGGGCCCGCATCTTAATGATGCCGCGGCCGGTGCGGTAGGCCCGGTGAATTTCTTCTCGACCGAGAATGAATCCGGCCGTGGGAAAATCCGGTCCGGGGATCAGCTTCAGCAATTCCTCAAAGGTCAGAGTCGGGTCATCGATGACCGCGATCAGACCGTCGATGACCTCGCCGAGATTATGAGGCGGTATCTTGGTCGCCATGCCGACGGCGATCCCTTCCGAGCCGTTGATCAGCAAATTAGGAAATTTGCAAGGCAGCACCAACGGTTCTTCCAGGGAGCCATCGTAGTTCTCGCCAAAATCGACCGTTTCTTTATCCAGATCGGTCAGCAGTTCATGGGCCAGACGATCCATGCGCACCTCGGTGTAACGCATGGCAGCGGCTGAATCGCCGTCAACAGAACCGAAGTTTCCCTGGCCGTCGACCAAGGGATAACGCATGGAAAATTCCTGAGCCATACGGACGATGGTGTCGTACACAGCGGTGTCGCCATGGGGGTGATACTTACCTATAACATCACCGACCACACGCGCCGACTTCTTGTAGGGCTTGTTATAATCGTTATTCAGCTCGCTCATGGCGAACAACACCCGTCGATGCACCGGCTTCAGACCGTCGCGGATGTCGGGCAAAGCCCGGCCGATAATGACACTCATGGCATAGTCCATATAGGACTTACGCATCTCGTCTTCGATATTGACGCTAACCTTGTTCTGTTCCGAAAGCATCCAAATCCTCCGGGGGTTCACTAGAGAACCCCGTAAATAGTCTATTCCTACGCCCGTTCCTTAAACGTCGAGATTGGCGACGTTAAGAGCGTTGTTCTCGATAAACTCGCGGCGGGGCTCAACCTGATCCCCCATCAGCACGGTGAATATCTCGTTGGCTTCTACCGCGTCCTCGACCTTAACCTGAAGCAAAATCCGCTTGTCTGGATCCATGGTTGTCTCCCACAGCTGGTCGGGATTCATCTCACCAAGACCCTTGTAACGCTGAATGTAAATTCCCTTGCGGGCCCGGGCCAGGAAGTAATTGAGAAGTTCCTGCCGATTGGTCACCGTGCCCTCTTCTTCCCCATCTTTAGAGATGAAAGCCTTTTCGTCACAGCAGAGATCGGCCACCAAACGGTGAGCCTGCAGCAGCAAGCGATACTCGTGGGAAGAAAGGGTTTCCAACACCGGTTTGTCGATGCGGGAACGGATATTACCGAAGGTGAACAGGATACGCTGTGGATCCTGCAACAATTCAAAGGTGGCCTTTGGCTCGGCGGTTCGCAAGGTCTCGACCAGAGGTTGAAGATCGAGCAGATCGGAAAAGCCGTTAGCAACCCGTCCTTCAACAAAAATCCGCAGTACCTCGCTGTTAACCCCCTTATTGACGATCTTATCGAACAGCCGGTTGTATTCGATGATATTACGAAGGGTCGGGATGATCTGCTTGCCGCGCAACACCTTATCTCTCTTCTCCATCTGCACGGTTATGTTATCCACCCCCAAATTAAGCAGGTGATCAAGAAGTGCATCCTCATCCTTGAGGTAAATCTCGAACTTACCCTTTTTGGCTTTGTAGAGAGGGGGTTGAGCGATATAGAGGAAGCCGCGGTCAATTATCTCTGGCATCTGCCGAAAGAAGAAGGTCAGCAGCAGGGTACGGATATGGGAACCATCCACGTCGGCGTCGGTCATGATAATGATGCGATGATAGCGGGCCTTTTCGACATTGAAATCATCCCTGCCGATACCGGTGCCCATGGCAGTAATCAAAGTACGTATTTCGTTGGAGGTCAGCATCTTGTCGAAACGGGCCTTCTCCACGTTGAGGATTTTACCCTTCAGGGGCAGAATGGCCTGAAAACGCCGGTCACGTCCCTGTTTAGCGCTGCCGCCGGCGCTGTCGCCCTCGACTAGATATATTTCACATAGGGCTGGGTCCTTCTCTTGGCAATCGGCAAGTTTGCCCGGCAGAGAGAGGCCGTCGAGAGCTCCCTTGCGCCGGGTCAGATCGCGGGCCTTGCGGGCCGCTTCTCGGGCCCGGGCTGCCTCGATGCCCTTTTCCAGGATCTTGCGCGCTACCTGAGGATTTTCCTCGAGATAGACAGCCAGTTTTTCGTTGACCATCGACTCGACATAGCCCTTGATTTCCGAATTACCGAGTTTGGTCTTGGTCTGGCCCTCAAACTGGGGATCGGGAACCTTGACCGAAATCACTGCCGCCATGCCCTCGCGCAAATCGTCGCCAGAGACCGTGGCCTTAACATTCTTGAGTAGATTGTTGGCGGCGGCGTAACTGTTCATAGTACGGGTCAGGCCCGCCTTAAAACCGAACAGGTGGGTGCCCCCTTCGTGGGTATTAATATTATTGGCGAAGGTGAATACTTTTTCGTCGTAGCCATCGTTGTATTGGATGGAAATCTCGATTTGCACCCCTTCCCGCTCCCCTGTGATAAAGATTGGGTCAGGATGCACGGGAGTCTTGGCCCGGTTGAGATATTCGACAAAAGAGACGATGCCTCCTTCGTAAAGGAAGGTATGCTGTTTTTCGCTACGTTCATCTGAGATAAGAATTGTTACCCCACCGTTGAGAAAAGCCAGTTCTCGCAATCGTTGGGACAGCACCTCGAAGGAAAATTCAGTGGTCTCGAAAATTTCACCGTCGGGCCAGAAGGTAATTTTGGTGCCGCGCTTGGCAGTCTCCCCCTCTTCCAACAACGGTTCCAGAGGCACCCCGCGACGATAGGTCTGGCGATACTTCCGTCCATTACGGCGGATTTCTAACTCCAGCCTCTCGGATAGAGCATTGACCACTGAGATACCCACCCCATGCAGACCACCGGAGACCTTGTAAGAGTCACTGTCGAACTTGCCGCCAGCGTGCAGCACGGTCATTACCACTTCGGCCGCAGATTTATTCTGAGTGGAATGCATATCGACCGGAATACCACGACCGTTATCTTCTACCGTGATAGAACCATCAATATGAATGATTACCTCGACCTTATCACAGTGCCCGGCCAGGCTTTCGTCGATGGAGTTATCCACCACCTCGTAAACCAGATGGTGCAGGCCTTGAGTGCTGGTTGAGCCAATATACATGGCCGGCCGTTTACGAACAGCGGACAATCCCTCAAGAACCTTGATGCTATCGGCATCGTACTCATTGTTTTCCATTTGCGTCATAGATTCCTCATACTTATTGACAAGCGACATCCTGCAGGTTGCCTTCGTTAACGCAAAAGGACCTTACGTCATCGAACCCCTTGTTGCACAATGCCTGTAGTTCGGTGGCGGTGACAAAAACCTGTCCCTGCCGGCTGCGTAAAAACTGAAAAAAGAATTCCTGCCGCTGGCGATCGAGTTCGCCGGTCATATCATCAAGCAGTAAAACCGGTTGATGACCTATCTTTGCTTCAAGATCGATAATTTGGGCCGTTTTAAAGGCCAGCATAAACGAACGTTGTTGCCCCTGGGAACCATATTGCCGCAAAGAATGACCTCCCACCATAAAATAGGGATCGTCCCGATGAGGGCCCGCCAAGGTACGCCCGAGGCGTCTTTCCTGCGCTGCGGCCTGTTCCAATTCTTTGCGGAATGCTTCACGCAGCTCTTCTTCCGTTCCCGCTTGGGTCGGATAGTGCAAATCCGCTTCTTCTCGACCAGCAGTTATCTGCCGATAGATCTCTTGCAACTGCGGTACCAGACGCTGCAAATAACCTATTCTGTCAAGGCGAAGACGAGCACCGGTCAGAATAAGATTTTCATTCCAGGGAGACAATTGGGCCGCATCGCAGCCTTCTTTGAGCAGTTGATTGCGCTGCTTCAAACACCGCTGATAGGCACGAGCCCGGTCTAAAAAAGGAGGATCAGCCTGAAAAACCGCCCGATCGAGCAGCGCTCGGCGGCCAGCCGGGTAACCTCTTGCCAAGCTGACCTCTTCCGGAGAAAATAGAATAGTCGGAAACAGTCCTAGAAATTCAGAGCTTTTAGCGACCGGTTTACCATTGATTCGAGCGCTTTTTTGTTGTCCCTTAAAGGTCAACTCAATGGTGGTCAAGACTCCGCCACACATCACCTCACCAAGCAGACGACCCGCTGGCATCTGTCTGCGAATCATTTCACTGCCGGGCGCACCGCGAAAGCTTTTTAGATGTCCAAGAAGATAAATCCCCTCCAGAATGTTGGTTTTTCCCTGGGCATTAGCTCCCCATAAAACATTAAACCGTCTATCCGGAAGCAATTCGGCATGTTCCAGATTGCGAAAATTATGCAAGACCAGACGACGAAGATACATGGAACAGCTATTGACAGGGAGATATTCCCTGCTCCTTCGACATTTTAGAGCCTCATGGGCATGATCACAGCGAGGTATTCCTGATTTTCACAGGGGGTGATCAACCCAGGAGAAAGCTTGTCCCGCAAAGAAAGACGAATTTTTTCTTCATTTTGGGCATTAAGGATGTCAATTAAATAACGGGCGTTAAAACCGACGCTGATTTCCTCTCCCTGGTACTCGATTTCTATATCCTCTCGAGCATCACCGAACTCGGGATTTGACGAGGACATCTCAAGGATATTTTCCTTGATTTCGATTTTGACCCCTTTAGATTTTTCGCTGGAGAGAATAGACATCCGACGCAGGGCATGCAGAAAAGAATCGCGGGGTATAATAGCTGTTAAATCGTTGTTCTTTGGAATAACTCGATTGTAATCCGGAAATTCTCCGTCTACCAGGCGCATAACGACAACGGTTTGATTTTTTTGAATGACGGCATTGTTATCGAAAAAGCCAATCAGTAATTCACCATCATTATCTTCAGCCATTTTTTTAAGTTCAAAAATCCCTTTACGGGGAAAGATTACTCCCTTGGCCAATTGTTCTATATGGCTAACATCGAGGGGTTTTTGAATAAGCGATAGACGGTGGCCGTCCGTTGCTACCAGGCGTAGTAGGGACTGACCTTCTATTTCCACAGGGCGAAAATAGATACCGTTGAGATTGTATTTACTTTCGTCGGTTGAAATGGAGAAAAGGGTTTTGTCTATCATCTCCTTCAGCAGAGTGCCGTCCACACTGACAAATTGTTCTTTTTGGAAATGAGGAAAATAAGGGAATTCTTCCGCTGATAGGCCGACAATATTGAAGTAGGCCTTACCACAACGAATTTCAACCCAACAATTTTCCTTAGCATTGAAATCAATTTCTTGTTCTGGAAGTTCCTTAACGATTTCAAAAAGTTTTTTAGCAGAAACCGTTATTTTCCCTGGGGAACTTACGGTGGCCGGATAGCTGGCCTTCATACCGACTTCCAAATCGGTGGCTGTCAGTTGAATTTCTCCGTCTACCGCCTCGATCAAAACATTGGCCAGAATAGGGATCGTATTCTTTTTTTCCACTATCCCTTGAATTCGAGATAGTCCCTTGATGAAAATTTCCTTTTCAATGGCGAACCGCATGCAGCCTCCTGTTAACAGCCTACTGCTTCTTAAGTTCTTTTCTTTTAAATACAGTAGATAGTAGTAGTTGCCTGTTGATTTGTTGGTATCCTATGAAATCCTTTAAAAATCAAGATAATAGCCTGTTCTCTAAAAAAGTTATAGGTTGTGTTTAAATCAGCAGGTTTTGTGGAAAAGTCCTAGAAGGACAAAATTTACCCAGTTGTCCACTTTTTCGTCCACAGCTTTTTTATTGTTATTTAGGTGGTCAACTCTTTTTTAAGGGAATTTATTACAGCTCGGAGTTGAAAATCCTCCTCCATATTTTTTTCTATTTTTTTGATGGCATGGATAATAGTAGAATGGTCCTTACCGCCAAAACGGTCGCCGATCTCTGGATAGGAGAAGGAGGTCAATTGTCGAGACAAATACATGGCAATCTGCCGCGGCAGAACTAAGTTTTTCATTCTTTTTGCTGATTTAATTTCGGCTACCTTGATGCCATAATGATGGGCCACTCGCTTTTGGATTTCTTCGACGCTGAGTTCGCGTTTTTTTTCGACGAGTATATCCTTTAATACTTCCTGTGCCATTTCAAGGGTCACCGGAGTGGCCGTCAGGCTGGCGTAGGCACCAATCCTTACCAAGTAGCCCTCCAGTTCGCGGACGTTGCTGCTGATTGAATTTGCCAAAAAATAAGCCACATCTTCGGGCAGGCCGATGCCGTTAGCTTCAGCCTTCATCTTTAAAATAGCGTGTTTGGTTTCCATGTCCGGTGCTTGAATATCGGCGATAAGCCCCCATTCAAAACGGGAGCGCAAACGTTCTTCAAGTCCGGGAATCTCTTTGGGAAACTTGTCGGAAGTAACCACTATCTGCTTATGGGAATCGTACAGGGCGTTAAATGTGTGGAAAAACTCTTCCTGGGTTCGCTCTTTGCCGGCGATGAACTGTACGTCATCGATAAGAAGGACATCCATAGAACGAAATTTGTTACGAAATTCATCCATCTTGGCGTAGCGTAGCGAATTTATCAGCTCGTTCATGAACTTCTCCGAGGTGTAATAACAAACCTTCATCTCGGGGTTGTTTTTCAAAATAGCATTACCGATAGCTGTTACCAGATGTGTCTTACCGAGACCAACACCGCCGTATATAAAGAGAGGATTATAGGTAGTTGCAGGATTGTTGGCAACAGCCATGGCGGCAGCACAGGCAAATTGATTAGATGATCCGGGAACAAATTCCTCAAAAGTGTATTTAGAGTTGAGGTTTAATCCGTTATTAGCGGTACGAACAGGTGGTTTGACTGGTGCCGGCGTCGGAGGGGAAGGCTGTGTCAAGGTATTGTTCTGACTCACGGGTGTTACGGTAGCTACTGTGGAGACCTTCCAAATAACACGATAAGGACTCGCGGCAAGTTTGGAGAATATTTCCTGAATAATAGAAGAATAATGGTCTCTCAACCAATCAAGAACAAAACGGTTAGGGACCTCCAGTAGAACCTTATCCTCCTCTACCCCGGCAAACTTGATTGGTTTTATCCAAGTAGCGAAATGTTGTGGGGTGAGAGTTTGTTCCAACTGCTTGAGGGTTTTTTCCCAAAGTCCGTTCATATATTTGATTCAGACTACATAAAAAGAGTGAAAATAACAGGACTGAAGATATAGTTAATCCACAACCCTATAAACAGGTGTGGATAATTAGTGTTGCTGAAGTGCGATGGCTTATTTACGCTATTGTCCTGTGGGAAAATAAGAGTTTTCAAGCTACCAAAGGCCCCTTTTTTTTGCAAGAAATTTTTGGTGGGCGAACGCTTACTTCTGGTTCTGCCGTGGAAGCTTATAATTTTTCTTCTATCTGGATATCGGTGCCCCTTTTGGCGGGAGGGACCTCTCCATTATTAACACCATCAAAAATATAAGGAGGAGGTTTTTCACCTTCGCGCTGTAAGCTATTTCCTTAAAAGGGATTTGATCGTCTAAAAAACCCTTGAAAGATGTGGACGAAAAAGTGGATAACTACGGACAATCAGTCCCCCTGGGAGTTTTCCACAAAACCTGTTTATTTAGACACAGCCTATAACATTTTTCGAGAACAGGCTATTATATTGAATTTTAAAGGATTTAATAGGATACCAACAAATCAACAGGCATCTACTACTATCGACTATCTTTAAAAGAAAAGAATATAAACAACAGACGACTGTTTACAGACGGCGGCATGCGAGTCATGTCGAAAATATAATTTTTATTTAAATAAAGGAAAATTATTTAAATAATTGTGAAAAATCGAATGCCATACCGTTTAACCCAATTAAAATTAACCCTTCATGTTTCCTGCTTGACAAAAAAATTCGAACATGGTTAATAATGCGATTCGTTAAATTTCCTTGTTTCCGTTTCCTGAGGATAAAAATAAGCTACAGAGGAGATAAAAAATGTCCAAAAGAACTTATCAGCCCAGCAGAGTCTGCAGAAAAAGAACTCACGGTTTTCGTGCCCGGATGCAAAGCAAGAATGGTCAATCCGTTATTCGGCGCCGGCGGGCTCGTGGCCGTCATAAGTTGGTCGTAACAATTCCGACCAAATAGTCCAGATATGGGTGGTGGCCTCTATTCTTTTCCTAAAAAGTGTCATCTGCGGAAATCCAGTGATTTTCAGCGGGTTCGCCAGGGAGGAAAACGTCGGCATTCACCCAACTTTATTGTTGTAGTTTTGTATCGATCGAACAGCCTCACTCGTCTTGGACTGACCGTTAGTCGCAAGGTTGGTGGGGCTGTTCAGCGCAATCGCGTTAAACGTCTAGTTCGAGAATTTTTTCGCAACCATTTCAATAGGTTGCCGGTTGGCATTGATATCTCTATTATTGCCAAGATAGGCGCAGCCGAGATTAGCTATGCTCGGATCTGCGAAGAATTGAGATTTTTGGTAGAAAAATAACCAAGGCGATTCTATCATGCTGCAAAAAGCGGTACTCGCTCTTTTGACTTTCTACCAGCGATTTATTTCACCTCTTAAGGCACCTTCCTGTCGTTTCTATCCCAGTTGTTCCTGCTATGCCTTTGAGGCGGTATCCAAATACGGAGTGGCGCAAGGTTTGTTGAAGACCGTTTTCCGTCTCGCACGCTGCCACCCCTTTCATCCTGGTGGCTACGACCCAGTTTAATAGACCTGTTCCAATCGCCATCTGACAAACGGAGATTTTTTTAAATGGAAAACAAGAATATTCTGATTGCCTTTGTCCTTATGCTGGCGGTTTGGGTGGGAGTTAATTTGCTGTTTCCCAAACCAACGCCGCCGCCGGAACAGCAGGTCATGGTTCAATCTCAATCAACTGAAACAGTTCAGGTGTCGCCAAGCTCCACTACCCTTTCGGCCGCACCGACTCTTGCTGGGCAAGCCATATCGGTGCCGCAGCAGGAACGACAAGTTGTCGTTAAGTCCGGGCGTTACGAGGCTGTTTTTAGCTCCGTCGGCGGGCGTTTAAAATCTTTGCAATTACCCGGTTATTCACAGACTACAGCCGATGATTCTTTGCCGGTCTCACTGGTTGACGCTGGGGCTCCCCAACTAGCTACTTTGCGTACCCAGGGGCTCGGGGAATTTGATATTACAGGGGAAGATCTTTACGCTCTTTCTGTCGATGAAGAGCAAATAGTCCTGGCTGCCGGCGAGGAACGGGAGATCGTATTCAGCTCCATATCCCCCCGCGGCCTCAAAGTGGAAAAGATCTATCGGTTAAGAGGTGATTCTTTCGACTTTGACTTGCAGTTGCGAGTGACCAATCTCGGTTCGCAAGCGATTCGTGGCGCCACCAGTTTGAGTCTCGTTCAGCCGTGGGATGAGTCGATGAAGAGCAATCGCTACTCTTTCGTCGGCCCTGCTGTCTATGATGGAGAAAAGGTTCATACCCATGACATTGAAGACCTTGATGAAGAAGCGCCGGTGTATGGTAGCGATTCTGTCTGGACTAGCTTTGAACTCAAATATTTCATGTCCGCCGTTGTCGCCTTGGCTGACGCCGGTGAAAAATTTCGAATCGAGAAAAATGGAGACCTTATTCAGAATAGCATAGAGACTCCTTATGCTATTCTGGCTGCCGGTCAATCCGTCAGCGCCGACTACCTTTGTTTTTTCGGCCCTCGGGACTTGGATATTCTGGAAGCGTCCGGTCATCAACTTGATAAGGCTATTGATTTCGGTTTTTTTGGAATTTTAGCTCGCCCACTTCTAACTGTATTGAAATTCTTTCATAACTATGTCGGCAATTGGGGCATAGCTATCATTCTATTGACTTGTATTATCAAGTTAATTTTCTGGCCACTGACTCAGAAAAGTTACAAGTCCATGAAGGCAATGCAGACCTTGCAGCCGGAAATGCAGAAGCTGCGGGAAAAGTTTAAGAACAACAAGGAGCAGCTTAATAAAGAAATAATGGGGCTCTACAAGACTAAGCGGGTCAATCCCATGGGAGGCTGCCTGCCCATGGTTGTACAGATTCCGGTATTTTTTGCCCTATATAAAGTGCTGCTCGGCACGATCGCCTTGCGTCATGCTCCTTTTGCTTTCTGGCTTCAGGATCTTTCTGTTAAGGACCCCTATTACATAACCCCGATTATTATGGGGGTAACCATGTTTTTCCAACAGAAGATGAGCCCGAGCACCATGGATCCCGCACAGGCTAAAATCTTCATGTTTATGCCAATTATCTTTACCTTTATGTTTCTTAATTTTCCATCAGGCCTGGTACTTTACTGGATGGTCAACAATATATTGACCATTCTTCAGCAGTGGCATGTTAACCGCGAACCTAAAGTGGTTGTCGCCTGATACTGGCCAGGGCATAATTAGCAGTTAATGGTAGATTTGATTTTGGGAGGGAGCATCTGCTGCCTCCCTTTCTTTTAGGTGCTCATAAAAGTGATTATCGATAGTCAGGATACCATTGTCGCCATCGCCACCGCTCCCGGAGAAGGAGGTATAGGTATTGTGCGCCTATCCGGTGCAGGCGCTGAGCAGCTGCTCAAGGAATATTTTATTGCCGCGGGAAGTGAAGCCCTATTGGCTTCTCATCGCCTTTATTATGGCCATTTTCGCCATGCTGCAGGCGAGTTGATCGATGAAGTTATGGCGGTAATCATGCGCGCGCCAAGGTCTTATACCAAAGAAGACGTGGTTGAAGTGCATTGCCACGGGGGCAGCGTCGTGTTACGCCGTATCGTTGACCTGTTTATCGATGGCGGAGCCCGCTTGGCTAGGCCTGGTGAATTTACCTTGAGGGCCTTCCTTAATGGGCGTATAGATCTGGCCCGGGCGGAAGCTGTAATTGATGTAATTCGGTCCCGTTCGGAGGCGGCTTGCCGCGTGGCCCTGGGTCAGATGGAGGGACGCCTTTCTCGACAGATTTACGGGTTTCGGGATAATATTAGCGATCTGCTTGCTGAGGTAGAAGCCGGGATCGATTTCCCCGAAGAAGAGCTACCTCTGGCTGATCGTCAACGGCTTATTACTACTTCTAGTAATATAGAGCAGCAGATGGAAGTCCTTCTGCAATCCTTTGAGTCTGGACGCCTTTTGCGGGATGGTTTATCAATTCTTATTTTTGGTAAACCAAACGTAGGTAAAAGCTCACTAATGAATACATTGTTAGGGGAAGCTCGTACTATTGTTTCCGATATCCCTGGAACAACCAGGGATATCGTGGAAGAGAACCTTGTGCTTAAGGGAATGCCTTTACGACTTATAGATACGGCCGGGGTACGGCAGACTATCGACCCGGTTGAGGTTCAGGGTGTGCAGCGGGCTCAGGCCAAGGTGGCAGGGGTTGATTTGGTCCTGTTGGTGGTTGATGGTAGCCAACCTTTTGATGAAGATGATCGGAAGGCCTTGCAGGCCTGTAATCCTGCACGAACCTTGTTAGTCCTGAATAAACAAGATTTGGGCACCTCTTCTCTGCCTGTTGGGTTTGCTACGCTCCCTGCGGTATCCATTAGTGCCCGAAATGCAGAGGGCGTTGATACCTTGTTGGATAGAGTGGTTAATTTCTTTTCCCGGGATTCAGGCAGCGAGGGAAGGGAAACGACCCTGATCTCCGATCGTCGTCATCGCGAGGCATTGTTGTTGGCACGGAATTCCCTTGAGCTCTTTAGATTGACTGTTAGCAATGAGCAGCCGTCGGAGTTTGGGGCTCTTGAGTTACGAGAGGCATTACAGGCTTTGGGGGAAATTACCGGTGAGACCGCGCCGGAAGATATTTTAGAGAAGATTTTCACTCGTTTCTGTATTGGTAAATAGTAATGTTCCACGTGGAACACTGCTTTGAAGGGGGTTGAGAAATGCTCCACCAGGCATTCTATGTTTAGTTATGGCAAGCAATATGAAGTAATCGTGGTGGGTGCAGGGCATGCTGGTTGTGAAGCCGCCCTAGCGGCCGCGCGTATGGGTTGTCGAACCCTGTTACTTAACCTTAGTCTCGATGCGGTTGCCCAGATGTCTTGTAATCCGGCTATTGGCGGTCTGGCTAAGGGACACCTGGTTAAGGAAATAGATGCCCTGGGTGGTGCTATGGCCAAGTGTATCGATGCCACAGGTATTCAGTTTCGTATTTTGAATACAAAAAAAGGTCCGGCTGTGCGCGCTTCCCGTGCTCAAGCTGACAGGCACCTCTATCAGGCCTGGATGAAACGGTATGTTGAAAATCAACCGTTGATCGACCTTAAACAGGGTGCTGTAGTCGGTCTATTAATGAAAGATAGCCGCCTTGCCGGGGTGAAAACTAGAGAAGGTCTTGAATTTTTAGGTAAGACAGTGGTGTTAACCACCGGAACCTTTATGCGTGGATTGATTCATGTCGGTCTGCAAAACTATCCCGGGGGTAGGGCAGGAGAGCCGCCTTCGGTGGGACTTTCGGATCATTTGAGGAGTCTCGGTTTTCGAGTGGGCCGATTAAAAACCGGCACCCCGCCTCGCATAGACGGTAATACTGTAGATTTTTCCAAGGTTGAACCGCAACCGGGAGATTCGCCGCCCAAGCCGTTTTCCTTTGAGACGGAGCGCATCACTGGACCACAGGTTAGCTGTTATATTACCGGTACCAACCCCCTCACCCATGACATTGTTCGATCCGGACTCGACCGTTCTCCGCTGTATAGTGGAGTTATAGAAGGAATAGGACCGCGCTATTGTCCTTCAATCGAGGACAAAGTGGTGCGGTTCCCGGAAAAGGAATATCATCAAGTGTTCCTTGAACCGGAAGGCCTTAACACTTCTGAGATGTATCCCAATGGATTGCCTACCTCTCTGCCTCCAGATATTCAATTGGCCTTTTTGCGTACTATTCCGGGTTTGGAACAGGTAGAGATTACCAGGCCCGGCTATGCCATCGAATACGACTTTGTTGACCCAATACAACTAAAGCCTTCACTGGAAACCAAGGAGATAGATGGCTTATTTCATGCCGGACAGATCAATGGTACCTCGGGGTACGAGGAGGCAGCCGCACAAGGATTGATTGCAGGGATCAATGCGGCCCTGGCCGTCAAGGGACGGGAGCCTGTGGTGATAGGACGGGAGCAGGGGTATGTAGGGGTGCTTATAGACGATCTGGTGAATCTTGGCACCAAAGAACCCTATAGAATGTTTACCTCTCGTGCTGAATATCGCCTGTTGTTGCGGGAAGATAATGCCGATCAACGTTTAACCCCGTTGGGTCATGGCTTGGGACTGATATCTGATCTTCGCTGGCAGCGATATCAGGAGAAAATGAAGCACTGCGAACAAGGACTGGTGCTTTTAAAAGAAATGCGCATGGGGCCAGGGGACAAGGCTTTGATAAAAGCCCTTGAATTGTCTGAATTAAAAAATGGCCTAAGCCTCGAACATTTACTGCGCAGGCCAGAAATAACTATGAAAAAGCTCTCCGAATTAATTCCGGCTTTGGCAGGTCTTCCTCTCGAGGTCCAGGATCAGTTGGAAACAGGAATTAAATACGAAGGATATATCAAGCGACAGGTCGAGCAGGTCGAACGTTTTAAAAAAACCGAAGAAGTTGTAATTCCCGACGATTTTGACTATGAATCCCTGTGCTCCCTATCGGCTGAGGTGCGGGAAAAATTGCAACGTGTTCGGCCTTTAAATTTGGGTCAAGCCTCACGTATCCCTGGCGTGACGCCGGCTGCGGTCTCCATTTTGGCCGTGCTGCTGCGCAGGGGGCCTAATGACTGATCGTGAAATGTTAGAGGAAATGCTTCAGAAGGTTGAAGTGCGCTTGGCTGCCACGGCCCTCGATGAATTACTCTGGTTCCGTGATGAGTTGTTGCGTTGGAATAAAAAGATCAACTTAACCGCCATCACCGATCCATTCAGCACTCTGGAGAAGCATCTGGTCGATTCCTTGGCCTTATTGCCCCACTTAAGCCAAAAAGGGACCTTGCTCGACATGGGATCTGGTGGTGGTTTTCCTTCCATTCCCCTTAAAATAGCCAGGCCAGCATTAGCTATATGGTCGGTGGATGCTGTCGCAAAAAAAATATCCTTTCAGAAACACGTGGTGCGTACTCTGAAATTGCCGAATTTTACAGCCCTGCATGCACGCCTTGAAGATTTACCTCAGCATAGTACCCTGCCTTCTTTTGACTGGATAGTTAGCAGAGCCTTTTCCTCATTACAGGACATGCTGTCATTGGCGGAACCTCTTCTGGCATTGAACGGACAGGTGATTGCCATGAAGGGAGCGGGGGGCTTGGATGAATTAGTTGATAGTGGAATTACCATAAAAGAGGCTGGTTTTGAGTGCATAAGGACCGAGCAAATGCAGCTTCCTCAGTCGAAGGCGCGGCGCTCTCTGCTGTTTTTTTCCAAGATAGTTTCCTGATCAGTCAGGTTCTCGATAACAACGAGCTGAATTAGCGCCACTGGAGAAAAGAACCCTTCAGTGCGGTAAAAACCTCTCGGATGAGCTAGGTATTCAACACTGATCACCTCCAATGGAAAGATGGAGCGTGGAAGGACCTCCCTTTGGGAAAGCTTAATGGGGATAGTAGGCCACGTTTATTGGGCATAGTGCGAAAACCTGTTGCCTTAAGTGGTATCAGTACCACCGAGGTGAAGGATATAGCTCAACCTTTGTATTTTTTCTTATACCTCCCTCGGCGAATTATGATAGCCTCCTGAAGCATCCGCTGAACAGAAAGGAAGCCTCTATGGCACAGATCATAGCCGTAGCCAACCAAAAGGGCGGGGTAGGGAAAACCACAACAGCGGTTAATCTTGCCGCTTCCCTGGCCGCAGCAGAACAGCCGACCTTGCTCGTCGATCTCGATCCTCAGGCCAATGCCAGTAGCGGCGTAGGTCTCGACCGCAATACGTTGAAATATACGACCTACCACGCCTTGCTGGGCGAGGCCAAATCCAGCGAGATCGTCTGTACTACCCAATTAAACTGCTTGCATATTTTACCGGCCACTGCCGATCTCATCGGGGCTGAAATAGAGCTGGTAGCGGAGCCTGAACGGGAAACCCGTCTGCGCACAAGCCTTTCTGAAATATCCAACAATTACAAATACATAGTGATTGATTGCCCTCCCTCATTAGGGTTGCTGACTATCAATGCATTGACTGCGGCGGATTCGGTATTGGTACCCTTGCAGTGCGAATATTACGCTATGGAGGGACTCACCCAATTATCTAAGACGATTCGTCTAATCCAGCGTCAACTCAATCCCGCTCTTACTTTGAAAGGGATTTTGCTGACAATGTTTGACCGACGCAATAATTTGTCTCACCAGGTCAGCAAGGAGATTCGGCGACATTATAGCGATCGGGTGTTCAATACGGTTATCCCTCGCAATGTCCGTCTTTCGGAAGCACCCAGTCACGGCTTACCGATATTGCTGTACGATATTGCTTCCACCGGTGCGGTGGCTTATCTGGCTCTGGCAAAAGAAATCATCTCAACGGGGAAATGACATGGCCAAAAGACCGGCTCTCGGCAAAGGTATTGGAGCACTGTTGACTTCGGCAAGCGATGATCACGGTCGCAAGTATTTTCTCTGTCCCATAGAGGAGTTGCGACCCCACGACCAGCAGCCGCGTAAGTATTTTGATGACTCCAAGATGAACGAATTGGTCGCCTCGGTGCGCGAAAAAGGCATTATTCAGCCTCTGGTGGTCCGCCGTCTGGAGGACCATTATCAGATCATCGCCGGGGAGCGTCGCTGGCGGGCGGCGCAAAAGGCCTCCCTGCATGAAGTGCCGGTGGTTATTCAGGATGTCAGCGAAGATATAGCCTATGAAATGGCCATTATCGAAAATATTCAACGGGAAGATCTGAATCCCATTGAAGAAGCTGAAGCCTATAGCCAGTTGATTGAGCGCTTTCAACTGACCCAGGAGGAAGCTGCCAAACGGGTCGGCAAAGATCGTTCCTCGGTAGCCAACGCCATGCGGCTATTGCGCCTGCCGAGTGTTATTCAAGAGGATGTGGTTAACGGCATGCTTTCCATGGGCCATGCCCGAGCCCTCCTCTCTCTGGAGGACGAACAGGACATCCTTGAGGCCCGGGAGCAGCTGTTACACAAAAAGCTCTCGGTGCGGGAGACTGAAGCACTGGTTCGAAAGATCAAGAACTTTGCGCTGCAACCGAAGAAACCCGGAAAACCGCAACCCGATCCCGAATTGCAGCATTTGGCCGAAGAATTGCAAAGATCCCTTGGCACTCATGTGTCGATCCATTCAAAGAAAAAGGGCGGAAAGATCGAAATTAGCTACTTTTCTGCTGATGACTTGGATCGTCTGTTGGAATTACTGGGAGTTTCCTGAGGAATTGTCGGCATGAAGGGGAGGAAGGACAAAAAAGATATGCGCAAAGATGCGGCAGCGGATAAAATTAAAGCGTTTTTAGGAACTGGTAGTCAATTTGAGGGGACCCTGGTCTTCGAGGATATCGTTCGTATGGACGGATCCTTCAGCGGTAAAATCACCTCGAAGGACACCTTGATCGTCGGCGAGACAGCTCATATCGAGGCTGATATCACCGTCGGAACCCTGATTCTCAGCGGACGTTTCAAGGGACAAATTACCGCCAACCTTCGAGTAGAGTTGCGTGCGCCGGCTCAAGTGGAAGGGGCTATCAACACTCCGTCTCTGGTTGTCGAAGAGGGAGTGTTACTGAACAGTACCGTCACCATGGGGCAAGCACAACCTCTCTCGACAGCAAGTATCACTGACTAACTAGTCATGGAAATAAGCATTTATCGAAAAAGGGATTGACAAGGGTCAGTCGCCTATTGTTATATTTGCGGTCGCTGTGCGGGTTGTTTACACCTCTGCGTGATTTTAGAGGTCTGTCTTGTGCCAGGCCGAACCAGCTGGATTAGAAAACCAAGGTTGAGCCCAAATGATTTTCGAATTACTTTTAGGTTTTGAGGTGTTGCTGTGATCAAGGTTGACTGGACCATATTTTTGCAAGCCGCCAACTTCTTTATTTTGATGGGAGTGCTGCATCTGATCTTGTTCCGACCGCTGGGCAACATCATGCAGCGCCGTCGCGATGAAATTGAGGGCAATCTGCAGCAGGCCGGGTCCCTTGAAGAACGATTGAATAAGGGGCTGGCGGCCTATCAGGAAAAACTTCAGCAGGCTAAGATGGAGATTGGCAGCCAACGTAAACAACTTCGTCAGGACCTGACTACAGAGGCTGCACGGATGCTCGGCGTGGCTAATGAACAGGCTGCCGCCGAACTAAAGACTATCAAGGACCGTGTGGTGGGTGAAAAGAAGCAGGCCCTGGTTGAGTTGAAAATCCAGGCTGAGCCCTTGGCTGCCAGAATTGCTCAGAAGGTTGTGGGGAGGGCGCTTTGAGAGCCAGATTAAAAAGCAAGGTTGGCAGAACGGTTACGACTGCAGCGGCATTAGGCCTGGTCTTGGTTCTGGCCGGTGCGGCCTTTGCCTCTAGTGATGGGCATGGTGCGGACAGCGGTGTTTTGCTGAAGGACTTTCTTTATCGATGCCTGAACTTCGCTATCGTGTTCGGCGGCCTTGGCTACGTTTTGGCCAAGCCTCTGCGTAAGGGGCTGGGAGAGAGGCGAGCCAAGCTGATCGAAACCCTTCAGCAGGCCAACAGAGCTCGCCAATCAGCCGAAGCCAAAGTGGCCGAATACGAACGTAAGTTGGCCGACAGTGATCGTGAAATAGCCGAACTGTTGGCCCAGGCCAAAGAGGAAAACAGTCGCGAAAGGGTCAGTATTCTGGCCGAAGCCCAAGCCGCAGCCGATACGGTGGGCAAGGAAGCTCGGCAGTGCGCCGATCGGGAAATCGAACGGGCCCGGCAAGAATTGCGTGCCGAAACGGCACAGATGGCCATAAGCATGGCCGAAGAACGGTTGCGCCAGGAAATCACCAGCGAGGATCGTGCTCGGCTGATGACGGAAAACCTGCAGCAGATGGAGAATCAATCGTGAGCGTCAGTGTAATATCCAAACGATATTCCAGGGCCTTGGTGCAGTTGGGCCAGGAGCGGAACCTGCTGGATCAGTTCCGGGAAGAACTCGGGCGTCTGGTAAAGGCCTTTGCTGTGGAGAAACGGCTGGCGATGTTGCTGCAAAGCCCGTCCTTGCCAAAAGAAAAAAAAGTAGGGGTTCTGGCTGGCCTGGTGGCGCTACTCGAACTGTCCGGCGAAATAAGCAACTTTCTCGGCTTGTTGCAGAGCAAGAATCGACTGCGTTATCTGCAACAGATCGAGGAGGAATTTGGTCGCCAGGCGGATGAAGCTTCGGGTTTGCAGCGGGTTCAGGTCAATAGCGCGGTCGCTCTTCAGGATGGCGAGCGCAAGGCGCTGATCGCCTCACTAGCGGCACGCAGTGGGCAAGAGATTGTACTGGAAGAGCATTGCGATCCAGCTTTGATCGGTGGATTACAGGTAGAGGTGGACGGGCAGATGCTCGATGGAACGGTGCGTACGCAATTGCAGAGGATTGCAAAGACCATAACAGAGGGTGAATAATTCTCATGGAAATTAGAGCAGAAGAGATCTGTAATATCATCAAACAACAGATCGAGAATTTTGATCGCGAAGTAGAAGTCAGCGAGATGGGCACCATCATCTCCGTCGGTGACGGTATCGCTCGTATCTATGGCCTCGACAATGCCATGGCCGGTGAGTTGCTGGAATTTCCCGGTGAGTTGATGGGCATGGTCCTCAACCTTGAGGAAGACAACGTCGGGGCGGCGATCTTCGGCGATGCTCATCACATCAAGGAAGGGGACACGGTCAAGCGCACCGGTCGTATCGTTGAGGTTCCCGTCGGCGAGGAACTCATCGGGCGGGTGGTCAACGGAATCGGCCAGCCTATCGATGGCCTCGGCCCCATTGCTACCGACAAGACCAGTCAGGTGGAGGTCAAGGCACCGGGTATCGTGACTCGCAAGTCGGTCCATGAGCCGCTACAGACGGGTCTCAAGGCCGTCGATGCCCTGGTCCCCATCGGCCGCGGCCAGCGCGAGTTGATCATCGGTGACCGTCAGACCGGCAAGACCGCCCTGGCCCTCGATACCATCATCAACCAGAAGGGCCAGAACATCGTCTGTATCTACGTCGCCATTGGCCAGAAGTGCTCTACCGTGGCCCAGGTGGTAGATAAGCTGCGCCAGCACGGCGCCATGGACTACACCATGGTTGTCTCAGCCAGCGCCGCCGATCCGGCCCCACTACAGTTCATCGCCCCCTACACCGGGGTCACCATGGGCGAATATTTCCGCGACAACGGCAAGCACGCCCTGATTGTCTACGATGATCTCTCCAAGCACGCTGTGGCTTACCGCCAGCTCTCGCTGTTGCTCCGCCGGCCGCCGGGTCGCGAGGCTTTCCCGGGCGACGTCTTTTATGTGCACAGCCGGTTGCTGGAGCGGGCCGCCAAGCTTACAGATGAACTCGGCGGGGGCAGTCTGACCGCCCTGCCGATCATCGAAACTCAGGCCGGCGATGTTTCCGCTTACATCCCGACCAACGTTATTTCGATTACCGATGGGCAGATCTTCCTTGAAACGGATCTGTTTTATTCCGGGGTTCGACCGGCCATCAACGTCGGTTTGTCCGTATCTCGCGTTGGCGGCAGCGCCCAGGTCAAAGCTATGAAGCAGGTGGCCGGAACTTTGCGCTTGGCTCTTGCCCAGTACCGGGAAATGGCGGCCTTTGCCCAGTTCGGCTCGGACCTCGATGTGGAGACCCAAAAGCAGCTTCATCGTGGTGCCCGTCTGGTAGAAATTCTCAAGCAGCCCCAGTATAAGCCTCTATCAGTGGAAAAACAGGCATTGATCATCTTCGCCGCTAACCACGGTTACCTGGATGATTATCCGCTGGGTACCCTGCGTCGCTACGAGGAAGACCTTTATGCCTTTGTTGAAAACCGCCACCCGGCGATACTCGACCAGGTGCGGGAGAAGAAGGCCATAGACAGTGATCTGCAAGCATTGATCAATAGCGCTCTGGATGAATTAAAGAATGAGTTTGTAGCCTGAGCAAGGCAGAAGGCAATAGGCGATGGCGAACCTGAAGGTCATTAAAAAACGCATTAGCTCGGTTAAGAGTACCCAGCAGATCACCCGGGCCATGAAGATGGTAGCGGCGGCGCGCTTCCGTAAGGCTAACGCGGCTGTGGTGGCCGCTCGCCCTTACTCAAATAAGTTGCATGAGGTGCTTTCCAGTCTGGCTCTGCGGGAAGAGCGTAAGCAGCATCCACTGCTAGCGAGGCGCGGCAAGAAAAAGGCCCTGCTGTTGGTGATGAGTTCTGACCGGGGTCTGTGCGGCGGGTTCAATATCAATGTCGCCAAGGCTTCCGAAGGCTTTATTAACGATCCAACCAGCGGTTTTGAAGCCTACGATCTGATTGTCATCGGCCGCAAGGGCAAGGAACACTTTGCTCGTCGACCGGTATACAACGTTACCAAGACCCACGAAGGGGTGACCAGTCAGGCTTCTTATGGGGTCGCTTCCCTGCTTGGCCAGGAGGTTGTGGCCGGCTACAGCGACGGAAGCTACGACGGTGTATTTGTGATCTACAATGCCTTTCGCAGCGCCATCTGCCAGGAACTGACGGTCGATCAGCTGTTGCCCATCGTACCGCGGGAAGTCACTGATGAGACGGTGGTTACCGATTATATCTACGAACCGGATCGTGGCGAGGTGCTGAATTCGATTCTGCCTAAGTATGTCGAGGTGCAGATCTACCGGGCCTTTGTCGAATCATTGGCCTCCGAGCATGGCGCTCGCATGAGTGCCATGGAAAGCGCCACTCAGAACGCCTCGGATATGATCAACAGTTTGACCTTGCAGTATAATCGGGCGCGGCAGGCGGTGATCACCAAGGAATTGACGGAAATTATCTCAGGCGCGGAATCGATATAATAAGTTTACCCGCAACCGCGCTCGCGGTGGGAATTAGGAGGAAGAGTTCATCATGAATACAGGCAAAGTCTCCCAGGTAATCGGCCCGGTGGTTGATGTCGAATTTCCCGACGGTCAACTGCCCGAGATCTATCACGCCCTTAAGATTAGCAATCCTTCCCTTGGCGACGAGGAATGGAACTTGGTGGTGGAGGTCGCTCAGCACCTCGGTGAGAATATCGTGCGCACCATTGCCATGGACGGTACCGACGGCTTGGTACGCGGCCAGAAAGTTCTCGATACGGGCCGTCAGATCACCATGCCCGTCGGCCGCGGCACTCTGGGACGGATTCTCAATGTCATCGGCGATCCGGTGGACGAGATGGGACCGGTAGAATGTGACGATCAGTGGGAAATTCATCGCCCGGCCCCCGAGTTTGTCGAACAGTCGACTAATGTTGAGGCCTTCGAGACCGGTATCAAGGTTGTGGATCTTCTGGCCCCCTATGCCCGTGGCGGCAAGATCGGACTGTTTGGCGGCGCCGGGGTTGGCAAGACCGTTCTGATCATGGAGTTGATTCATAATATCGCCAAGCAGCACGGCGGTTATTCGGTTTTTGCCGGGGTCGGCGAGCGGACTCGTGAGGGTAACGACCTGTGGCACGAAATGAAGGAATCGGCGGTACTTGACAAGACCACTCTGGTTTACGGTCAGATGAATGAGCCGCCGGGAGCCCGTGCTCGGGTCGCCCTGTCGGCTTTGACTGTAGCCGAATATTTCCGTGATGAGCAGAATCAGGATGTGTTGCTCTTTGTTGACAACATCTTCCGTTTCACCCAGGCCGGTTCCGAGGTCTCGGCCCTCCTTGGCCGTATTCCATCTGCTGTTGGCTATCAGCCGACCCTGTCTACAGAGATGGGCGAGCTGCAGGAGCGTATCACCACCACCAAGAACGGCTCCATCACTTCGGTTCAGGCCATCTACGTGCCGGCGGACGATTTGACTGACCCGGCTCCGGCGACCACCTTTGCCCACCTTGACGCGACCACGGTTCTCTCCAGGCAGATCGCTGAGCTTGGTATCTACCCTGCCGTGGATCCTCTTGACTCTACCAGTCGTATCCTTGATCCGCAGGTGGTCGGCGAAGAGCACTATCAGGTGGCTCGCGACGTGCAGTATGTTTTGCAGCGCTACAAAGATCTGCAGGACATAATCGCTATTCTTGGTATGGACGAATTGTCCGAAGAGGACAAGCAGGCTGTAGGTCGAGCCCGCAGAATTCAGAAGTTCCTGTCCCAGCCCTTTCATGTGGCCGAGATCTTTACCGGCACCCCTGGTAAGTACGTCCAGCTTGAAGAGACCATCCGTGGCTTCAAGGAAATTGTCGAAGGTAAACACGACAGCGTCCCCGAGCAGGCCTTTTATATGGTTGGAACAATTGAGGAAGTGCTGGAAAATGCCGCGCGGATGGCCGGCTAAGCCGGTTAGGCCTTAGCCCAGGAGAAGCAGCGAATGGCGCAGAAATTAACTTTAGAACTGGTCACCCCGGCCAAGCAGGTGCTTTCGGAAGCCGTGGATGAAATCACCGCGCCCGGGACCATGGGGCAGTTCGGCATATTGCCGGGGCATACCCCGCTGTTGACCACCCTGGAGGTCGGGGAGCTCAGCTACCGCAAAGGCGATGAGACCTTCTATATGGCGGTCAACTGGGGCTATGTGGAGATCGAGGAAGACCGGGTTATTATTCTTGTAGAGACGGCCGAGAGCGAAGACGAAATCTGTCTGGAGCGGGCCAGGGCAGCCCTGGGCCGCGCCGAGCAGGCGCTGGCCGAGACCTCCGCCGAAGAAAAGGAATATCGGATCATGCAACAGGCTTTGTCCCGGGCCATGGCCAGGATTCAGGTAGCGAGCCGCAAGGGGCGCTAAAGGAACCACATATTCAGTAGCAATAAAAACGGCGGCCCTTTGAGGTCGCCTTTTTTATTGCTGAATCCTTGAGCCGAGTGTAGGGCCTCTGCTACCATGGAAACCTATGATTCGTAGCATTATCCATCTCGATCTCGATGCCTTCTATGCTTCCGTCGAACAGCACGATGAACCGCAACTGCGCGGCCGACCGGTGCTGGTTGGAGGGCGCTCCGGGCGTGGTGTGGTCTGTGCCTGTTCCTATGAGGCACGGCGCTATGGTATTCATTCCGCGATGCCCATGGCCAAAGCCCTTCGACTCTGCCCGGCGGCCGTGGTGCGTCCAGTGCGGATGGAACGCTACCGAGAGTTTTCCCGGCGCGTGTTCGCCATCTTCGCCCGCTTTACCGATCGCATCGAACCCCTCTCTCTAGACGAGGCCTTTCTCGATGTCAGCGGATGTGAACGCCTTTTCGGCACACCGGCGCAGATTTCCGCTCAGATCAAGACCGCGGTGCGGCAGGAGACCGGTCTGACCATCAGTGCCGGTGTGGCAGCGAATAAATTTCTGGCCAAGCTGGCCTCTGACCATGAGAAGCCCGACGGCCTCTATGTGGTTCCAGATCCGCCCGAAAGTTTTTTACTGCCTCTGCCCCTTAAGCGGCTCTGGGGGGTCGGACCCGTTACCTGCCAGCGCCTGGAAAAGCAGGGTCTGCGCACCGTTGCCGATTTGCGCCAACTCAGTGAAGCCCGCCTGGAACAGCTTTTCCACAGTGCGGGCCGGCAGCTATACCGACTGGCCCGGGGCGAGGATTCGCGGCCGGTGGTGGTAGGCAGTGCAGCTCATTCCATCGGTCATGAGGATACCTTCGATCATGACCTGCAGGATCCGCTGGAGCTGCACCGGTCGCTGCTTGATCTGGCCGAGCGGGTGGCAACCCGACTGCGGAGCAAGAGTCTGCTGGGCAGCGTGGTTCAGCTCAAGGTTCGCTATGAAGACTTCTCCACGGTTACCCGTCGCCGAACCGTTGAACCGCCCCTCGATTCGGCCCTGGCTATCCTTCAGGTGGCAGAGGACCTTCTGCTTCGTACCGACGCGGGGCAGAGGCCTGTACGGCTGCTCGGTATCAGCCTCAGCCAGCTGCAGGAGGGACACGAGGTTCAGGGTGAGCTGTTTGGGGTAGAACAGAGAAACAGGTTGTCTGCCCTCGATGGTGCGGTGGACCAGTTACGGCTGCGATACGGGACTAAGGGGGTGCAGAGAGCTAGTTTGATGCCTGGGACCAGGGACGAATCAGCGCCGAAAACGGGGGGAGATGGTGGGGATGGCTCTTAGCAAAGATTCCTGGTTGTGAATTTCCAGGGTGGCGGTGGGGCGAAGTTCCTGGCGGTCGAGTAATCGAAACAGTCCGGCAAAATCGGCGCTGCCCTCACCTGCAGCAAGGTGGGCGTCGCGATCGCCATGGTTATCGTGCAGATGCAGATGATGCAGATGCGGACCGAGGGCCTTGAACCAGTCCTCCAAGGTGACCTTGCCAAACAGATGCCAGTGGCCGATGTCGAAGCAATGGCCCAGCCAGGGGGAGTCTATTTCGTCCAACAGGGTCTGCAGGGTGTCGGGGTATTCCTCAAATATATTTTCCAGTGCCAGCCGGCATTGTTGCGCCGCCGCTTGGGCGATGAGCTCAGGCCAGAATCGCAAACTGGCCTCGATCCACAGTTCGTCCCGACCGCCGTAGTGCCAGCGGAAAAAACCGGGGTGAAAGACGACTTGGCGGGCGTTAAACAATCCAGCTAGTTGCAGGGTCCGATCGAAGCGGCGGCGGGTGGTGTCGCGAATCAGCGGGTCGATGGCTCCAGGATTGAGGTCCATGAAGGGGGCATGCACGGTGACCGCCAGGCCGGCATCGGCCAGCTTTCGGCTCCATTCGCCAATTTCAGCGAAAGAACGGTCAAGGTCGGGCCATTTAAAGGCGATCTCCGGCTGTAGCCGCTGGTCTATGAGCAGAGGCAGTAGTCTTTCGAGCTGACCGCAGGGGACGTGGACATGCAAACGGTCGCTCATGATATCAGCCTCCAGAGGCGACTTTCTCGAGTTTTTGAATGGCCGGAGGTTCACCGATGGTGATCAACACGTCTTCGACTTCGATGCAGGTGGTCGATTCCGGATTAAACAGCATCTGGCCGCTGGTCTTTTTGATGGCGATGATCATGATGCCCCAATCGCGGCGCATGCCGGAGGAGATCAGGGTCTTGTCAATCAACGTCGATCCGGGAGCCACGCGAATCTCTTCCAGCTGCAATTCCAGGTTCTTGCTGCCAACGGCAATATCGATGAAATCCACCACCGAAGGGCGCAGAACCGCCCAGGCCATGCGGTGGGCGCCAATTTTATAGGGCGAGATGACCTTGGTAGCACCGGCGCGTATCAACTTCTTTTCCGTTCCTTCTTCACCACAGCGGGCCAGAATGAAGAGGTCGGGGTTGAGGCCGCGGGCGGTGAGGGTGATATAGACGTTGGCCGTTTCCGAAGCGACTGCGGTGATCAACCCCTTTGCCCGCTGGATGCCGGCCTCGATCAGGGCTTCATCATCGGTGGCATCCCCTTGCACAAACAGGGTCCCCTCGGCGGCAAGTCTCTCGCAGAGTTCCGGGTCCCGTTCCACGACCACAAAGGGCACCGGCCGAGACCGGAATTCGCTGCTGATCAGGGTGCCGATACGGCCATAACCGCAAATGATGTAGTGGCCCTGGAGTTTATCAATCTGCTTAATCACTTTTTTCCTCCCCAGAATAGCCTGCAGCTGTCCTTCCACCATAAACTGCAGAAGACTGCCGATGGCATAGGCGATGATGCCGGCACCGAAGATGATGAGCAGAACGGTAAAGGCGCGACCGTGGTCGGACAGGGGATGCACCTCCCTGAAGCCGACCGTGGCCAGGGTGATGACCGTCATGTAGAGGGCGTCAAAAAGACCCCAGCCTTCGATCAAGGCATAACCGACGGTGCCCAGGCCGATGGTGACGACCAGGATAAATAAGGAGAAGAGCAGGCGGCGAACCGGGTTCATGATATCTCCGGCGATCAAGGATTTTAGGATGATAGCGTTCTGTCCGGCAAAAGGCAAGGGATGAAGAAAGGCTCGGGTGTTAGCGAGGGGACGGGCTTGACAGGGTGGTGTTGCTCTCTACACTTCAACGGTGTGCCGCGTAAGGTTCCCTTTGCCTGGCGACCCCGTCAGCTGCTAAGATGAAACTTTCGCCGTGAGGAGCTGCTTCAAACCTCTTAGTCACCCCCAGGAGCAACCCGCAGCATATGACTACCCAGAACAAGACTCATTTTCAACAACCGGTCACCAGCTTTGCGCAACTGCGGGAATTTCTTGCCGCCGGCGCTCGTCCTCGCGAGCAGTGGGGAGTCGGCGCTGAGATGGAAAAGCTGGTCATCGATGCTGATACCGGCGAGGCGGCCTCTTACCAGCGCATCGAAGCTCTGCTGGAAGGGCTGGTCGGTTCCCGTGACTGGAAACCGATTCGGGAACAGGGCCGCCTGATTGGCCTGCAGGGGCAGGGCTCTTCGGTGACCCTGGAGCCGGGCGGACAACTGGAACTGTCCGGCGCCCTGTGTCCTGATCTCTACTGCTGTCGCAAAGACTTTTGCCGCTATCTCGACGACATTCTGCACGCCGCCCGTCCCCTTGGATTGCTATTTCTTGGCTTGGGGGTACAGCCCTTTACCTCTCTGCGGAACATCGACTGGCTACCCAAGCCCCGCTACGCTATCATGCGCGCCTATATGGAGCAGACCGGTGATATGGGTCAGAACATGATGAAACAGAGTGCCGGCCTGCAGGTCAATCTTGATTTCGCCGACGAAGCCGATTGCATCGACAAACTGCAGGTCACTCAACTGCTGGCACCCCTGTTTTATGCCCTGTTCGCCAATTCACCTTTGCTTGAGGGGCAGCCGAGCGGCTTTCTTTCAACCCGTGGAGAGATCTGGGCCCGTACCGACCCGGACCGGTCCGGCTTGATTCCTGGTTTGTTCGCTGAAGGGGCCGATCTGGGCTGCTACGTCGACTATGCCCTCGATGTACCCATGTATTTTATTGTTCGCCAGGGTCAGTTGATCGATATGACCCGGGAACGTTTCACTTTTCGGCGTTATTGGGCCGAAGGTTTTGCCGGGTTTCGAGCAACTCTCGGCGACTGGGACCAGCACCTGTCGACCCTGTTTCCCGAGGTACGCCTGCGACCACAGATTGAGCTGCGCAGTGCCGACAGCCTGCCCCCTGGACTGACCCTGTCGGTGGCTGCTCTGGCCAAAGGTCTGTTGTATGATGATGCGGCAAGAGCTGAAGTCCATCGGCTGTTTCGAGCTTACGATTCAGAGACCTTTCAGCAGGCCTACCGGCAGTCCTGGCGTTTTGGACTGAGGACCCGGTTGGGAGGCCATACCCTGCGGGACCTGGCTCTCCAGGTTTTGACCCTGGCACGGGAGGGGTTGACTCGTCAGCAACGGGAGCGAGGCAGCCGATTCGATGAGACCCTGTTCCTCGATGGTCTGGATGAAATAGCCGAAAGCGGAGTCACTTTGGCAGAACGGTTGCTGGGCCGCTGGCACGGTTCACTGCAACAGCGGTTGGACGCTCTCAAGGAACATTGCGGATTTGAACACTGCGGCCCCTGATTCT
>LGVF01191741.1_pt1 | contig 30508 bp, 27 predicted proteins | sample 469901 | NCBI WGS metagenome assembly LGVF01 (sample SAMN03893561, study PRJNA290197) | marine sediment metagenome | material: sediment; isolation source: combined push core samples #3730, #5133, and #5579 collected at Hydrate Ridge | place: Pacific Ocean: Hydrate Ridge
TTTTTGTACATTTGACGACCTAATTTTCCTTTAGGAAGCATTCCTTTGATAGCGAACTCTACTATTCTTTCAGGATAAGTAGCGTTCATAACTTTAGCAGTGGTAGTCTTAAGACCACCTGGGTATTGTGAATGTCTATAATATTTCTTTTGATCCCATTTGTTACCAGTTAACTCAATTTGTTTTGCGTTAATTACGATAACATTGTCTCCACAATCTACGTGTGGTGTGAATGTTGGTTTATGTTTACCTCTTAAAATAGTAGCTACTTCAGTAGATAAACGACCTAGTCTTTGCCCTTGAGCATCAACCACAAACCACTTACGTTCGATAGTTTGATTATTTGCCATAAATGTTTTCATTTTACGTTCCTCCAATTAGTTTATATTATATTGTCGGGCGTGGGATGAAAGTTTTAAAAATGTACCGAATAATATAATATAGTATTTACATTGCTTTGTCAATAAATTAAGCAACTTTTTTTATGTTAATCTATTACGATTTTAGTGAAGTTCCCCACAACTTTTTTAACTGTTGACACAGATATAAAAGCAGTCTCATCAATCTTCTTAATCATAACTATGAATTTATTTAATTCATATGATGAAATAATTGTAATTAATATGTCCTTTTCTTTCTTAGAATATGCACCTTTTCCACTAGTAACAGTAACTCCATGTTTAGTCTTATCAACTAGTAACTGAGCGATTTCATCACCTTTTTCAGTAATAACTTCTATCTTAATATAGTTATATGATGTATGTACTTTATCAATAACTAAGTTTGTAATTAAGACACGAATTATTGTATATACTGCGATAGGCCAACTGAAAATTGCTCCAGCAATACTGATGATAATCATGTTAACTGTAAATCCTTGAGTTCCAACTGGAACATTTTTCTTTAAAGCGATGTTTTGAAAGATTATATCAAATCCTCCACTAGATCCACCAACTCTAAATGAGATTCCTACTCCTACACCAACTAAAATACCACCCACTAGTGCATTAGATAAAATATCATCTTCTAAAATTATAGTAACTGGGATTAATCCCAAGAATAAAGATTGTAGTATTATCGAGTAAATACTGTAGTAAATAAATTTTCTATTCATTTTAAGTACTCCAAATACTAAGATTGGAATGTTAAAGATGAATACAAATAATCCTAAATTTAAGCTATTTCCACTTATTTTAAATACAATGTTAATTAATAATTGTACAACACCTGTAAGTCCACCCGTATATAGTCCTGCGGGATTTAAAAACCAAACAACTCCAATTGAAGTTATAAGAGAACCCAGTGCGATATAAATAATCTTTTTTGCTTCATGTCTTAAAAACTTTTTCAAGATATAATGTCCCCAGCTTTAAGTTTAGAAACTTCTAAAACTTCAAGCTCTTTCTTATTCTTACCGGCTAGAACCATTCCTTCACTCATTACTCCTCTAAGTTTAACTGGCTTTAAGTTTTTAACGACTATAACCTTTTTACCAACTAACTCTTCAGGTGTATAGAATTTAGAAATACCTGAAACTATTTGTCTTACCTTATCTTTAGTATCTATTTGAGATACAAGTAATTTATCCGCATCAGGATGCACAACACATTCTTTAATAACTCCTACTACTAATTCAATCTTTAGAAAGTCACCGATTTCAATTAAGTTTTCTGGAGTTTCTTCAACAACATTATTTTTTAATAAATCTAAGATGTATTCTTCTTCTATTTTTTTATCTAGTCTTGGGAAGATAGGTGTTGGTTTATCAGTAACTTCAACAGCTCCTAATTTACCCCATTTTAAACTATCCCATGTTTGAAGTTCTAGAGGAATATTTAATTGCTTAAATAACTCTTTACTTGAATTTATTAAGATAGGACTTAGTAATATTCCAATATGTCTTAATGATTCAACTAAATTATAAAGGATACTATTTAATTCTTTTTTAGCATCTTCATCTTTCGCAAGAACCCAAGGTTTAGTTTCATCAATGTATTTATTAGTTCTTGAAATTAATGTCCAAACATTTTGAATTGCTGAAGATACATTTAGTTTATCCATATCTTCTTTATACACTTCAATTGTTTTTGATACTAAATCAGTTAACTGTTTATCAAATTCAAAATAAGATTTCCTCGGTTTACTTATTTTAGAATCAAAATACTTATTAATCATATTAATAGTTCTATTTAGTAAATTACCGAAGTCGTTAGCTAAATCAAAATTGATTCTAGCAATAAAATCTTCAGGAGTGAATACTCCATCTCCTGCGTATGGTAATTCTTTTAATAAGAAATAACGAAGTGGATCTAATCCATACTTCTCAATTAATGGTTCTGGGTAAACAACTTGTCCAGTTGATTTACTCATTTTACCATCTTTCATCATATACCATCCATGAGCATATAATTTAAAGTTGATAGGTATATTTAGAGCCATCAGCATAATAGGCCAGTATATAGCATGAAATCTTAATATATCCTTACCTACAACGTGAACTACTTCATCACCATTCCAATATTTTTCAAATAATGATTCATCACTTGATCCATAACCTAAAGAACTAATATAGTTAGATAATGCATCAACCCATACATATACAACATGTGCTGGATTAGATACAACTTTAACTCCCCAGTCGAAACTAGTACGTGACACACTTAAATCAAATAGTCCTTGTTTAATAAAAGCAACTACTTCATTTTTTCTTTTTTCTGGAGTAATAAAACCTGGGTTATCTTCAATAAACTTTAATAATCTATTTTCATATTTAGACAGTCTTAAAAAATATGATTCTTCTTTTACAAGCTCAGTTTCACGACCGCAATCAGGACAAGTATGATTTTCTTCTAACTGAGTTTCAGTGAAGAAAGATTCACAAGGCATACAATAGTATCCTTCATAATCTCCTAAATAAATATCGTCTTGTTCAAGAAGTTGTTCAAAAATCTTTTTAACAACTGTTTTATGTCTTTTTTCAGTAGTACGAATGAAATCATCATATTTTATATCAAGTGTTCTCCACATGTTTTGCGTATCTCTCGCAATATCATCCACATGTTCCATTGGTGTTTTACCTAACTCACTGGCTACAGTTTCTACTTTTTGTCCATGTTCATCCATTCCTGTTAGATATCTAGTGTCATAACCTCTTAGACCTTTATATCTATTCACAGTATCACAAAGGACAGTGGTATATGAATTACCAATATGTAATTTCCCACTAGGGTAGTAGATAGGTGTTGTAATATAAAATGTTTTCTTCATAAAATCACTCCTTAATTTATCTTTAAAATATCAATTATGATATTCCTGGTATACATCATTTTTAGGTATCCCTCTTTTTTTAGCTACATCTTTTATAGCGTCTTTAGAACTCATACCTTCTTCTATAAGTAAATTCACTTCTTCTAAGATAGAAATCGTTGGTTTATATTCAACTTCAGGTTTCCCTTCAACAATTATAACCATCTCGCCTTTTAAGTCAACAATATCTTTTAAAGATTTAGTAGTACCTCTTAAAATCTCTTCAAACTTCTTAGTTAATTCTCTAGCTATAACTAAATCTCTTTCACCAAACACTTCATACATATTAGTAACTGTCTTACTAATTCTATGAGGTGATTCATAAAATACTAATGTTTCTTCATGATCAATAAGCTCAGTTAATTGTCTTTTTCTTTTACCTTCTTTATGATCTAAAAATCCAATAAAAGTAAAAGGATGTGGTGCAATACCTGATACTACAAGTCCACTTAGTAATGCGTTAGCCCCAGGGATAGATACTACGTTATATCCCTCATTTATCGCTTCTCTAATAACGTAATAACCTGGATCACTAATTAAAGGATATCCAGCGTCACTAATAAGCGCAACATCTTGGTTATCCGCAAGATGTTTTATAATATCAGTTGATTTAAATTCTTTATTAAAATCATGATAAGTTTTTAAAGGTTTAGATATATCAAAATGATGTAGTAATTTCCCAGATACTCTCGTATCTTCACAGTATATAATATCAACACTTTTTAATATCTTTATAGCTCTAAAAGTCATATCCTCTAAATTACCAATAGGAGTTGCAACTAAATAGAGTGTAGCTAAATCATTTGAAAAGCTTTTTTGTCTATTCATCAAATCACTCTTTTCCATAATTAAAGATTCTTAATACTTCTTCTGTATAATAATCATTCTCATGAACATAAAGTGGTTCCATTAACTTAAGACCTTGTTGTCCGTTATTAGAAGCATCAATTAAAACCATATTTGATTCTTCACCTTTTTTAGGATAAACAAATCTTAATCTTTTTATCGCAAAACGGTGTTTAGTTAACGTGTTAATAATGTCTACTAGACGCTCAGTTCTATGAACCATAACCAAACTACCTTTTGTAGTTAGTAGTCTCTTAGACTCAATTATAATGTCTTCTAGAGTAACAAGCACTTCATGTCTAGCGATTGTTTTATAATCATTTTTATTTGTATGTGAAGATTTTTTGTATTTAAAGAATGGTGGATTACAAGTTATTAAGTCAAATTCACCATTTTCAAATTTCTTATGAATACCTTTAATGTCATCATTGATAATCGTTATTTGATCTTCTAAATTATTTAAAGCTATACTTCTTTTAGCTAAATCAAATACCTCTTCTTGAATTTCAACACCCACTATTTTAGCTTTTGTTCTTAGTGATAAAAATAGTGGAATAGGACCATTACCTGTACCTAAATCCATTATTTTTTTTGTTTTAGTAAGAGGTCTACAAAAATCCGCTAGTAAAGTTGAATCTAGCGAGAAATTAAACATATCAGGTCTTTGAATTATCTTTAATCCATCATACCCAAGTAAATCATTAATCACTTCTTTTGACATAGCTTTTACCTATTCCGCTCCATTTACTGGAACTTTTTTATCATATACTTCTATTTCAAGTAATTCTTCAACACCTAAAGATTTAATACCATCTTCATTAGTTAATAGTCTTACTGATTTATTGATAATATTAACACCAATTACTTTTGATCTTCCGTATTCACTTTTTACAAAAGATCCCATTTTAGGTAATTCAGTTCTATATTCTTTATATGTTTCATCTTCATAACGAATACAACATAAAAGTTTACCACATAGCCCTGAAATATTCACAGGATTAAGTGATAGGTTTTGATTCTTAGCCATCTTAATAGATACAGTATCAAAATCTCCTAAGAATGTATTACAACATAGTAAGTATCCACAAGGTCCAATACCACCTAAGAATTTAGCACCATCACGAGTACCCACTTGTCTTAACTCTATTCTTACTTTGAATTCATTAGCTAAGTCTTTAACTAAATCTCTAAAGTCAACACGTCCTTCTGCGTTGAAGTAAATAATTAGTTTTGTTCTATCAAGTGTATATTCACAACCAAGTAATTTCATTTCTAATTTATGTTTCTTAATATTAAATGAACACTTTTCTAAAGCTTTTGGAATATCATCTTGATTCCTTTTATGATTTCTTAAATCTTTTTCTGTCGCTTTTCTAATAACTGGTTTAAGAGTTGAAATTACTTCTGAGTCACTTATTTCTTTAACTTTTTCTATAACTTCACCTAACTCAATACCACGTACAGTTTCGACAACAACTCTGTCATTTATTGTTACATCAAATCCAGCAGGATCAAAATAGTATTTTTTACCTACGGCTTTGAATCTTATACCTACTACGGTATTAGCCATTATGTTACCTTCTCTCTAAACTAAGCAATAAATTATCATATGCCAGTCTTTCATTAATGTAGTTGTTAAGTTTAGCCTTTAAACTTAACATACTTTCTAAATCGTCTATCAGTCTGTTTTTAGTTTTTCTTGTTGATATAGTGCTAATTGTTTCTAGTTCTTCGTTAAAGATTATATTATCTACATCATTAATTTTATAATTAATTAAGTCTTTTTGATATATTACTAATAAAGATAAGAATAAATTACTAAATTCTTTATCTTGGTATATTATACTACTATTTTCATTAAAGTAAATAATTAATGATTCATCACCTGTGGCGATAATATTATTTACTTCTTTTACTAAATCCATTAACTCTAAAAAGTATTCATTATTTACTATATCTAAAGCTTCAGTTATTGAGTTAGTAAGGTTTGCTACTATTCTTGAAGATAATTTCGGATAACCAGTTTCAATCATCTCATCTTCAATAATTTTTTTGTTTAATGAATTGAACTGAACAACTTGAGATCTTGAGATAATAGTTGGTAATATTTTATTAATATTTGAGCTAGTTAAAACAGCGTAAGTATTAGGATAAGGTTCTTCTAAAAACTTCAGCAAACTATTAGCTGCAGAAACATTAATTAAATCAATATTCTTTATAATATAAATCTTTGGTCCTCTTTCAACACTTGTTTTAGAAAACTCATTTTGAAGATCAATGATTTGTTGTTTTTTTATTAAGTTTTTAAATGGTTCTACAACATAAACATTTGGATGAGTTCCATTAAGTATTCTTCGACAATTATGACACTCTAAACAAGGTTTATCTTCACTAGTACACATTAACATTTGAGCGAAGTAAAGCGCTGTTTCATATTTCTTTGTGCCTTTCTCACCTTCAAATAAATAAGCATGTGAAAGGCGGTCCTTTTTAATACTATTTTCTAGTAGTTGGACCACTTTAGGTTGTGAAGATCTAATTTTATCAAATGCCATAATTCTCACCTATATAATTGTTTTTATAATTTTTAAAGTATCTTTTACTACCTGTTCAACAGGATTAGTACCATCAACTATTTTAAATCTATTATCATACTTCTTAGCTATCAACATATATCCTTCATAAACAAGTTCATGAAATTCTAATGTTTCTAAGTCTAATCTATCAACTTTTCTTGTATTAGAAAAAACTCTTTTTAATCCAAGTTTTGGAGGTACGTCTATAAAGATTGTAAGCTCCGGTAAATTATTCCCGATTGCGAATTTATTTATATCATATACATTATCAATCCCGAGTCCTCTAGCATGACCTTGATAAGCAAGACTCGAATCAATAAAACGATCACATAAAATTATTTTATCTGCTTCTAAAGCAGGTTTAATTTTTTCGTTATAATGTTGGCTTCTAGATGCAGCAAAAAGTAATGCTTCAGCATGAGCATCCATTTCGGTATTTTCCTTGTCTAAAATAATGCTTCTTATGTCCTCAGCAATCTTGATTCCACCTGGTTCTCTTGTTGTTAAAATGCTGTACCCTTCTTTTTCTAAAAAATCCTTTACAGCTACTATTACTGTCGATTTTCCAGAACCTTCAGGTCCTTCAAATGTAATAAATTTTCCTTTCAAGCTAAACACTCCTTTACTAATGTATCTATTATCGCATATTTTTATAAAAATTTACACATCATTTTCATATAAAAAATAGAAGTTATGATATAATTAGTTTAGAAACAACGAAAGGTTTGATGAGCATATGAGAGTTAGTGTTTCTAATTTAACATTTGGTTATGATTATCGTACTGTATTAAAGGACATATCTTTTGTCTTAAAATCAGGCGATTTTTTGGCAGTCATAGGAAATAATGGTAGTGGTAAATCAACTTTAATTAAATGTATTTTAGGAATTAATAAAATAACTCCAAACAGAATTAGACTTGATGATGTAGATGTAGTAGATTATAAGAACTATAAAAACATTGGATATGTTCCTCAAAAGTTTGATGATTTTAACTATGAATTCCCAATTACAGTAAATGAAATATTACAAGTATCTAAGTATACTGATTTTACTGAAGATCAAAAATTAGAGTTATTAGATAAAGTTGGAATTTTAGAATTACAACATGAAAATATTAATAATTTAAGTGGTGGACAACTTCAAAGAGTATTTATCGCAAGAAGCTTAATGAATGATCCTAAACTATTAATCTTAGATGAGCCAACGGTTGGCGTCGATAGAGAAAATGTTGAAGGATTCTATAAAACAATTAATGAGTTAAACAAAGAAGGAATTACTATTATGTTAATCACACATAATATTCATGAATCAAAAGCTAATTTTACACATGTACTATCACTTCATAACGGAGAAGCCGTATTTAGAGAAGTATCTGGGGGGGATGAATAATGTTGCTAATAAACGAGTCGTTTTTCTTTGCTTTATTTGAATATTCATTCTTAAAATACGCTTTACTTACTGGACTTATTATGGGGTTTGTTACACCTATAATTGGATCATTTGTAGTAATAAGACGTCTTAGTTTTATCGCCGATACTTTATCTCACTTTAGCCTCGCTGGATTATCAATCGGACTATTCTTAATTAATATTATGGGATTCACCTTCATTAGTGATCCCTTATACTTAGCAATGATATTCAGTGTTATCGGAGCTTTATTTATTGAAATTCTTCGTGGATACTATCAAAACTATAAGGAAATATCAATGCCTATTGTAATGAGTCTTGGTACAGCATTAAGCGCATTATTCATTTCACTTAGTGGTGGATTTAATAGTAGTATTTATAACTATCTATTTGGAAGTATCTTAACTGTAGGAGATGAATACTTAATATTTATTGCTATAACTACAGCGATTGTACTTGGTCTATTATTTATCTTCTATAAAGAAATGGTTATGATTAGTTTTGACGAAACATACGCAAAACTACTAGGGATAAAAATTGCTCGTTTCCAATTCGTTTCAACTATTATCCTCGCAGTTATTGTTTCTTTATCAATCGCAACTGTAGGTGTACTACTTGTATCATCATTAATGATTATTCCAGTAGCCGCCGCAATGAAAGTTGGTAAGAGTTTTAAAAATACAATTATAATAGCTATTATGTTTAGTGAAACATCAATAATTGGTGGACTGTGGCTATCTTATGAGTTAGATATCGCTTCAGGAGCAACAATAGTATTATTAAATCTTCTAATCTTAGTATTAGTTGGACTCTTTAGAAGATTCTATGTTAGGAAAAGACTTAAACAAACACAATTAGATATTCAAGGAAAATAAAAAAATGAGATGGCTAAGCCACTCATTTTTTTATTATATACCCCTTCGCATGTCATACTGCGTATCCACAATATGATACGTAAATATTATATAATGAATACTATTATAAGAAAATGACAAAAATGGCATATTTTAATCAAAATATCTTAAAACCTGTCAAGTTTTCTATTGAAGTTTACCGGAAATAAGTATTTATATAAAAATAGGACTCCATATTAGGAATCCTATTTTTAAATTAAGTTTTTTCAGTTAGTTTACTGGACTAACTCTTATAATTTCTCTTTCTACATATTCAGTATCAATACTTACAACTCCATCACTACTAATTGTACCAGTAATGTCTTGTATGAAATTATCTACTCCTTTAAAGTAAATTGATCCATCATAATCTACAATTAAATCATTTACACCATTTATTTGTAGTCCTTCAGTTAAGTTTGCTACATCGAAATAATAATAATTCTCGTCTGATTTAGTATCATTATACGAGAAACTAAATATCGCTGTTTCATCATCGTTTATTGCAACATAGCCATTTTCGATCTTAGTAATTTCTGTTACTGCAGATATATTTGTATATTTAGCTGAATATCTTCCTGTTTCATCATTATAAGTTAATACAAAGTTATCTTCTCCTTGAGCCCAATGATCTCTTTCAATTAAGAATAAGTTATCATCAAGAATAATTACATCATTTAATCTCCAAATGAAATCATAAACAAATATTCTATTTTTTTGATACTCAATATTTGTCATTTCAAATGTTACAGTAAATTCTTGATCTGATGGCATTACGTCACCTTTTTTGAAGAATACTTGGACAGAAGAATACCAAAATTCACTTTCTGTATTAAATACATTTCCTTCTGAGTCTTTAACAATGTAATTTTCAGTCCATAAATTACATCCTTCATCATAAGTACATATCATATTATTTTGAACAGCAACTGTGTCATCATCAAATAATCTGATTCTATAAAGTAAATCTTCACCTTCTAAGAATGTTATATATCCCCATCCTATTGATTCATAATCATTAGGATCAGTTCCAATAACAAACTCTACTTGTTTCCTACAAGTTTCTTCTTCACAAACTGCTATAGCTTCTGTTGATTCTTTTTTGTATTCAATAATTGTATCATCAATATTAATAGTAACAGAATAAGGCATTTTGTATCCATATTCTACGTGTGTATAATCATTACTGAAAGTATACAATACATCTCCATCATCATTAACGATTTCATAAACAGATTCTTGTCCATAACATCCGTTAATATCTGTACATGTTTCACTAGTTAATACTTCTTCAGTAACTATTGTTTTGTCTGATGCTGCAAATTCTATAGTTTCATAAATTGTATCACCTTGTTCATAATAAATATAATAGTAATAACTTTCAGGTGTATTATAGTATTCCCAACATCCAGTTGATGTTGTACAAACACCAGTTCTTTCTTCTATAGTAGTATTACCAGTCATGTGATATTCAATATAAAGAGGTATTATTTCATCTTTTAAAACTTCTACTTGATTTTGATATCTACTAATTTCAATACCTTCTGCATCAAATATAACTATATCGATATATTCGTCACAAGTATCATACTCGCATACTACACCAGCAACTTCTTTAGTATAATCATAAATACCTAAATTTTCTTCACCTAATCTAATATACTGAATCATTTTTTCACCTTCTGAAACAATAAAATTTTCATACATCCATAATCCATACTCATTAATAGAATTATCAATAAGATACGATTGGCTTGTACATCCTATTTCATTATCACATACTTCATCATCTTGTGACCATTGAAGTTCATAGTCATATTCTGTTTGTGCATCAAGTTGATAAGTTATACCAAATGGAGTATCATCTTCTCCTGTATAATCGAAATATTGATCAAATGTTGCCACTGAATCTCCTGCTTCATCAATAATTTCAATTAAAGTAGAACCCCAACAACCCCATGTATCATCATTACACACAGGTCTACTTGAATTCATATTAGTTATTTCTAATATTTGTATGTCAGCTTTTGCAATTAATTCATCACCAGTAACTAAATGTAAATTAATATATCCATAATCACCGTATGCATTTCCATCTTGATCATAGTAGTCTACATCAATATAGTTATCACATTCGCCAACACAAACTTGTGCTTTTTCACCTAATTCAATGTAATGTGATTCTAAAGTACCATCTGAATTAATGTTATATAAAGCTGTAGTAAAATATCCCAAATCTTCTACATATGTTTCCATAGTATCGTAGAAATATAACTCTCCATTAGGGAATGTAACTGGATATAAAGACTCAGAGTCAGGGATTGTTTTTAATCCATGGGTATCTGAATAAACTTTTATATTACCATCCCAAGAGTCACATATAATATTATTATTTCTTGGATCAATAATTATTTCACAATCTGTGAAACCAGCTTTTGTAGCATTAATATATTCTTCTAATATTATTTCATTAGTCTCTGAATCATATGATAATCTCATAACAAAGTTCTCTTGTTTTGCTGTATCAGTTTCATCAACTTTCATTTCCATATAGAAAATATTTTCATCAGTTGCAGAGAAACCATGAGATGTAATCATATAGTTATTAACTCTGTAATAGTCCCAGCTATAGTATTCAGAAATAATTTTATCTACAAATTTCTGAGCTATATTAGATAAAGGATTGTCAATCACATTTGCATAATGTTCTGTGTATGTAATTTCAACAATATCTTCGATAAAAAGTTCAACTTCAAATTGTTCTTGATATCTAATATTTCCTTCTTCATCATATAAAGGTATTTCTATTATTTCTATTATAGGATCTCCATTTTCATCAAGGATAGGTTGTTCAATAAATACAAATACCGGATCTCCATTTTCATCAAATATAGGATTTCCTTCTGCATCTAATTCTTGAACAAATATAGGATTTCCTTCTTCATCAAATATAGGATTTCCTTCTGCATCAAGTTCTTGTTCAATAAAGTACTCTACTAATGGTAACTCTTGAAATTCAGTTAAGATTGGACCTTCAGTAAATACTATAGGATTCCCATCACTATCTAATAAAGGTACAAGAATTTCATCATGTACATGGTTACCTTCGGCATCATAAATCGGAGAACCAAACTCATCATATTGTGGAATATATTGAGTTTCAATAACTGGTTCATTCAAAGTAACAGTTAAATAAACATATCTAGAATGGTCTTCAGTATATGTATGTGTATTCTCGGTAAAAGTTACTTCTTTAGTAGCAAATAATTTCCCAGATTCATTATGGATAATATAGATTCCTCCAGCCCATAATGAATCATATACTTTTTGAGAAAAATCTACTGATTGATTATCATAACCCAAATCCACTTCAAAAACAACAATTGTATATGCACCATATACTTCTAATACAAGAGGATTAGCCATTATTTGAACATCTAATCCTGTACTATCTGAAAAACTAACTTCTTCAAAGAAACCATCTTCAGTTAATTTTACAATAAGATTCTCAGTATCTTCATCAGGGTTAGCAGTCGCAGCTAAATTAATTAAATCATATTCAGTTCCTCCACCTGTATTCAAAGTAGTATCAAATACATCTCTAGAAACTACAGCTAGCCCTTTTGAATCAGTTAAATCTGCGACAAAGTCAGTCATTAATTCAACACTATTTGCATATTGAACTATAGTCTCTTCACCATCAATTCTTATGTTTCCTGAGAGAACGTCACTAATAAGTAAACAAACTCCATCAACTACAATATAATCTCCTTCTCCTTTACAGCCATCAACTGCAGGTATTAGATTAGAGTAATCAATATCATCTTTGTCATCCTTGCCAAAATTACACCCTGTTAAAGTTAATACTAAAGTTGCTAATAAACCAAATACTAATAATTTTTTCATATAATTTTCTCCTTTTCTAAATTCTTTATCTTATTTTATATTTTAGATACTTTTTTAAGAAATAAAATCAATTATTTCTTCGATAATAATACTAAAAGCCATTCCTTCTACTGAAACAATCACATTGCCTGAATAGGTCGTATTTATCCGAGAAACATTTAATCCTACAAGCTCCCCATTAATATTAAATAATGGACCCCCACTACTACCAGGGTTAACAGCAGCATCGTGTTGAATAAGATCATCTTGTATTCTTGAAATCATTCCTAAAGTTACAGTATTTGAATATTCTTTACTAACCGGAGTTCCCACCGAGAGAACTAACTCTCCAACTACATATTCAACTAGATTAATTTCACAAATATTAACTATATCAAGTGAAGTTATTTTTAAAATAGCTAAATCTTTCATCCCATCTTCTTTAATAATACTAGCTTGAAGATATTTGTTTATACTTGGGATAAATACTTCAATTGATTGGTTATACCTAATGACATGTTCATTTGTTAAAATGTAATAATCGTCTCCGTCAGATTTATATACAATACCCGAACCATGTGTTTCACTAATATCAGATAATGTTACTTCAACAGTAACTGTACAAGCTTTAACCATATTTGATACCATACTCAAATGATCATTTATATCATTAATATCAAATTCAAGTTCTTCTGTTAGTTCAGCTTTAATTTCTTCTTTTAAAGCCTCTTCATCAATTTGTTCACATCCAGTAAGAAATAAAAACAATAAAACAATAAGTATTTTTTTCATAGTAGCACCTCTTCATGTGTAAAATAAATTTTGTAACTCTAGTAAAATAAAAAAGTCCTCGTTAAAGGACTTTTCTCTATAGTTATTGGTATACAAAAATAGTTTTATTGTAATAAATAATATTTTGTCAATATTGTAGTCCATCCAACATAGAGTAATCCTTAGTTATGCAACTTTGCGTATATATATTTCTATATACTTGCCATTTAAATATTTAACATCTTACATCTTTAATATATCATATATATTATATATATCAACAAAATCTAAAGCAATTGCCTCTTTGTACTGGGTATGTAATTAAAAATACGAACCCTAATGCGGACTATTCCCACAACTTAATTTAGGTAAAATTTAAAGTGGGTGCTTCTTGGATTGCGTGAGATGATACTCGCAAGATCATCAAGCAAATAAAGTTGTCCTACCCTTTATTTATTTAGTCACTCTTAGTTTTTAATATAATTACCTATACATATATGTCAGTTTATAAAGAGGATGCGTAGCACTATCCTTTAACTAATTTACGACCAGCTATTTCAGCTGCTTTTATTAATGGGTACCCAGCAGGCGATGCTGTCAACATTGGTTGTGTACCAATTTGAGAACATAGTAAATCTGAAATTGTCATCTTGTTTTGAATAATAAAGCCTAGAACATTTGTCAATTCTCCAATACTTGTTCCTCCTACTACTTCTCCACCTAATATTAATCCACTATTTTTATTAACAACTAACTTGCAAATTTGATAATGCCCATTATTTAATTTCCCAGGATGTCTATCCATTCCTTTGAATGTGGCAGAAATTATTTGGAATCCTTCTGATTCAGCTCTTTTTACCGTCATTCCGGCTACACCAAATGAAGTATCTCCAATATTAGTTGAGTATATACCAATAGTACCATTAAAAGTTTTTATTGTTGATAAATTATATAAATTCATTCCAGCTACACGTGCTTCAGCACATGCTGTAGAAGCTAACATAATTGAAGTGATTTTACCAGTAACAAAATCTCTTTTTTGAGCACAGTCTCCAGCTGCGAAAATATCTTGCTGATGAGTTCTCATAAAAGAATCTACTTTAATTGATCCTTGTTTATTAACACTAATTCCTGATTCTTTTGCTAACTTAACATTTGGAACATATCCAATTGATAATACAACAGCATCAACCTTAATTACTTCCCCACTATCAAGAAGTAACGATTCCACTTTCCCATTTCCTTGGATTTCTTTTACCTTTGTATTTAATAACATTTCTACTCCTCTTTTAGCTAAAAGGTCTTCAGCAATTAGTGAAGTTTCTTGATCAAAAGATGCACATAATATATTTTTTTGAGCTTCAATTAATAGTACTTCTTTATCATTTTTATTTAACTCATCTGATAATTCAACACCAATAAATCCAGCTCCGATTACCGCCACTTTATTAAGATCCTTTATTTTTGATTGGAAAGCATCTAAATAATTTTGATTTTTCGGAACGATAAATACGTTATCTAATTCTGTTCCTTTAATAAAACTTGGAACAAAAGGTTTAGAACCAGTAGCAACAATTAATTTTTCATAAGAAATAATTGATCCATCTTCTGTTTCTACTGTATGTCCTTCTACATCTATTTTTAAAACTGTATCTACTTTAATGTTTATACCTAAGTTTATAAGTCCACCATCCGGCATTACATTACTATCTGAAGAACCTAAAGTACCAAAAATATACGGGATTCCACAAGGAATCATAACTTTGTCTTCTTTTCTAATTACCATTACATTTTTTTTAGGATAATGCGATTTAGCTGTCATTGCTGCGACTACACCAGCTGCACTACCACCGATTACTATTACATCCATACTATCTTTTTTCATTTTTTTCTCCTATATATAATTTTTATAGTTTTAAAATACAACTATATTGTACTCCTATTTTTTTGTATTTCAATATATTAATTAAACATTATAAATAGGTATATAATTAGTCACATCCTATATTTTTTAACACCCTTTTGTTCCATCCTTTTCTTTGAATAATAATCTTGTAATCAATATCCTACAACGTATAAAAAGTGTTATAAAAAAACAGCAAAATCTATTAGATTTGCTGTTTTTGTTTGTCTAAACTTTATTAAGTATTACTTTTTTTCTTTATTTTTGTTTAAACTATCCGATACTGCTTGAGCCATATTTGTAAATTCAGAAGGCATCATAATTAAAGTAGTAGTATTTTGTTCAGCTCCTACTTCAGTAACCATTTGCATTCTTCTTAGTTCTAAAGCCATAGGGTTTTTAGAAATCATTGCAGCTGCTTCTGTAAGTTTACTTGCTGCTTGTTGTTCAGCTTCAGCTTTAATAATTCTAGCTCTTTTCTCTCTTACAGCTTCTGCTTCTTTAGCCATAGCTCTTTGCATATCTTTAGGTATCTCTACATCTTTAATATCTATAGATGTTACTTTTAATCCCCATTCATCACTAACATGATCAACTATAACACTTATAGCTTCATTAATTGATGTACGATTATTTAAAACCTCATCAAGATTATGTTGTCCAATAACATTTCTTAAGGTAGTTAATGCTTTTTGTCCAATAGCATGTTGATACTTTCTAACTTTGATAATTGCTTTTTCTGGAAATTCTACTTGGTAATATAGTACAGCATCAATTCTAATTGTTACTGAATCTTTAGTTACTGTTTCTTGACTAGCTATATCTAATGTTCTTACTCTAAGATCTGCTTTTTTCTTTAAGTCTATTAACGGTATAATCCAATAAATACCTGGTCCTTTAATATGCTTAAATCTACCAAGTCTAAAAACTACACTTCTTTCGTACTCTTTATCTATTCTTATTCCACATAAGAATATTAAGAATAATATCACTACAATCGTAATTATTATGTCCCACATTATTACTCATCTCCTTTATACTTAATTATACCACCTAAGAAAAAAGATACAAAGAATTCTATAATTATATCTTCTATTTTTTTAAAATATGCCATACATCTTTTCCTTTAAATCCGCATTTCCTATATAAATATTCAGGTGAACTAGAATTATCTATGTCACCTGATACAGTAGCGAATTTGGCACTACTAGGCGATTTTTTAAGTAAGTTCAATACTAACATTTTAGCTAATCCTTTACCTCTATATTGAGGTAATACCTGAATCCAATCAAGTTCTATTTCACCAACAAATTTATCATAATTACATATCCCTAAAGCAACTTCTTGATTTGTTTTTTTATCAATAATGAATACCCACAAATCAGGATAATATACTCTATCTTTTGTCATCAATAATATTTGTTCATTATATATTTTTATATCATCGTAAGATTGATTTATTATTTGTCGTACTACATCAATATCTTTGTTTATATCACAAATCCTAAAAGTAAATCCTGATACTATCGCTTCATCTATATCTTTTAAATTGTGAGATATTCTAAAAAAGCGTTCATGTGAACTATATTGATTTAGTAGTGAATTATCAAATTCATCATTATGTATCTCTTTTATATTATTATTATTTGCTCTAATATCTTTATATAAAGGTAGTGCACTATATCTACATGGATTAGAAATACACTCATTTTTAACTGGATTATCTAGTAAAATCAAACGAGCTTCATTTAATTTGGTTTTTTCATTAATAACTATTTCTTTTTCCTTACCCTCTAATTCAAATCCAAGATACTCATAAAACTTAATTGCATGTAAATTAGTTTTCAAAACCCATAAAGAAATCTGTTTATATTCAACTAATTCCTTATAACATACATCCATAAGTTTTTTACCGATTCCATAACCATAATAATCTTTTAAAATATAGATAGCCATAATTTCTCCAGTATCTTTTAGATCATCATCTCTTGATTCAATATAACATGAGAATCCAACGATTTTACCATCCACAAGTGCAACGTAAGCATTCTCAGGATATTCTGTTGCTGATTTTACACATTTATCTAGTGATCTAGAATCCAAATACTCTTGATTAATTAAGCCTGTATATGTCTCATTCCAAGATTGATAATGAACATAGCCTCTACCTTTCGCATCGTTAATATTTGCTTTTCTAATTATAATTTTCTTCTTACTAAATTTTAGAATCCCTGAACAATGTGAAATCTGTTTATACTCAATAGAATACATTTTATTAAGGTCTTGGTTATTGTACTCTTCATATGTTGGATAATACTCTTCATCATCCCAAGAAGACTTATACTGATTACTTAATTCTTTCATTTCTTTATTTGTTTTAGTCATTACATCACCAATTATAATAATACCTTTTGGATTTAGATTTTTATGTAATGATTCTAATAAATTTATTTGATTAATATATTCTAAATGATGTATTGAATAGTTGAATATAATTACATCAAACTTTTCATCTTTCAATTCATTTATTGCTGAAATAAAATCAGTTTGTATCAATGTGGCATTTGGCATTAATCCTTTAGATTTTTGAATCATCTTATAAGATAGATCTACACCAGTGATATCATAGCCTAATTTGTATATAGGATAAGTAATTTCTCCAGTTCCTATTCCCATCTCTAATACTCTTGTTTCATCAGATTCTATTACTAAATCAAATATTTCTCTTTTGATTAATGAATATCCGGAGAATGGATATGTATCAGACTCATCAGATTTTTTAACACTATCATTATATTCAGGTGCCCACTCATTAAACAGTTTAATCTTACTATACCTTAGCACGTCAAAAGCGAAGATATTATTATCTTTAGTTTCATTAATTACTTTAAATCCTATACTCTCATGAGTTCTTATTGATGCGGTATTATATTTTCTTATACTTGAATATAGTTTATTAATACCTCTTTTACTTAATTCAGAAATAGTAAAATCTAAAACCTTTTTACCATAACCATTTCTTCTATAATCTCTATGTGTTTCTAAGCCTTCTATATAATATTTATCATTTATTAATATTACTCTACAAATAGAAACTATCATATCTTCTAAGTAGTAAATACTATAAAATACAAAATTACTATCATTAACTAAATTCAATAAATAGTTTGTATAATCAGTTTCAATTAATTTAGAGATATTCTTTATTTCAATATCATTTAGTTCATTGATATTATGACCTCTATCTTCAAGAAGACCATAGTTATAAACATCAAACCATTGTTTGATTTCTTTTTTTGTTAATTTACTTATCTTCTCTTTTGTCCATAACATCATATTAATAGCCCCTTTACTATACAAATATTTACTTATCTATTCCAAAAAAGAACTTTTTAATCTCTTCTTTAGCAGGGTAATTGTATTCATTAATTTTGTTAATTACTAATTCTACTTCATACTTAATATTCAATTGTTTATAAGTAACTTCTTCGTTTATTGTTAGAATCCCAGCTCTAGCAATATCCATTTCTTTCCCAGGGCATCCTAAAGAGCCTGGATTTATATATAACTTATTACCTTCTAGATTTATTGGTGCATGATCGTGACCATATATAATTATGTCTGCATCAATTTCTTTAAATAGATTATTTAAATCTTTAACTGAAGGATTACGTACAACACCTCTTCTTTTATTATCTTCATTTGCGTAATGTGTAACATAAATTATTTTTTTTCCTATACTCAAATATTTTTCTTTGGGCATATGGTTTATATATTCTTTTGAAAATTCAGACAACTTAGAATGTTCCCAAATATGATATCTCTTTTCATGATTATCCATATTAGTATATAATTCCATTCCATTAGTAAGATATTCTTCATGGTTCCCTTTAACACAAGCTAACAAATTTGATAACCTTGATATTTTTCTTATAGTTTCTTCTGGGTATGGACCAATTCCAATTATATCTCCAGCACATATAATACCTGTACATCCTTGTTTTTCAAACTCATCTAAAATCTTTCTCAAAGCGGTTATATTATTGTGTATATCTGTGATTATTCCTAATTTCATAGCTTCACCTATTTATTTCCATTATGATATCGTTATAATCAACACCATCAATTTGAGCATTATTATGCAATACTTTTTTTGTAGTAAAACCTACTTTTTCATAAGCTCTAATTGCACGTTTATTAAATTCTAGAACCATCAATTGTATAAACTGAATGTGAAGACTATTAAAAGCGTATTCTACAACTGAATTCGTTACTTTGGTCCCTATTCCTTTTGAATATAGCGATTCATCATATATTCCTATAGAATATCTTGCTTTATCTCTTTCAGGATTTAAAGTTAATCTACATATCCCAATTAATTTACTCTTATATTCAATTATCCAATTAAACTCATTTGATAAAGCTCTTTCATAAAAATCAACAGCATCTTGATATGTATACCCAGGGATATCTTTCATACTACCCCCAACCATTTTTCTAAACTCTTTAGGTCTACCATATGATAATCTATCATCGATGTCAGACTTAATAGGTTTTCTAATAAGTAAATCTTTATTAATTACTATTGCAGGTGCCTTATTCATAACAGTATCCCCCTAATGATTACAGATCTCTATAATCACTTCTCCTAAATTGATTTAGTAACTCTTCATAATAATGAATTTGATAATCTAATTTATCATTCCATAATTTATTAGATGTTTTAGATTTAAAAACATAATCTTTTAATTTTGTAATCCCATTAACTTTTTTTGTTGTATATTCTAGTTGTTCATCTAGTGACATTTGATCTAAATTTGAATCAGCAAGTGCTTCATATAATCTATACTTATCAAATCTATCAATATTATCTGATTCACCAATAGTTTCTGCGAGTATTGTTCTATCCCCTTCAAAATCAGATTTGTCATCAACATGAATTGCTACACCAAATAACAGTTCATGTTTTAAATGTTCATCCATATCTAAACCCATTACAAACTCTCTAGATATTTCAGCAGACTTTCTACCATGACCTTTTCTATCTTCTTTAGTTACCATTTTATAGATATAACTAATATCATGTAGTAAACATCCTATAACTGTTGCTTCTACATTAAGATTTTCTTTTATAGCTATTTCTTTTCCAATACTAGCTACTCTAAAAGTGTGGTCTAATCTATATTGTTTAGCTAAGTGTTTATCCTTAAGAAATTCACTCTTATCAAATAAATCTAGTACATACTCAATTGTCTTTTTTACATTATCCATATTTGTATCTCCCTTATTATAGTTCTTTTGTAAATACATATTGTACATCAGGATGTTTCAGGTTATCTTGAAAAATCTTAATATCCATCTCATCAACTGTTTCAATTTCTAAGAATACTGATTTATTATGTATATTATCAATTATATTAATAACTTCATAATTTTTTTGTTCTTTATTAACACGAAGAATATCATCTATATTAATCTTCCCAAATACTTGAACCATCAACATAGGTTTATAGTTCATCTTCACATAAAAGTTAGCTGATGAAGCTCTAGCACCTAAAGAAATACGTTTATATCCTTTATTAACACACAGCCTTTCTGCTTCAATTAAAATCCTCTTAGCAAGACCATATTTCTGGTCTTTTTTATTTGTGGCTAACATACTTAAAGTAATCTCTTTGTCATCTTTATGTTTCATTGATAAAGCGCATATAATTTCATCATTGTCTTTAATATATAAAAGTAATTCTTTATCTTTCAAAAATTGTGAATTAAGTTCTTTTCTTCTTAACTTTACATATAAGTCATTCTTAATAACAAAATCTAAATTTGCACTCATAAAATTAAACATATCAACAATATCACGTTTAGATAAACAATGATGTATTGGAAGCATCTTATACTTTATTCTTAAAATATATTCTCTTGGATTATCTAGTCCATTCATAGATTGTATTTCTTTCATCCAGTTAAGTGCTCCTTGTTTTGAAATAAATAGCTTTTTAGTAAATGTATAATAAGATCTAGCAGCTGTAACAATAGCGTACTTAGTATAATTATCATTTACTCCTAACATTCTATTATTTAAGAATCCATTAATTTGTATATAGATTTCTTTTATAACACTGTCCCAATTATATGTGATTATTTCATTTATAATATTGTGATTATTTAAAGACGTGTATGAATCAAGAATCATTGCTGATTCTATATGTCCGAATCCTAAACTAGTAATTTCTTTCCACCCTTTTGAGTTTGTCCCTACATAATATCCGTTTATCACATTACCATCTTCGATAGCCATATATCGCCCTTCTAGAAGTTTATCTAGTGTTAATTTACCTCTTAACATAAGGTGATATTTAAGTAATTTAGATATATCTTTACTACTAAGTTTTCTATCTACAAAAACAATAAAATCAATATCACTATCAAAAGGATTGAATCCTCCTCTTACAGCTGAACCATAAATAATTACATCTATTACTTCTTGTTCTAATAATGATGAAATATCTTCTTTAAACTTATTAACAACCTGATGCAGTTCTTTATTCATAAAATCACCTTCTAAGCTTTATTACTTATAACAATTTTAAATCTATATCTATAATTCTTTTCATCCATAATAACCTATAGTTAACTTCTTCAAAATCATTCATCTTATAATACCCAATAATTTCTGTGAGTGGATAAAACTTATAAGGAATAATTGCTTTATATAAATCATTAATAATGTTCACTTCCATATTATTAAATTCATACTCTTTTTCTACAAGTTTAAGTCTTCTCTTAAACTCATTAACATGAAACATTATATATTCATCACTAGTCCATTTATTTCCAATTGCTTTACTTTCTTGATATGCTAGTTCATTAATTATATATGTTAATATTTTTTCACGACCTACAAGATTAAAGTCAATAAGTCCAATGAATTTATCATTCTGAACCAAGACATTTCCATTCTGTAAATCACATTGAAATACTGATGATGGAAGCTTTTGATAATCATTCTTAATTCTATCTCTTATTTCATAAAAAGCTTTATACACATATTCTAATACTTCCTTATCAACTTCAGAAACATCTATAAATAAATTGTAAACTTTATTTAAATACTCTTCATATTCATCCACTATATCTGATTTAATATATGGTTCAAACATAATATATGGACTCTTATAATTAAACTTAAATACTTTTAATCTAGTAGAAACTTTTCCTATGTATAAAGCAAAGTCATCTCTTAAATCAGTACTCTTTAATTGAAATTCATATATTGCTTTTTCTTCAATCCATACTACAAAATCTAGTCCTTCATATTTAACTAATGATGCATATTGATTGTTAGATTGTTTTATAATCTTTGGACTATAAATACCAATACTATTGTATTTTTCAATCACCATAACTATGCTGTTTATTTTATCTATACTAGTGAATATATTACTATGCATTTTTAGATAGTATTCCTCTTTATCAGTAATACATTTATATGTATATCTAATATCATTTTTATTATTTCTTGTTTCATGTAAAATAAGTTCTTTAATCTCTTTATTAATTAATTTTGATATAATCTTTTTATCCATAAAATATCCCGCTTTCAGTATCAATTATGCCTTTGATATAGCTATAAATACATTCCTATTTCCAATAGATATGTGTATTGTTATACTACTTCCTTTATTCCAAAATACTCAATTATTTTATCTGCAGTTTCAATTGCACTTAAATTAGTATTATCAATTCTTAAATACTTTCCTTCTTTTATTTCTCCATCATATGATGTCATTCTATATTTTATTACTCCTTCTTTAACATCATTATTAGACCACTCAATATTTCTCTTAGTCCATTTCTTCTCTAATCTATTTGGAGTAATATTTCTATCTAGTCTTGTCTCTAAATCTGAATTTAGTTCTACAATATATATATTTTGATCTGTAAATATAGATTTAATATTCTCAATATAGTCCCAATCACTTTGTTCTTCAAACGCCCAAATAAAGGTAAGAATCATACCTTTAGATTTCCCTTTTGCTACTTTTTTCATTATCTCATTACGAATTAATGTAATCAAATCTCTACCTTCATCACGAGGCATAAACTTAAGTACTAGATCGATTGTCATATGATTATGAAGTAAACTTAAGCCAGTTCTCTTTTCAAGTTCTTCACCAACTGTCATTTTACCTACAGCATGTGGTCCTACAATAATAACTATATCCATAGTATCACTTCCTTAGTTTTTAATATTCAAATAATCTTTTTTAGTTATTTCATAAAAACGATTCACTTTATTATATTTTGGATGTATCTTCTCAGATATAAATATAAATCCACTTTTCTCAATAACTCTTTGACTTCCAATATTATTAGTTCTATGACTAATTACAACCTTATCAAGTTCTAAATAATCAAAACCAAATCTAATTAATGCTTTACAGGCTAAAGTCATATATCCTTTACCCCAGTATTTGCGATTTATAACATAACCAATTTCACCTTGATTTTCTTCCCAATCAACTGAATGAAAATCACATGTTCCTATCATTTTATTATCAGCCTTGTGAACAATAGCATAAGCTGAAGGAAGACCTCTATCAGGTCTTGAAATAAACACTCTCTTAACGGAAATTTCTGCATCCTCTAACTTATTATATTTCCATGTTAAAGATTTAGTTACTAATGGATCAGACCCATATTCAAACATATCTTTATAATCTTCATATTTAACAGGTCTTAGGTAAATTTCACTAAAATCAATAATTGGTAAAACCCTTAATTTTTCTTTATCAATATTCGCCATGTTTATCCACCCCTTTAAAGTATATTTTACCATATTTAATAATAAATGGCACTATCATTTAAGATAGTGCCATTTCTAAATACTTTTGTATTCACATTGTAAAATATGAAATTAGATTATATATAAAAACACTAGAGAAAGTTATTGCGAAAATAATATCTGTAACTTCTAAATGTTTCTTTTTTTCATTATCATGTCTATTAATAAATTTTTCTATATTGAATCCAATAATTAATCTTCTACTAAAGAATGTTAATACAATAAAGCTTGTAAATGTAGTAATCAGATGTAGTTGTACTGAGTCTAAATTACTAATATTTCCATTCGTGACAATATATGATATGACTACAAGCAATAACAAGATTATTGATAATCCAATATTTAAATAGTAATAGAATTTTTTATAACTTTCTTGATTTAGTTGGTCTTTCTCGATAATTTTGTAACGATGTTTCGTGTTTTTAATAAATTGTTCTTCATTGATATTACGTTTTCTGTTTAGCGCAGAAAATAAATAACCAAAGAAAAGAGTGATTAATAATCCAAAATATAAAAGTACTTCAAAGTTCATTTTTTACCTCCAAACTACCAATTAGGTGCCTAAAAATTAGGCACCTTTGTAGTTTAATGTTTTTATTAGTTAAATTGTTTTCCTCTATAATAGAAGAATAATCCAGCTGCAATAGTTAATAATGTTCCAATAATAACTACAGGATAATATAAATCATATCCAGGGTTAAATGCTAATAATAAGAATACAGCTAATGCAATAAATACAAAGTTAAGTATAGCTGCTACCCATAAACCAACATTACCTCCAGGAACAACAAATGATCTTGCTTCAACGCCATCACGTTTTCTTAATTTAAGAATAGCCGGTGTTAAATAGATATAAGGGAAGATAAAGATAACCATACTGAATGCAAGTATTGTCCAGAATGCTTCGTCTCCTGAGTCCCCTAATCCTAATCCAATTATAATAAGTATTGATGAGATGACTCCCATTAATATATATGATTTTGATAATGTACCATATTTTGGGTGTCTTTCATTGAATACTTTTAATGTTTTAGCGAATTGAGCATCTTCTAAAATCTCGTTTGCTCCAATTACCCAACTAATCATGTTAGCTATTAAAGTAAATAATGTAGCTCCCATAATTAATTTAAACATAAATGATTGTGCACTTCCGAATATTTCAGTCATTCTTTCAAGAGCGATATAGAATCCATCAATTATAAATCCTTCATCTGCTAAATCAGCAACTGAAGCAACTCTTAATACACCAACAGTTGCAAATATATATAAACCTGCGATTAAGATTGCACCAATAATAATTGCTTTAGGAATATTTTTTTCTGGTTCTTTTACTCTGTGTCCAATTGAAGCAATTAATTCAAATCCTAATAAGTTAAATACAATCGCAGTAATTAAACCAAGTGATGATAAATCAGAAAATTCAGGAATCCATGATGCATTTTGGAATACTTCTCCAGCAGTTTCTCCTGTGTATAATAATCCTAATACACCAAATAAAACTAAAACTCCAATTTTTAATACTGTAGCAATTTTACTTAATAGCATACCAAGATCAATACCACGTCTTACTGTTAGAACTAATCCCCAACAAGCAACAAGTGCAATAACGATCATCCCAAAACTACCTAATGTAGTCCATCCGTCCCCATCAGGGAAGAACGCCATACTAAACCAATAAGTAAATACTATAAATACTGCAGGCATCCAGAATGCAACATTTACCCAGTAGAACCAACCAGTTATAGTAGCGTGAAATTCTCCCATTGATTCTTTTACCCATGAAACTAATCCATCAGGATAAGCTGCACCTAATTCTGCATTTATGAATCCGTTAGGAATCATAAATAATATGGCAACTACAATCCATAAAGTGATTGCTGATACACCTAGCGCTGCTGGTGCAACAAATGTGTCTAATACGATAATACCACTAATTAAAAATGATACTAATTCGAATAGACCAAACTTTTTTTCTTCAGTCATAATACTCTCCTTTTTTTATGTTAATTTTTATTTAAGTCCTTTAGGTTGTTGTTGTGTAATACAGTGAATATTTCCACCACCAAGAATAATCTCTCTTGCGTATACACCAACAATTTCACGATCAGGGAAGATTTCTTTTAATACCTCTTCCGCTAGTTTATCGTATTTAGGGTCATTGAATGTTGGATAAATAATTACCCCATTTGCAATATAGAAGTTAGCGTATGAAGCAGCTTGACGATCTCCTTCTTCTCTTGGAAGAGTTCCATCAACACTATCAACACCTTCACTTTCCTCTTTTGTAATTACAACTGTATTAGGAATATGAAGTTTATAAACTTTTAGTTTTCTTCCTTTAGCATCAGCTGTATTTATTAATACATCATAAGCTTCTTTACTAAATTTATATTGAGGATCTGTTTCATCGTCTGTCCAAGCAAGAGCTACTACTCCAGGTGCACAGTAATGAATAATGTTATCAACATGTTCATTAGTTTCATCTAAATATATTCCGTTTTTTAACCAAATTACTTTTTCTATATTTAGATGTTCTTTTAGCTTATCTTCAATTTCTTTTTTTGACATAGAAGGATTTCTACCTTCACTTAATAAACAAGCCTCAGTTGCAATTAAAGTTCCTTCACCATCAACATGTATGCTTCCACCTTCAAGAACAAATCCATCTGTACGGTAAGTATCAATATTTTCAAGTTCACATACTTTCTTTGGTACTTCATCATCTTTATCCCATGGAAAATATAAACCATCTACTTCTCCACCCCAGGCATTAAATTCCCAATCATTAGCACGAACTTTACCTTCATTATTAATAACAAATGTAGGTCCACTGTCTCTCATCCAAGAATCATCATTTTCCATCTCAACAACTTTAATACCTGCTGGTAACATATCTAAAGCATTTATGTATTTATTTTTTGATACACACATAACTACTTCTTCATATTTACTAATAGCTTTAGCTACTTCTGCAAATGCTTGTTGAGCAGGTCTTGCACCATTTCTCCAGTTATCAGTTCTTTCCGGCCAAATCATCCATGTTTTTGAATGCTCTTCAAATTCTCCCGGCATTCTATATCCATCTTGTTTTGGTGTTGAATTTATTCTTTTTGACATTTTATCACCTCTATAATGTTTTTAAGAATTTATTTATTTTATCTTCATGTTGTTTTACAACTTCAGCAGTTGGAACAACTATATCTTTATGAGTAAAATATACTAAAATTGCCATTTGAGCAGTTAATCTATTTTCTGCTTCATCAAATGCAACACTATATTCTCCTTCTAAAGCCTCTCTTGTTACTTCTTCTTTATCATTAGCTGGTAAACAATGTAATAACGTTGCTCCCTCTTTAGCTCTCGCCATTAACTCTGTAGTAATTACATAGTCAGGCATAAATGCTGCTAATCTTTCATCTTTTTCATCATATTGAGTAGTCCAATAGAAACTATCTCCATATATTACATCACATTCAGACACTTTATCAATATCGTCAGTTATTTCGTAACTTCCGCCAGTTTCAGCACATATATCATCTGCTAAATCTAACCATTCTTGTTCCATTTGATATTTTACAGGACCGATTTGTTTAAATTTCATCCCATATTTTGTACAAGTTAATAATAAACTTCTACAAACATCAGTAGCATCTCCCATAAAAGCTAAAGTTAAATCTTTTAATTCTTTACCTTTAGGCATATGTTCTCTAATTGTAAATAAATCAGCTAACATTTGAGTTGGATGAAATCTCGTATCCAATCCGTTAATTACTGGTACAGTTGACATATTTGTTAAAGCATCGATAATTTCAGGTGTATTAGTTCTTGCCATTATAATATCAGTCATTCTTGATAAAACTCTAGCAGTATCATCAACTGATTCTTTTCCACCTAAATGGATATCTCTTGGGCTTAAAAATAATGCGTGTCCTCCAAGAATAGTAGCCGCAGCTTCGAATGATACGCGAGTTCTAGTTGAACCTGCTTCAAAAATCATTGCAACACTTTTTCCTTTAAATAATTGTGGTACTGCATTGTCTTTTCTTGCTTGTTTTAATAAATCCATTAATTCAAACATATCATCTATTTCTGATTTTGAAAAATCTTTCATTGAGATCATATGTCTCATATTTTCTTTGTTTAAATTTGTAGCACTTGAACTTGGTAATTTCATTTCTTAATTCCTCCTAATTTCTTACAATAGTTCCTGTTTTATATTTTAAGGCTTCTTTTGCACTTTCTAAAGATGCAATTATTGCAACTTTATCTTTTGTTGATTCAATAAATTGTAATACTGCTTCAACTTTCGGAAGCATACTACCTTGTGCAAAATGTCCTTCAGTAATTAAATTCCTTAATTCTTTAGAAGTTATTTTTTCTAAATTTATCTGTTCAGGTGTCCCAAAATTTAAAGCCACATGATTTACAGCAGTTAAAATACATAATGCATCAGCATTAGTTAATTCTGCTAATTTAGATGATGCAAAATCTTTATCAATTACAGCAGCAACACCATAATATCTCCCATCTTCTTTAACAACAGGGATTCCTCCACCACCGACAGTAATAACTACATCTCCACTATCAACTAACTTGTTTACTATATCTTTTTCAACAATATCAATTGGTTTTGGACTTGGTACAACACGACGATACCCTCTACCAGAGTCTTCAATCATTTTGTAACCTTTTGTTTCTTCAATAATTTTTGCTTCAGCTTCTGACATAAATGCTCCGATTGGTTTAGTTGGATTAGTAAATCCAGGATCATTTTTATCAACTTCTACTTGTGTTATTAATGTAACAACATTTTTATTAATATCTCTTTTAAGTAATTCATTCTTTATTGCATTTTGTAAGTGATATCCAATATACCCTTGACTCATAGCTCCACATTCAGGAAATGGCATTCCAACATTACTCATTTCATTATTAATCATTCCTACTTGTGGCCCATTACCATGGGCGATTACAACTTCATTTCCTTCTTCAATCAAGTCAACAATTGGTCCAGCAGTTTGCTTTACCAACTCAAGTTGCTCTTGAGCAGTTTTTCCTAAGGCATTTCCTCCTAAGGCAATAACAACTTTCATATATTTCCTCCATTATTCTTTCATTTTTAAGCGCTTTCAATTTTATTATATCACTTCAATTCTAAAATTTTTAGCTATAAAAAGAAACATTATAACTAAATTGTTGATAAGGAAGTGTAATCATTATAATTAAATTGTTGATGTGTTATAATTTAATTATCTGGAGGTGATGTTTTGAAAATACTTAAGACCGAGTTAATAACACTTTGGGATGTAGAATGTCCTAAATGTAAATCTGAAATCCTAAATAAAAATGGTAAATACAGAAATAGACAACGTTTTATTTGTCTTGATTGTGGTTCCTCCTTTACAACTTACTCTAGGAGTGTTCTTGATTCAACAAAATTAAACGAAGAACAATGGGAAACAATTATTTCAGGTATTATTCAAAATAACACACTTAAAAAAATATCTATAGATACTGGTATATCAATAATATCTATTAGCAAGATTAGAAGAAAAATATTTGATGCTATATATCCATTAAGTAAATTTGATAAAGTTGTCAGTAAATTTTATTATGATCCTTTTGATTCAACTACAATTTTTATTCCAGACCAAAAAGATGGATTTATTTATTATTATCAATACAATCAATCTTCAGTAATAGCCTTCATTAAATATAGAGATAATATATATCTATCCAAATCCTATTTAACAAAAGACTTTAATCTTTTCATGTCTTGCGTTAACTATCCAAAGTTACAATTTATTTCTCACAAAGATACAGATGATGAAATTGCAACTCAATATATCGAAAATCTTATTTACTTCCTAAAAAGTTATCGGGGAATAAAAAAAGAATTACTATCTAAATATTGTAATTTTTATGATTATAAAGAACGATTATCTGCTGAAGATTTTTCTACTATGATAATTAAACAAATTTCATCACATAAAAAAAAGAATGACTAAATTTTAGAAGGCACTGAAAAACTAAGGTGTAATAAAAAGAGATAAATCTCACTTATGAGTTTTA
>LGVF01136311.1_pt1 | contig 30504 bp, 26 predicted proteins | sample 469901 | NCBI WGS metagenome assembly LGVF01 (sample SAMN03893561, study PRJNA290197) | marine sediment metagenome | material: sediment; isolation source: combined push core samples #3730, #5133, and #5579 collected at Hydrate Ridge | place: Pacific Ocean: Hydrate Ridge
AATAACATAAAAGTTTTTTATTATATATCTCCGCAGATATGGGCTTGGAAAGAAAATAGGATTAAAGGGATAAAGAAAAATGTTGACAAAATGTTTGTTATTCTTCCTTTTGAAAAGGATTTCTATAAAAAGCATAATTATGAAGTTGATTTTGTAGGTCATCCTTTAATCGATGCAATTGCGACAAGAAATAAAGTTGATGAAAAAAGTTTTAGAGATGAATTTAACCTCGACAATAGACCTATTATCTCAGTTTTACCTGGAAGTAGAAAACAGGAAATAAAAAAATCTTTACCCATAATGCTAGGTGTTAAAGAAAACTTCAAAGATTATCAATTCATTATTGCCGGAGCACCATCACAAGATTTAGAGTATTATTCACAATTTATTAAAGATGAGCAGGTTAAATTAATAAGCAATAGAACTTATGATTTACTGCAACATTCAGATGCTGCGCTTGTTACATCAGGAACAGCAACATTAGAGACTGCACTTTTTAGAGTACCTGAAATTGTTTGTTATAAAGCCAATTTAATTTCCTACCATATAGGCAAACTATTGATAAAAATCGACTATATTTCGCTTGTTAATTTAATTATGGATTCTGAAGTTGTTACTGAACTTATTCAAGATGATTTTAATACAAATAAATTAACATCAGAATTGAAAAACATACTTAAGGGAGAAGGTCGAAAAAAGATGTTAGATGATTTTGATAAACTAATCTCAATTTTAGGTGGAGCTGGCGCATCAAAAAAAACAGCCCAACTTATGGTAAAATATTTGCATGAATAAATTTCTATCAACACTTTTTCTATTTTTATCTCTCAATATTATTCATGCGGAAAATATTGAAACTATTAGTGTTAAATTATTTTCTAACTACAAAGAAAGTAACGCAATCTTATCTGTAAAAAAAGGTGATTACTATTTAATTGCAAGAAATTTTAAAGGCCAAACTATTGACACTATCGCAAAGATAAACTCTAAGGATAACATACATAGAATGTTGTATATAGGGGTTAAATCTGGAAGAATTACTTTAAAAAATAGAAAAATTAGACTTGGCAGATATGGACAAATCTATTTTAAGGCAGCAGATAACACATCGTCGTTTACAATAAAATATGGAAATAAAAAGGAACGCGTATATGATGGTTCGTTATTTATTAGACCAAATGATAAATCAATAGAAATAATAAACTCAGTAAACATACAGAGTTATATTGCCGGAGTTGTGGAGTCCGAAATTGGTAATAGCGGTAATTTAGAATCATATAAAGTTCAAGCCATTTTAGCCAGAACGTATGCACTTAAGAATTTCAATAAATTTATATCAGAGGGTTACAACCTTACAGATGATGTTAGGAGTCAGGTATATTTTTCGAAATGTTATTTTGCAAAAAGTAAAACTATACATAAAGCTGTTGAACTAACAAAGAATAAGATCATTGTTGAGGAAATAAATAATAATATTATAGATCCGGTTTTCCATGCAAATAGTGGTGGCCAAACAATGAATGCTCATGAAGTTTGGGTATTTAATATACCTTATCTTCAATCAATAAAAGATCCTTATAGCGCTTCGTCAAAGACATACAATTCAACATGGAAAGTGGAAATACCTCTAGACAAATACTTACAGTTTTTTTATTCGCAAGCACCAAAATTAAAAGGTAATCCAAATTATAAGAAAGCAATTTTATCTTTTAAACAGAAAAATAGAATGGCTTATTTTTCGTACAATGATGTTGAAATTCCACTAATAAAAATAAGATCAAAATTTAAGTTACGCTCAACTTATTTCAATGTAACTACCAAAAATAACAAAGTAATACTTTCAGGAAGAGGACATGGTCATGGGGTTGGTTTATCGCAAATTGGTGCAATAAATATGGCAAAAAAAGGTTTTACTTACGACCAGGTGATTAAGTTTTATTTTAAAGGAGTTAGTGTTATTGATTTAAATGATAGTGCACTGGCCTTCAATAAATAGTTTTATTAAAATATAATTATTAAAAATTATTATATTTGGCAATTAAATTTCAAAAACCACTTTAATAACAAAGATTTATACATCTTTGTTATTAATAAATAAACAATAGAAAAATGAAAAAATTAACGTTGATAATGATGGTTATTACAAGTGCTTTATTAAGTAGTTGTGGATCATCAATAGATGTAACTTATGATTACGATAGGAATGAAGATTTTACAAAATTTTCAACCTTCGCTTTAGCCGAGTGGAATGAAGATAATTCTGAATTAGTAGAAGATTTTACTAAAGACAGAATATTAAATTCCATGCGTAGAGAAATGGTTCTTAGAGGATTAACTGAAGTAAAAGAAAACCCAGATTTAGTGGTTGACTTTTTTATTGTTACTAATATAGAAAATTACACTACTGCTTATACTAGTCACGTGGGTATGGGTGGTTATGGTGGCTGGGGAGGCTATGGTGGCTGGTATGGCGGATACGGAGGATATGGTGGGTATGGCGGAATGTCTACTACCAACTACGTAGAGCACGAAAAACTTATGGGGACTATTGTTTTAGATGTTTATAACGAAAGAACAAAAAAACTGGTTTGGCAAGGAATTGCAAAAGGTGAACTTGATAAAGATAGTCGTCCTACAGAAAGGTCTATCAATAATTTGATGGATAAAATTTTCTACAAATATCCTATCAGAAAAAAATAATCTACTTTTTTAGATATAATATTCAACCTTCATGCTCATTGAGCATGAAGGTTTTTTTATGTTTATTTTTATAAAAATCCTATATTGTATGACAATTTCAAAATAATACCGAAAACTATAATATGAAAAAACTTCTTTCTTACCTACTATTCTTATTTCTACTAGTTATTGCATTCTTTTTTTATGGAACACAGAGTTCAATTGATAGTCAATCATATAACAATATAAAAAATTATGATCTTCAACAAACCAATCTAAATGACACCCTCACAATAATGTCATACAATATTGGATGGCTTTCAGGAATGACAAATAATCTGGCTGTTGATAGAGATGACAAGTTGTACTCAACTAATTTAAATAAAGGGGTAAAAATACTTGATAAAAACAGACCAAACATAATAGCTTTTCAGGAAATAGATATTGATGCAAATAGATCATTTAACTACAACCAACCAGATTCTGTTGCCAATAAACTTAGATACAAACACGGGGCTCTAGCTATTAATTGGGATAAAAAATATGTTCCCTTTCCTGGTTATAATCCTAAATACTTTTTTAGTAAAACTATTTCGTCACAATATATATTATCAGACTTTGAAATAATTGAAAATTCATCTGAAAAATTAATCAAACCTATTAATGCTCCTTTTTATTATAATGCTTTTTACTTGGACAGACTTATACAGAAAACTATACTAAAAACTAAAAAGGGCAAACTAATGGTACTTAATGTACATCTAGAAGCCTTTGACGAGGAAACCAGAATAAATCACATAAAACGAAGTATAGAAGTTTTTGAAAATTACAAAGATAAAATGCCAACTATATTAATTGGCGATTTCAATAGTCCACAAGATGATAACGGAATAAGAAACGAAATACTTGAAAACCTTTTTTCTATGGATAATGTTTCAAATGCTATTATTGATTCTGTATACAAGTCCAATAAAAACAAGTACAACACTTTCCCTACCGATAATCCACAAACTAAAATAGATTTCATCTTTTATAATAGCGACAAAATTAAGGCTATTGATTCAGGAGTAATGCAAGAGCTTGGTGAAGTTTCTGACCACTACCCTGTTTGGATGAAGTTTGTATTGATTGATTAAATCACATATAAAAAAGAGGCCACCTAAAACTTAGATGGCCTCTTCTTATATATAACTCTCTGTATTATTCTTTCTCTTCAGGAATAATAAGTTTAACCTTATCAACAATCAATGATTCTGGCAAATCCATCATACAAGCGTAACTACCATCTTTATGGCACTCTTTATTGCCAAAAACAGAACAAGGGCGACAATCCATTTCTAACTGAGCTGACCACTCTAGTGATTGGCCATAGCCTATAAATCCAGCATATGGATGCGTTGCTCCCCAAACCGATACAACTTTTGTACTTACAAGTGAAGCCATGTGCATATTAGCAGAATCCATACTAATCATAACATCTAAGTTGGTCATTAAGTTCAACTCTTCGGTTAATGTCATTTTTCCAGCTGCCAAAATTGTTTGAGGATATTTATCCCAAAGACCTCTAAGTTTATTTACCTCAGCCTCACCTCCACCAAACAAGAATATTTTTGATTTAGGGTAAGTTTTTTGAAGTTGTTCAATTAACGTACCTACTTTATCAAATCTATATTTTTTTCCTTTATACTGTGCAAACGGAGCAATCCCTATCCAAGGTCCGGCTTTAGATCCGGCTTCTTTTAACACAATAGAAGGCACTTTTGCCTTTTTCTTTTTTGATAGTTTATGAGATAATTTTACGGGGAATCCAAGTTCTCTAAAAACATCTGCATATCTTTCGGTAGTAAGCTTTAGCTGAACAAAATTCTTACCTTTTTCCTTTACTAACTCTTTCTTTTCGCTTCTGCCTTTATCTATTGATGCTACCTTAACACCTATCATCTTAAATAAGCTCGAAAGTACCTGAGATCTTAAAACACTGTGCAAATCAGCAACACCATCAAATGTTGTTTCTTTTCTTAAAGCTTGAAACAACTTATACATACCTCCCAAACCTTTATGCTCGTTCTCTAAATCAGGAGCTACAAATTTCAGTCTTTTTACTCCTTTAAAAAAAACTCTGAAACCCTCGCGAGAAACAAATGTTATATTTAGATCGGGGTTAGACTTCAACACTTCTTTTATTACCGGAACTGTCATAGCAACATCTCCCATTGCTGACATTCTTATCACAAGTAAATTCATTATAATTGGCGTTTTTTAGGGATTGTAATTCTCAAGTATTATGCCAGATTTTAAATGTATTTGTACATTACACAATAAATGCTTTTAAACAAATACATCTTTAACCTAATACAATAAGTTTAAGTTAAGTTTTTTTTATAGTTAATAATTCAATTATTAAAAAAACATAGGGTTAAAATGTTTTAATAATGTTCAAAATATAAATATTACTATTTTTTCTCTTTGTATAAAACAGGATTCAAGCTATCATCGTTATACATTTTCATTTGCTTGTATTCCTTCATATATTTTATACCTGCGTCCATATCGCTCAACAAATCATCAATGGCAGAAGTAAGATCTTTTTCTTGTTCAAGTAAAATATTCAATTTTTTAGTACAAGCATCTACATGTGATTCTGAAACATTATCGCGTGTAGTTTCCTGACGCATGTGGTATATTTTTAAATACAAAATAGACAACCTATCAATGGCCCAAGCCGGACTTTCTGTATTAATAGTTGCATCATTTTTTACATCAACACCTTTAAACTTATCAAGAAAATAGCTATCAATATACTCAACCATATCGGTTCTATCCTGATTTGAAGCATCAATTTTTCTTTTCAAAGTAAGTGCCGCAACCGGGTCTATTTGTGGGTCTCGGATAATATCTTCGTAATGCCATTGCACTGTATCAATCCAGTTTTTATTATAAAGAAGAGCCTCTACACTCCCTTTTTCAAAAGGATTATCTATAGGGGTTTCAACACTATCTAAAATATGATAATTAGATATGCTCTTGTTGAATATTTCTCTGCACAATTCTGTAAACATACTTATACGGTTTTAATGTGTTGCAAATATAATACTTATACCTATTAAGAATTGATTTAACTTAAAAAAACATGATCATAGCTGTTTATCAATTAAAAAGGACATTATGTATACTTTTTTAGTTGTATTAATAAAATATATTATGTTTTATATAGTATAATTTTTATGCGCCTATTCTGGCTATACACTTGTAGTTTTGCTTGCATAAACTGTTTACAATATTTTTGTGGGGTATTTTAGCTAGCGCAAAAATTCGCCACAAAAATTTGTTCACTAGTTTCTACAAGCAAAAGCTACCGTTTCTATCCAGGGCGTAAGCCACCCACCTTACAACCTTTCCTGAATGAACTCTATCAATTTAATATAAATTCCACACACCAATCAATTTAAAACAACTGAAATACGATTAGTTGACAAGATATTTCATAACTTAGGCTTGAAATTTAAAAAAACAGGTACAGGTTTTCAAAACAAGAAATCCAGAAAAAGACTGAAATGGAATATGATGGTTCTGGATGTAACTATTGACATTATAAACAATGAATACGGTATTAATATCAAAAAGTAATTCTTTTCAACACCTCAAAATAATTTACTGAAAGTTTAAGAAAAAGGTAAATACTACACTTGTAATACCAATTGAATTTCAAAATTCAATAAAACTCATACACATGGAAAATACTAATAGAAAAATTGGAGAATAAAAAAGCAAAAACATAACTAAAATTTCAATCAATGCAATTAATAAATTGATCTTAAGTAAGATACAGAAGAGATTAATCTAAAACAAAACATATAACTATTGTCAACTTTATTATAATTAAAATCCCTAACATAAAATTAAAAAAACTATTTTTATAAAAATCAGAGCGGAGTATTGCACGTCCATTGGTGGAATTGGTGGTGGTTGAACATGCTACATGGATAATGACTATTTGAAGTACGAATACAACATGATGATTATATACCAATTTAAAGTTTCAAGTAAAAATAAAATTGATTTAGTATCTACTGTATCATTATTATTACTTCGAAAGAGTTCCATTTAAATTAAACGGAAAAATTAATTCTATAAATGTTAAACTACTATAAAAAATTAAAGAAATGATTAAAAATATAATTTCATATACAATAGTTTCAATGTTTCTTTTGGTCTCTTGTCAAACAGCAACTAATGATAAGGAATATGACACTCGCGCAATTACTACACTAGATAGCCTAAGTTCGGTAATAGGAGAACTTAATTCCTGTAGCTTCTCTCTTGATACGGAGTTGAAAAATAGTGATAATTCTAAAACATCAGTAAATCAACACGATGTTTACATGCGTGGTCCTAACAAAATGTATATTCACTCTAATGGCAACAAAGGAGAAAAAGGGTATTGGTACAATGGAAAACAATTAGCTTTTTTAAATTATACTAAAAGTACATTCGATACCATTTCTGCACCAGATAATATTATTTCTACAATTGATTTTATTCATAACAAATACGGAGTAGATTTTCCTGCTGGAGATTTCTTTTACCCTACTCTTACTGATGATGTAATTGAGAACTATAATAAGGTATTTTATATCGGCAATAAAACTATTGATAATATTGAGTGTGTGGCCATTTCAGCTTATAACGGAAAAGAAAGCCTTTATATATGGGTTGACAAAAGAACCTACCTGCCTTATAAAATGGTTATAGAAAAAATAGGAGAACCTACAAATATCTACGAAGCTACTTTTTCTAATTGGAAAATTAATCCAAACCTCCATGATTTGCTATTCCAGTTTACGCCAAAATCAACATCAACTAGAGTAAAATTAATTTCAAAAAAATAGATATAATGAAGAGTTTTATAAATATATATACGATGATATTTTTGGGATTAATGCTGTCTTTCAGTACAGCCGAAGCACAACGAATGCGTCATGGCGGAGGTTCTAATAGAGGTGGCGGTGGTAGATCTCACAGTATTAATGGTGGTGCAAGACACTCTAGTAGCCGACCAAGTACAAGTCAATACTCTAACAAAAAATCATATGATAGGGAATCTAATAGCAATAGCAAGTCGCATGCTAACAATAAAATAGAAAACAAATCAAATAACAACAATACAGTAAACAAAGGTCATAATAAAGTTAATATTGACAATAGTAAACATAATACAAACGTAAATGTTAACGTAAATAAAAACACGAATGTACGTATAGATAATCGTCATTCAAACAGATACTATAACGGACACAGAGGTTATTACCCATATCGTTACCATCCTTATCGCCCATACTATTATGGCCCATATTGGCATCCATATGGGTTTTTCATTACAACTCTTGCTGTTACAGTTGTTATTGTTTCGGTTCAGAATCAACAATATTATTACGATCAGGGAGTGTATTACACTCAATCTTCGGGAGGTTACACGGTTGTATCAGCTCCAGTAAATGTTGTAGTAGAAACATTACCAATAGGAGCAGAAGAAGTAGAAATGGATAAAGATGAGTACTACTATTTTGGAGGAACTTTTTATTCTCAAACCAAAGAGGGGTATAAAGTTGTAAATGCCCCAGATGGTGCAATTATTCTAAATATTCCTGAGGGAGCAAAAGAAGAAGAGATAGATGGTAATAAATATGTTACATATAATAACGTTTATTTTCAACCTATGACACAAGACGGAAAAGATGTTTACCAAGTAGTAAGTATGGTTTCTAGTGATTCATAAATTATGATAAACCTAAAAATCATAATTTAAAAAAAAACAATGCTGATATCCATTATATTGCTGTTTTGGTATTTTTATATTTAAACATAGTTTTCTAAAGAAACGTGATGTTATTTTGCCCCAGATAGAAGTGCTACCCTGCAGGAGCCAATACTTATGAACAAATATTTGCATTGGCTATTTCCCTTTTCCGGGAATAGACCCTTGCAAATATATTGTGAATAGTTTTGGCTACGAAGCGTTTAAACGGAGAGCTGGATTAGGCTCAAAAAATCATAGAAAAATTGAGAAAACTACAAACTAGGTATACCTATATTCTTAATAAATACTATTTCATCAACCCCGAAAATGCATAGGTTGCTTTCCTGTATCTATACCAGAAAAATAGACTTATGTAGTAGAAAAAGAATACAAGATTTGATGTTAAATCTAAAATAAAAGAGAATATTCGCTGTAATTCTAGAGTAAAATTGAAACTTAATGTTAAATCGCGCATTGGTAATTTACTAAAATAGGCTTCGTTTGTGAAATTTATAATGCTTGAAACAATTAGTATCAATATGGTTACTATTGAATAATAAACAAAAGTTGACCACCATGCGCCTTTTACTATCCTTATGCTATAAATAATACTATCTATTACTGACATGCCATCAGCTAAAACTGCAAAACATGCGAATGACGTTGAAATAAAAAACCAAAAGAACATTCCAAAAAGTACCATCCCAAAAATTGAAGCTATAAAATCGAGATCAAATATTGTGGAGGCTCCTATATATAAAAATATTAACAATACTGCCAGAGCCAATTCGATTACCGCTAAAAGTATTAAAGCTGGAATTTTATGTATCGTAAACTTGAAGATATTGCTAGAAAATTCAAAGTTTTTAATGAATGATTTAAACTGAAATACAGTTACCGATTGAAGAATTGCATTTACAAATAAACTAATACTGACATAAAATAATAGCCATAAAGTTTGTGTGGAAAAAGTACTGAAAAACTCATCGAAATTAATGATATTAAGAAAGCTTTCTACATTTGAATAGCCAAATAAAATTGCAAGAGGGGCTAGAACTACAAATGCAATAATGAATAATAACCGGAATGATTTTACTAATTTCCTACCGTTTTCTGTGAAATGGCTGAGAGTTTTATCAAGGATAAAAAACACACGCCACTTTTTTGAAATATTAGAGCTCTTCATGGGGAAACATTAAGATGTTTTTAGGTAAATATCTTAACAAATTATTAATCTGTTTCTAAGATATTTTACTATAGTAAGATAGCTAATGTAATGACTCGCTTAACTTCAAAAAATATTTTATTGCATATAATATCAATAAAAACGACACCAATTATCAATATTTGTAATCAACTATAGCACTGTTGATTCACATCTAAAAAAAGGTAATTACACAATATTATCAAAGATTACTCCAACAACGAACGAAAGAAAACAACTACATGCTTTTTCTTAAAAAAAATGAACAATCAAAAAATTATATAAAATTGAACAATAAATAATTTAACTGATAATTATAACAATTCATATTCAGTATATTTGCGTAGTTGAATCAATATGATACACATTAAACTTAATATTATATGATAGTTCAAGATTATTCAAATAATAATTCAATCCTAAATCAATTTATTTCGGAATTACGAAATATAAATATTCAACAGGACAGAATGCGTTTTAGGCGTAACCTTGAAAGAGTTGGTGAAATTTTAGCTTATGAATTAAGCAAAACACTTAATTACTCTGAAAGAACAATCAATACACCTTTAGGTAGAAAACAAATGAACCTAATTGACAAAGAGCCTGTTTTATGTTCAATATTAAGAGCAGGTATGCCAATGCACTCTGGGGTTTTAAACTATTTTGATAATGCTGAAAATACTTTTATATCAGCATATAGAAAGCATAAAGGTGAAGATGGTGAAAGTGATGATTTTGAAATTGTTGTAGAATACGTAGCAACACCAAACATAGAGGGGAAAACTCTTATTATGGTTGACCCTATGCTTGCTACAGGATCATCAATGGTAGCTGTATACAAATCGTTATTAAAATATGGTACTCCAAAAGAAATTCATATTGTATCGGTTATTGGATCAGAACAAGGAGTGGAATTTTTAAAATCTCATTTTCCTGAAGATACAAAACTATGGATTGCCACAGTAGATAAAGAACTAAATGATAGAGGCTACATAGTGCCTGGCCTAGGAGATGCCGGCGACCTTGCATATGGAAACAAACTTTAATATTATTTATGACCTAAAAAAAAATATTATGAAAAAACTACTACTAAGCCTTTTGATTTTTCCTTCCTTAATTTTTGCCCAATACACTGAGGTGGAAAAAGTTGAAGGTGAAAAAAAATTATCAGAATTAACCAATTATAAAAATACCATACGCTGGAATTTAACCCCAATGGTGTTGTTTGGCCACAGAAATATTAACTTAGGATACGAACGTGTACTTTCAGAAAAATCCTCTGCATCAATTAACATTGGATACCTTGAAATTCCAGAACTACTAAATGTTAGTAAAGACATAGTTTATGTAGATGGAAATAAGAGTAGAGGAGGTTTTAGTATTTTTGCTGATTACAAGAGATATATTACTAATAGAAATAAGCGGTCAGCACCAGAAGGTGTTTATTGGGGGATATTTACGGGAGTTTATAACCAGAAATTTAATAGCCACTACGTAACCGATTACGAAGAAGATGGAACGCATTTTCATGGCGAAGCTGATTTGAAGGCCACTGTTAATAGCTTTAACCTTGGACTACAGCTAGGCTATCAATTTGTTTTTTATGACAGATTTACTGTAGATTTAATTCTTGTAGGACCTGCAGCAAGTATTTACACTGGTAAGTTGTCTGGTAAGTTTGATGGAAATCTTAATACTTCAGAAGAATTTAAAAAGTTTGTTGATAAATTATATGATAAGTTCCCGTGGTTAGAGGATTCTATTGATGGTGATGAGCTACATGCTCAAGGTACAACATCTAATTTTTCAACTTTCGGTAGTAACTTTAGATATGTTTTACAAATTGGTTATAGATTTTAATATTTTCTAGAAAAATTACTTTTTGTTTGGGCGATGCAAATTATTGTTTAAATTTGCACCCGCTAACAAGCAAAAAAGGGTTCCATGGCCGAGCGGCTAGGCAGCGCTCTGCAAAAGCGTCTACATCGGTTCGAATCCGATTGGAACCTCTCTAAATCCTCATTCTAACGAATGGGGATTTTTCACTCACAGCTGTTACGTGCTGTTTTCACTACACTTCACGAGTATTATATTCTAAAAATATACTTATTATCTAACGGTAAAAATATACTGGGGGTACTGGATTAATGTTAATAGTTTTAATATCTATTATCAATTTAGCTATTCAATTCTTGATTATACCTTCTATTTTTATTGAAAGAAAAACTACCATGATAAATATTTATCTTTTTGTTAGACATTTAATAATTTCAAACTCCTTTTCACTTTTACATTACTAAATTTAGCTTTCCATCAACTGAAAAACAATCTAGTAAGCCTCAGGTCGACGAGAGATATGAATACAATAATGAATATATTTTAAGATTTTTTTGTAATTGTTTCCGCTATAAATTGATTATATTTATGAAAACCAAGAAATATTACACCAGTAATTTCACGGATTTCTTACTATAATATGCTTTGTGATGAATTTTAGAAAATATAAAATACACCTAATTATAGTTGCCGCTACTCTAATACTATTTAGCGGTTTTAGGAAAGATTATTTCGAAGTGTCTAAGCAACTTGATATTTTTGCCACCCTATTTAAAGAACTCAATATTTATTATGTGGATGATACTGATCCTGATAAACTTATGAGTGAGGCTATAAATAGCATGCTTGAAACTTTAGATCCCTACACCACATACATGACGGAGGAGGAAGCTGAGGATTTTCAGGTTCATACTTCGGGTGAGTATGCTGGTATTGGTGCTTCGGTACGAAAAATTGATGACGAAATAGTTATTGTGCAAACTTATGAAGGTTATGCTGCCGATAAAGCCGGATTAAGAGCTGGTGATATAATTTTAAAGGTAGATGGTAAGAAAATATCTAAAAAGGATTCTGATGACTTTACCGGTTCTTTAAAAGGTAGCGTAGGATCAATTGTTAATATGAGCATAAAACGTCCTGGTAAAGTTGATATTCTTGATTTTAGATTTAAACGTGAAAAAATCATGGTGAAAGCTGTTCCGTATTTTGGGATGGTGAATAATGAAGTTGGATATATTACCTTAAATTCTTTTTCTAGAAAGGCTTCAATAGAAATATCAAAAGCGTTCGACGATTTGAAAAAAGATGGAATGAAATATTTAATTCTAGATTTTAGAGGTAATCCCGGTGGCTTATTATCGCAAGCAGTTAATGTATCTGGATTATTTTTACCAAAAGAAACTTTTATTGTTGAAACAAGAGGAAGAATAAAAGACTGGAATAGAAAGTATTTCACTAGCTCGAAGCCCAAAGACATTAAAATTCCTATAGTTCTACTTACTGATTATGGTACTGCCTCTGCTTCAGAAATTGTAGCAGGTGCTTTACAGGATTTAGACAGAGCAGTAATTATGGGTGATAGGACTTACGGCAAGGGCTTAGTGCAACAACCTCGTTCGCTCAACTATGGTACTAAATTGAAAATCACTATCGCAAAATATTATATCCCTAGTGGACGAAGTATTCAAGCTAGAGACTATTTTCACAGAAATGATGATGGAAGTGCAAAAACTATACACGATTCGTTGAGGCACGAATTTACTACTAGAGGTGGGAGAATTGTTTATGATGGTGCTGGAATTGAACCCGATGTTAAAATTCTTGAGAAAGAATTGACTAGCTCTACTATAGCTTTAATTAACGAAAACTATTTGTTTAAATATGCTGTAAATTACTGTAACAAAAGTGATGACAAAGTAGATGCAAATAGCTTTGTTATTAATGATACCAATTTAAAGGAGTTTGAACAATTTTCTATAGATAATGGTTTTAATTATGAAAGTGAACTTTCGAATAAGTTAGATGAAATAAGAGTTTTGGCTCAATATGATAATATGATTACCGAATTAGAACCTGCAATTTCAAGTTTAGAAAAAGAAATTGAAAAAGGAAATGACAAAATCTTTGAGAATAATAAAGATGAAATAAAGCGAATTTTAGAACTCACAATTATCAATAATGACCACTACGAACGTGGTAGATATTTATATAATTTAAAGAATGATAAGATGATTACCAAAGCAACTAAATTATTACAAAACAATGGCGAGTATGAAAAACTATTAGCTACGCCAATGTAATCTTTTATATCAATTATGATTCGCTAATTACATCTTGCTCCGTTACTTCTTTTGCATCAAATTTTATTGGTAACTCTATTTTATCAAGTCTTATTTTCATTGGTTGCATTTCTTCTAAAAACTGCTCCTTAATATCCTTATCAATAGGTTTAGCATCTGGCAGTTTTTGTCGTAAAGCATCAACTTGCTTACCATTTTTCCAGAATCTATAACAAACATGAGGCCCTGTAGCCAACCCTGTCATTCCTACATAACCAATAACTTGCCCCTGTTTTACCGTTTGCCCAGCTTTTACAGCTCTACGAGTCATATGTAAATATTGAGTTGAATATGTTGCATTGTGTCTAACTTTTACATAATGTCCATTACTACGAGTATAAGCCGATTTTGAAACTGTTCCATTTGCTGTGCTAATAATTGGCGTACCGGTTGGTGCTGCATAATCAGTCCCTAAATGGGCTTTCCATCGGTGTTGAACAGGATGGAAACGTCGACCAGAATAACGTGAACTAATACGAAAAGTACCATATTTTAAAGGTGCTTTTAAAAATGCTTTTCTAAGATTTTTCCCGTTTTCATCAAAATATTCTGGATATTTACCCTTGTCAAAATAGAAACTATAGAAGGTTTCACCATTATTATGAAATTCTGATGCTTTTATAGTACCAATTCCAACATAGGTACTATCATCGATATATTTTTCGTCAAAGATAAGTTTAAAATAATCTCCTTTTTGTAACCTGAAAAAATCGACTGTCCATGCGTAAATCTCAGACATACTATTAGATACTCGATAATCAATACTTTGATCGTCTAAGGCCTGTGACAATGATGATTCAATTATTCCCGAAACTACTCGCTCTCTATATTCAACCTCTTTTTCATCTCTGTAAACATTTATTGAATCACGCAAATCAAATACTACATAATCAATAGCATTTGGTTGATATATCATTACTTCAGCTGTAGAAAGAGAATCATTTTTACATAGTAAAGTGTAATTTTTTTTGCTTTGCATTCTTCGGATATCAAATATTCCTTTTGATTTTTGGACTATTTCGTGTATTTGTGAATATCCTATATTTTGTTTTAATAATATTTCTCCAAAAGTTTGATTTTTTTCAACCTTCCCTTTTATAATATTAAAATCGTTCGTTCTTATTCCAAATTCGTAGGTATCTACAATTTTTGGTATACTTATTGAATCTGCTGCTTCGGAGGTGCTATCATTGGTATTAGTTGCATTATCACCACAAGAAAATAGCATAGTAAAGCCAGCTATTGCTATTATTCCATTCTTAAACATTTTCCCAATCATTTTTTTATCTTCTAATTTGGCGTAAAAATAACTTTATTATTTATACTAAACATAAATAAGAACTAAATATTGCATGAATTATATATAAACCTTTTCATTAAAATCAATTGATTATTATAACTTATACCATTTACATTTTGAATTTACCGTATAATAAAATAGAAGATTTTTGTCTTAGTTGAGAAAGAAAATTTCAGCATAGCAGAGCTATAGTTTAATTTTATTTTGAAAAGTAAGATAAAAACATTCGTTTTATTAAGATAGATTCAATGTGTAGATGGTATTAAAGTTTCTCATGTATGTTTATGCGCCATTTCCTGCTTTACGTTTGTAGTCCTCAATGGCAAAGTAATTCACAAACGCACTAGTCGGGTCTTTTGCTAAAAAAGCAAAAGCCAGCCTAATGCGTTGTTCCTAAACTTTCCCATTTCCGGGCTACCACTTCAATCAGGGGCGTAAAAAAGCCATATTATGAGTTCCTGCAACCATGCAACTCATAACTTTTAACAGGTAATACTGATTGCAATATATGCTTATCTAAAAGCAATAAAAAAACACTACTTTTGCACAAATTTTATTAAAAGTGGGAAAGAATAAGTTAAAGCGTTTTAGGGATAACGAGAAGTTTGAAAATGTTGTTCAACCAACTCGTGAAGAAGTAGAAAACGGTATCGCTCTAAAAGGAAAATGGGCAAAAGAGATGTTTGGCAACGACAAGCCTATAGTTTTAGAATTAGGATGTGGAAAAGGTGAATATACAGTTGGTATGGCCGAAGCATTTCCTGATAAGAATTTTATAGGTATTGATATAAAAGGAGCAAGGTTTTGGAAAGGAGCAAAAACAGCCCTAGAAGATGACTTGAATAATGTTGCATTTATTAGGACACAAATAGAACTAATTGACCAAATTTTTGAGGAAAATGAAGTTAGTGAAATCTGGATTACTTTCCCTGACCCACAGATAAAGTATAAAAGAACAAAGCACCGCTTGACTAATGATGAGTTTTTAAGGAAATACAATAAGATATTGAATAAAGATGGCCTTATGCACTTAAAAACCGATAGCGAATTTATGCACGGTTATACGTTGGGTATGTTACATGGGCATGGACATGAAGTATTGTACGCTAACCACAGAATATATCAATCGGAAGGTGCACCTGAGTTTGTAACTAAAATCCAGACTTTTTACGAAAAGCAGTATTTGGAAGTAGAAAAGCCAATTACATACATTCAGTTTAAATTGAACTTCTAGTATTATTTAGAACTGCAGATTAGTAATTGATTATAGTAATGGGAAACAGCTATTATTTTTATTCATAATAATCACTAAACATGAATGATAATAAAAACTTTTTTGAAAGAGTGTACGATATTGCTAGGTTAATACCTTATGGTAGGGTTACTAGCTATGGTGCTATCGCTAAGTATTTAGGCGCTGCAAAGTCTGCCCGCATGGTTGGCTGGGCAATGAGCTCATCAAAAAATGACGATACTGTTCCGGCTCATAGAGTTGTTAATCGTAAAGGATTATTGACAGGTAAAAGTCATTTTCAGGGAAAAAATTTGATGCAACAACTTTTAGAAAGTGAAGGAATAACTATTATTGATAATCAGATTCAGGATTTTGAAGAAATTTTTTGGGAACCAAAATCTAATTATTAAAGAAATAAACATTATTAATGAAAAAATTCTTAATTGTAGGTTTAGGAAATATTGGAAGTGAGTATGCAAATACCCGTCATAATATTGGGTTTAAAATATTAGATGATCTTGCAAAAAAGTACGATACAAGTTTCAAAACTGATAAGTTAGGCGATAGAGCTGAATTCAAATTAAAAGGAAGAACCTTTGTTTTGATTAAACCTAGCACTTACATGAATCTTAGTGGGAAATCTGTAAACTATTGGTTGCAGAAAGAAAAACTAGAGATGTCGCAATTATTAATAGTTGCCGATGATGTAGCATTACCATTTGGGACAATTAGATTTAAACTCAAAGGTAGTGATGGTGGTCATAATGGACTTAAAAGTGTAAACGAAGTAATGCAAAGTCAAAAATACGCTCGCTTTCGTTTTGGAATAGGAAATGAGTATCCAAAAGGTACACAAATAGATTTTGTACTTGGCGAATGGACTGATGAAGAGAATACTGCTTTAAAAGAGCGTATGGAGATGGGTGCAAAAGCAATAGAATCATTCGGTTTAGGAGGTGCAGCCAACACCATGAATACATTTAACGGTAAATAGGTTTATTGCTTCACTGTCTAGAAAAATCTAAACATAAGTGCGAAAGCACTATTAAACAGTGCCAAAGGCACAATAAACAGCGAAGCAATAAACTTTTTAAACACTAACAACTTCTTCAATCACTTTAGGGAAATTAGCGTATTCTAATTTGTGAATCTTTGATGCAACATCATCTGGAGTATCTTTTCCAGTAACTTCAATTTTTGCTTGGAAAATTATTTGTCCTTCATCATAGTTTTCATTTACAAAATGTATAGTAATACCTGATTCTTTTTCTTTGTTTTCAACTACAGCTTGATGAACATTCATTCCATACATACCTTTACCTCCATATTTTGGTAATAAAGCAGGGTGTATATTCACTATTTTATTAGGGAATGCTGCAATTAGACTTGAAGGAATTTTAAGTAAAAATCCTGCTAAAACAACATAATCGATACTGTACTCCTTAAGCTTATCTAATACAATTGAAGTATTTTGAAGTTCTTTATTAGAAAAAACAAAAGATGGAATATTCATGTTTTTTGCTCTTTCTAATACATAAGCATCAGCTTTATTAGCAAGAATTAACGATATAGAAACTTCAGAGTTTCCTTCGAAATATTCATTGATATTTTGTGCATTTGAACCTGAACCAGATGCAAAAATGGCAATACGTGTCATAGATATTAATTTTACGCAAAGATATGTTTTATACCAAAAGACATCAAGATGACATGTAAAATCTTTTTCTTTTCCATTTTATCTTCTTTTATATGCTTTCTAGTCTTATTTTATCCTAAACCAACATCTAATATCATCATTACAATAAAACCTCCTATCAATCCAAGTGTTGATACATCGGTATATTTATCTCTCTGCGATTCTGGTATTACCTCTTCTACAACAACATATATCATTGCGCCAGCTGCAAACGAAAGTGCATAGGGCAAAATAGGCTGAGCATATATTACTGCAATAGCACCCAAAACACCAGCTATTGGCTCAACAATACCAGATAGTTGTCCAAACCAAAAACTTTTGAACTTACTAATTCCTTGTCGTCTTAATGGTAAAGAAACCGCTGTACCTTCAGGGAAATTCTGAATTCCTATACCTATAGTTAAAACAACTGCTGCCGATACGGTTGCACCATCAAACCCTGCTCCAATAGCTCCAAAGGCAACTCCTACAGCCAATCCTTCGGGGATATTATGCAAAGTGATTGCTAATACCAGTAGCGTAGTTTTATGCCAATTAGTTTTGATACCTTCCTTTTCGCTTTCTTCGAAATTAATATGCAAGTGAGGCACTAACTTATCTAAGACATAAAGAAATAGTGCACCAGTAGCAAAACCAATTGCAGGTGGGAGCCATGGTATTAATCCAAGTTGCTCGCTCATATCAATAGAAGGTAAAAGTAATGACCAAAAACTTGCAGCAAGCATAACGCCCCCTGTAAAACCAAGCATGCCATCAAAATACTTTCTTTTCATATCGCCCATGAAAAAAACTAATGAAGCACCAAGAGCAGTTACACCCCAGGTAAACATTGTTGCTAAAAAGGCTTGAAATATAGGATCTTGATTAAGAAACCATTGTTGCAAATCACTAAACATAATCTATTTGTTTTGTTTTAAATGCTAAAATTCTACATCTTGCAAGTATATGATATCAAAGTTATAATTATGAACGGATTAGTTAATACCATTTTAATAGAAAATTCTTCTACTGTAATAATAGAATTTTATCATCCTAAAAGTAATTCATTACCAAGTGAGCTACTTGAAAAAATAGAAAACGAATTATATAAGGCTGGAGCAGATGAAAATATTAAAGCCGTTTTAATAAGAAGTGTTGGTGATAAGGCATTCTGTGCAGGAGCTTCATTTGATGAGCTACTAAGTATCAATGATGAAGTATCCGGTAAAGAATTTTTCAATGGTTTTGCTAAAGTTATTAATGCTATCCGAAAAATACCAAAATTTGTTATTGGCGAAATACAAGGTAAAGCTGTTGGAGGTGGAGTAGGTTTCGCTTGTGCCTTTGATTATTGTTTTGCAACAGAAGATGCATTTGTTAAATTAAGTGAGCTATCAATAGGTATAGGTCCTTTTGTTATTGCTCCTGCAGTTGAAAGAAAAATAGGTATATCAGCTTTAGCAGAATTAAGTATTGATGCTACAAATTGGAGAGATGCAAATTGGGCAAAAAATAAAGGTATGTTTAATGATGTTTTTGATAGCAAAGAAAAAATGCACCAAGCTTCAAAATTACTTTTAGATTCCATTTCAAATTATAGCAATGAATCAATATCAGAAATGAAAAAAATACTTTGGAAAGGATATGAAAACTGGGATACTTTACTTGAACAAAATGCCAAAATAAGTGGAAAACTTGTTCTCTCCAACTTCACAAAGAATAAGCTCAAAGAGTTCAAAAAATAGTCAAACTCAATAGTAAACATTAATCTTTAGCAAAAAGATAAAATATTGCTATAAGCAATAGGCTTTACACATGTAACAACTTAATAATGATTGGCCTAAAAATAAAACCGGCTCTAAGATAAAATCAAAGAGCCGGCAAAACCTAAATATTACAATAAAAAAACTACAACTTTTCTATTTGTTAGCTAGATTAATAGCTTAGACAAAGTTAATTAATTTAATTACAATGTGAAAGTTAATACTCTATAAATAATCATATTAGTTGTGATTTTATTGTTTTTATGACGTACATCATAAAAACAATTCATACATAATAAAGTTCATATGTTTTACATGAATTTTCTATGATACAGAATACTAATAAAATTGATATTGATAGTATAATTACAGGTAAATGTGTAACACTATGATGAATTGTTCACCCAATTTATTTGTTTTAAGATTGATAAAGAATTTGTTAGGGATTATTCGTATCTTATTACGTGCGAATTTTTAACACCTAAAAACATGGCTAGATATTATATTTATTTTACGATAATATTGATGGTTAATATAATTTCATCATGCAATAAAGAGGTTAAAGAAATTAATATTGACGATTGTGAAATTAAGTCCTACACTATATTCGAAGATGGAACTAATATATATGAAGTTAGTTTTTTTTATAATAATTCATTAAGTAAAATTATACTTTCAGACCTTAGCGTAAACTCCGTAGATATTGATGTACACATAGAAAACAGTAAAATTACCAAGCTCGATTATAACTATAAAGGAGGTTATGTATATTTTGATTTTTTTGAATATGAAGATGAGAATATTATTCAGTTTGAAAGGAAATATAAGATAGAAGACAGTAGCTCTAATACAAAATCAAATATTGTTGATAACCTCAGAAGCATAGAGAAGATTATTTTTTATTATACTAACGATAAGGTTATTAAACTTGAATATTATGTTTTTAAAGGAGAAGCATTAGAACTTCAAAATATTATTGACGTAACATGGAAGAATAATAACATTAATACGTGGGAAGTCTTTGATGATAGATACAATCTGATTAATACCTATAATTTAAGTTATGATAATGAAGTAAACTTACATAAAGGCATAATGTTGCCTCGAATTTCACCACATAATTACCTTAACTTTTCTGGATTATTACAATATTTTAACGCCAATAATATTATTAATGTTCAACTTAAGGATGCAAATAATAAAATATTATCATCAGTAACAAGTTCAACAAATTATACTAACCAAGGGTTAATAAGCTCTATGGATGTAGAAGGAAAAGGTGAAGCATTGGATGTTTTATATAGGGTGGAATTTTTATATGATTGTAGATAATACTAACTAAATTTGAAAAAAAATTATAAATATAACTTGAGTTAAATGAATAAAGTTGTCTTAAAATTTAAAAATGGAGATGTAAGCGAAATAAAAACTAAGCTTTTTGAAAATGATAAAATAATTAGTTTTCTAAAATTAACTGGAGAATGGAGTAATGATATTATTGAAATGAAGTTAATAACAAATATTACTTCTGCATCATGTAATTATCAGAATATGGATTCCGAATGAATTTTATACAATTATTGAAATAGATGTTCCTTCTGAAATTACAGAATTAATAAAAAACTCAGCATCAATGGTTTTTGCTCTTAGTTTCATATTATGTAAACCAATACCTTCATTTCTTTCATCAACATCAAAACCTTTTCCATCATCTTCAATAAACATTTTTATTTTACCATCTTTCTTTTCAAAACTAATATTCAGATTTTTTGCTTCAGCATACTTATTAATATTCATTATGGCTTCTTGCAAAACTCTAAATAACTGTTTTGATATATCTAAATCAGGATCTTCGCTTATTTTATATTTATAATTTATAGAGTAAGAGGCATTCTTTTTTAATTTATTGACAAACTGATTTATGGTATATTCAAATCCATAAGTTTCAATGGTGCTAAAAGCAAGGCTATGTGATAACTCTCTGGTTTGAGTCATAGCATCGTTAATTGAATTAAGAGCATCTACTGTATTGGATGATTCAATATTTTGAACTGTCATTTTAGCCATCATCATTAAGCCATTAATATTGTCATGCAATTCACGCCCTATTCTTGATTTTTCATCATCTTGAGCTTTAATAATTGCAGACATCAGCTTTGCTTGAAAGGTGATTTTTTGCCTTTCTTGTTCTATTTCAATCGTTAACCTTTTTCGTTGATGGATAACAATAAATAATATCAAAAGAAAACTAAATAAAAGTAGAACACTAGTAAATAGTAGTATTGTCATTCCTATGCTTGCGCCTTCGTTCATGTAAGCAAATATAACAAACCAGATGACACTTGAATTATTTATGTACTAAAAATGCTATAATCATATTAAATTATAATTACGTAAATGGATATCTATTACGAAACTAATTGCAAAATTAAGGTTAAAATAAAATGGCTCTATGTCGTTTGTAGTGGGTAAATGTTTATATGTAAAAATTCTGTCGTAACAATCCTTTTGTACAGTGGTAATGAAATTTTGTTTGTAATTGCGTAACGCTCTTTTGCGTTACATAGCATGTAGAACAAAAATTTCATGATCGCTTGTGAACCACCTTGCAAAAGGTGCCTTTTCTTTTGGTTCGTTTTCTTTGGGCAAGCAAAGAAAATGAATAAAGTCAATAAATAAGAATACGTTTTTGTTACCCACTATTAAGGGAATAAAACCAATAAAAAAGTACAATAATCCAAAACACCTCGGCATTTTGGTTTATTGTACTCGTATTTAGATAAGCTTAAATAAATCTATTACTTTAGAAAATTGAATTCTCGGCATATGTAGTAAATAACTCAAGAGCCTTAATCCCAGCAAGCGAATTGCCTTTTTTATCCAAACCTGGTGACCATACTGTAACAGTAAGCTCTCCCGGAACTAAAGCAACTATTCCACCACCTACACCACTTTTTGCAGGCAATCCAATACGGTAGGCAACATCGCCAACAGCATCATAAGTACCACAAGTAAGCATAATGGCATTAATTCTTTTTGCTCTTCTTACACTTAACACCCTCTCTCCTGTTTTTGGATTTACACCATGATTAGTAAGATAAGAAAAGGTATCGCATAATTGTTCGCAATTCATTTCTAAAGAGCATTGATGAAAATAAGTATCTAATACTTCATCAACAGTATTATCAATATTTTTGAAATCTTTCATCAAATTTACTAAAGCAGCATTTCTAAATCCGGCTTTAGCCTCCGAATGAGCAATTTTGTCGTTATAATCAATGTCTTTATCTCCACTTACATTGCGTACAAACTTCAAAAAATCCTTTTTAGGATTATTTAGGTTAGTATACATCTGATCGGTTGTAACCAAAGCACCTGCATTAATAAATGGATTACGTGGAATACCATTTTCATACTCCAATTGCACCAATGAGTTAAAAGGAGTTCCTGAAGGTTCTTTTCCACAACGAGTTTTTAAGAAATTATCAGTATCTCTAACAACTGTTGATAATGAAAGTACTTTAGATATACTTTGTATAGAAAATTGTTCGTCAGCGTCACCAATTTTATATGTTGTGCCATCGAGAAGTTTTACAACCATCCCAAATTTATTACCGTCTTTTTCTGCTAATGCCGGAATATAATCCGCTACTTTTCCCTTGCCAAGCAAAGGTTGAATCTCATCGTAGATACGGTTCAAAATACCTTGATAATCAGTCATTTTTTGTCGTTTAATCATTTATACCAAATAAGCATCAAAACGCACTGTTAAACCTTTGCCTTTTTTATTTTATCTTCTTAAAAAAATAGTTTCGTAGCTATGGCTATGCAACTATTTTTATAAATTGCTAAAACAAAACATGCTTTGATTTTAATAGAGCAGTTTGAAATTCATTTGGTATTATTTGTTGATTAGTTAATCTATGCGAAGTAACAAAAAAAAGAGGTGAAAAATACATGATATTTTTCACCTCATTCTGTATAGTACAGTTTTGTGTTTTTATTGAGTTGTATAATACTATACTACCCCATATGATTCCACCCTTGCGCTTTTATCTGAATAGATTCTCCAGCTCTAGTTACAAGGTTATTCCCTGCCGATGCATCTGTCATATGGCCAATTACAGATAAGCTAGGATTTGCTTTTATTTTATCATAATCAGATGCCGAAATTGTAAAAAGTAATTCGTAATCTTCGCCTCCACTCAATGCTACAGTTGTAGCATCCAAATTAAATTCCTCACAAGTAGAAATTACAGTTGGATCTAAAGGTATTTTCTCCTCATAAACATTACATCCAACTCCTGATTGTTTACAAATATGAAGAATCTCAGATGATAATCCATCAGAAATATCTATCATAGAAGTAGGATTTACATCTAACTCATTAAGTAATTTTGGAATATCCTTTCTAGCTTCAGGCTTCAACTGACGCTCCATAATGTAATCATAACCCGATAAATCAGGCTGTGAATTTGGATTAACTTTATAAACTTCTTTTTCGCGTTCCAAAACTTGAAGCCCCATATAAGCTCCTCCTAAATCACCCGAAACAACAAGTAAATCACCTTCTTTAGCACCGTTACGTTTTACGGATTTACCTTTATCAATTTCACCAATTGATGTAATAGAAATTACCAATCCTAAATTCGAACTAGTAGTATCTCCACCTATTAAATCAACATCATATAATTTACACGCCAAGTGCATCCCTTCATAAAGTTCTTCAACAGCTTCAATAGGAAAACGGTTAGATAAAGCAATAGAGACAGTAACCTGTGTAGCCTTACCCATCATAGAATAAACATCAGATAAGTTTACCATTATAGCTTTATATCCAAGATGTTTCAGCGGAACATATGCCAAATCAAAATGTACGTTTTCTATAAGTAAATCAGTAGAAATTAATGTTTCCTTATCTCCAAAATCTAAAATTGCACAATCGTCACCAACACCGTATTTAGTCGATTCGTTTTTCAACTCAATATTTTTAGTTAAATGCTCAATCAGTCCAAATTCTCCCAGCTCAGAAATAGGTGTGCGTTGTGGTTGTTTTTCTTCAATCATGGCGCAAAGGTAATCAAGATTTATGATTTATAATTGGGGATTAAAGAATTAAAAAAAACAACACAAAAAAAGGAATCAGTTTTAAAAAACTAATTCCTTTTTTCAACTTAAATTACATCAAAATTCTATTTCAATTTCAGACTTTTAATTATTGCTTCCATCTCAAAAACAAAATCTCTTTTCTTTACACCTGCTCCATAAATAAATCCTTCAGCAGTGATTATTCTATTATTTTTTTCATCAAATATAGTATAGTTCAAAAATGGTCCACCCATAAAATCACCTTTCACCATCCATAGACCTCTAGTTTCAATGGCAACACGCCCATCAATTAATGTATTTGTCATAGCAGGAGCATATAAAGCACGACCTTCGGTTTGCATATACGAACCCTCAACAGCACCTCCAATATACCTTCTACCTATTGAATCTCTTGTAGATATAATATTTTGACCTGTTAAATCAAGTTCAGATTTCATTGGAGTTATATACAATAAAAAATTAAGCGCAGGATAATGCTTTCCTTCTCTAAGATCATTTCTATACCACCAGAAATTTTCCTTTAAGTCAACTGCAGCGTAACTTTTAGGTAGAGTAATTGATATTCCCTTCTCCTTAATATCAGGTATGTTTTTATGTTTAATTCTTCTAAAACGTTTTTGAATAATTTTCAAATCTTGGTTATGAAATTGTTCAACAAGCTCTTTCTTATATTTCCTTAAAGCTCTAATCAAAGTTTCTTCAGTATTTGCCGAAATTTCTTCAATTATTTGAGGTTTGGCATATACATTTTTACTAAACTTCAATTCAGCCTTATCACCAGACTTAATTTTTACAATAACAATACTTCTAGCAGCCTTAAAAACGTGACCAAATGCAATAGGATCAATATGTGCAACCCTGTAAAGTGGTTCCGGCTGTGGTAATCCCATAACGTCTTGCTTAAAAATGGCTCTTACCTCTTTGCCTACTTTTCCTTTCCAAAGATCGTGTTTCATCACAATCACCATCTCGTTCATTCTACCGCTCGATGATGGTAAAATTCTTTCTACATCCTTACCATCAGTGGAGCTTGAACACGATGACAACAATAAGGACATTACAGCTATTGATAGTACTAGTATTTTTCGCATTTCATTATTTTTTACAATTGGATATTACTGCTAAATCAAAAATCAGACCAAAATATTAAAGATATCTTTTTTTTTTGGGCGTGCCCCCATGGTCAGGCTTTCGGCTATATCTTTTTTCAGAAAAGAAAAAAGGATGCCACCTCTATCCTTCACGCAACTTGTAACCCACAACCAACCTGTTACCTGCAACCCAAAACCACTACCCCTTAGTAGCAATTTTCAATTTCATTCCAGGTCTCAAACTTGTTGAGTTTCCTATGCCATTCCAAGATTGAATATTCTTAGCACTAATACCAGGATATTTTTTAGCTATTAACCAAAGACTATCTCCTGATTTTACAGTATATAACTCATAGCCACCTTTAATATCAACTTGCTTTACAGGAGCAGCTGATTTTTTTGATTTACTACTTTTTTTCTTGCTAGATGATGCATAAGTATTAAACTTACGAGGATATATTGTTAACCTTTGACCTACTCTTATATTATTGTTCTTAAGCCTATTCCAACGTTTTATTTCGCTTACACGTACACCATATCTATCGGCTATTGAGCCTAAAACATCACCGCTTCTAACACGATATCTTATCATGTCATTAGCTTCGTAATATTTAGGCATTTTAGCTTTGTTCTTTTCATTCAATTTATTTGCGTAAGCATAAATTGAATCTTCTCTACTCACAAAATCATCAATATTTGATATTGGTAAAACTAATTTATATCCCTTCTTTGGCAAATAAGGAATTATTTTATGCTTATACGAAGGATTCAAAAATTCTAGTTCTGTACAAGAAATATCTAACTGATCTGAAATTTGTTTGAAAGAAATTTTACTTTTCACCATAACAGTATCAGTTTGATAATATGATATTTTTGGTGAAATTGCTTTCAAATTATGTTCTTCAGCGTAATGCATAGCATAGTTAACCGCTATAAATGCAGGAACATATCCACGTGTTTCACGAGGAAGGTAAGGTCTGATATACCAAAAATTTCTGTGTCCACCAGATCTACGAATGGCTTTTTTTACATTTCCAGGACCTGAATTATATGCTGCTAATACCAAATTCCAATCGCCAAACATCTTATAGAGGTTTCTCATATATTTAGCAGCAGCTTCGGTTTCTAAAAACGGATCGTAACGTTCATCAACATATGATGAAACATGTAAACCATATTGTTTACCTGTGGCATACATAAATTGCCATAAACCACTTGCTCCAACACGCGATTTAGCACGTGGATTTAAAGCCGATTCAACAATAGCTAAATGCTTTAACTCAAGAGGTATATCATATTTATCCAAAATTTCTTCGAACATTGGATAGTAGTATTCAGCTAAACCCATCATTCTTTCCATCTGAGAAGATCGCTTATATAAATACGTATTTATATAACGCTTAACATATGGGTTGTAATCAAGGTCTAATGGAGTGGTTCTGTTTANNCCAGCTTTGTATAACTGATCCATCCAAGTACTATCAACCGATGATATATAATCATCGTTATCCATGTTTTTCAACAACAAATCTTCATCCAGTTCCCAAATAGAATCAGGTATAGAGTTATCTTTATAAAAAACTCCACCAAGTTCCGACATGTCAGCAGATAAAGTATCTTCCAGCACCTCAGTAGTATCTACAGCTACTATATTGTTATTATTTTCAGTTGATATTGCTTCTGGTTTTTGTAATACCGAGCACGAGCCCATAGCCAAAAATGCTAGGACCGAATATTTTCTAATTCTATTAAATTTTATTTTTCCCATCTCCATTGAAGCTTCCTTCGTCCAAATTATTTTTATAAAAATTGTTCGCAAAAGTATGAATAATGAATGAGTTAAGCGAATTATACCAGTTTGTATTTGAATCTGTTTCAAATGAATCTAAAAAGTTTTAACTCCATTGAAAAAAGTAAAAAGACATAATTTATTATGGTAAATTCTATTACAGCTTATGTTCGACAAGAGATATTAACAATATATACCATATACTATTCCAAATGACATATTAAACTGTTTCTATTTTCATTCTTTTTTGTTTAAAAATATTTCCGTAACTCTGCTATGCAAAAAAATTTTAACTTCAATAAATAAAAATATAACTCAATTTAATTACATCTCATTTAGAAATATAAATGGTATAACAACCAACATACCCAAAACCATTTGTTGACCAAAGTCTATATTTAGCTATAAATAAGTCTAGTAATAGACTGTAAAACATGCAATGCTATCAAAAAAGAACGGATATTTTTGAATAATTCGTATATAAGCATAAACAATAGCGTAATAAGTTATCAATTTCGTAATTTTGCAAATACTAAATTACATTATCATACTTGATGTGTCGATAATTAAAAATTTAGTTTCGAATGATAACCATGTACCAAACGTAAGAACTTTATAAGATGTTAAAAAAACTTTCAGATTTAGAATCAATCCTTTCTAATCAAAAAACTAAAAAGAAGCTAGTACTTTGTGCTGCTGGTGACGAACATTCAATTGAAGCAGCAGTTGAAGCTCATAACAGGAATTTTGTTGATACAATTTTAGTAGGTAATAAACCTCAAATCTTAAAAATTGCTGAGCAGCTTAGTTTAAAAATTGATGGTATTGATGTAATTCATGAGCATACTTTAGAAGATATGGTGAAAACATCTGTGAAACTAATTCACGATGGACATGCTGATATCTTAATGAAAGGACATTTATCAACAGCACTAATGTTAAAGGGTGTGCTAAACAAAGATTGGGGATTGAGAAATAAGCCTCTTTTATCTCATTTTGCAATTTTTGACATTCCACAATATCATAAACTACTTGCAATTACTGATGTTGCAATGAATATTGCTCCTAATCTGCAAGATAAAATCGGAATAATTAATAATGCCGTTGATTTTTTCCATAAACTTAACGTACCAAAACCAAAAATTGCAGCTCTTGCAGCAGTAGAAATGGTTAACGAAAAAATGCAAGCAACTTTAGATGCAGCTCTTCTTTCTATTATGCAAAGACGTGGGCAAATAAGAAACTGTATAATTGACGGCCCTCTAGCTTTTGATAATGCTATTAGCTTTGAAAGTAAAGAACACAAAGGTATTACAGGCCCTGTTGCAGGTGATGCTGATATATTACTTGTACCAGATATTGAAGCAGGAAATGTACTTTACAAGTCTTTTGTATTTTTTGCAAATGCCAAAGTAGCATCAGTAGTTGTAGGTGCTTCTGCTCCAATAGTATTAACATCAAGAGCAGATAACGAAGACACAAAATTAAATAGTATCATGCTTGCAGCAGCAAGTTTCGACTTATAGCTATAGGTAAGTACTTCGTAATATGATTATTCTCGAAGTTTAAATTATCATTAAATTAAACTCAGAGGTTAGCCACAATAATTTCAAAGAAGATAAAAACATGATTTCAAAAAAAATATTAGTAATAAATCCAGGTTCTACATCTACAAAAATTGCTATTTATGAAGATGAAAAGGCAATTTTCCTAAAAAATCTTCATCATGAGAACGAAGAGTTAGATAAACTTATATCTATAGATGATCAGTTTAGTTTTAGAAAGAAAATTATTATAGACGAAATAACTAATGCTGGCTTCACAGTTGATTCACTAGATTTAATTGTAGGTAGAGGTGGATTACTAAGACCTATAGAGTCGGGCATTTACGAGGTTAATGATAAAATGATTAACGACCTAAAAACTGCAGAAAGACAACATGCTTCTAACTTAGGTGCTCTAATTGCTAACGAAATTTCGAAAACAAAACCCGGACTTAAAGCATATATAGCAGATCCTGTTGTTGTTGATGAACTTCAAGATATTGCAAGATATAGCGGTCATCCTGAGTTCAGTAGAATGTCTATTTTTCATGCACTTAACCAAAAAGCTGTAGCTAGATCTTATTCACAATCGCTAGGTAAAAACTACGAAGAGTTAAGCCTGATAATTGTACACATGGGAGGAGGAATATCAGTAGGAGCTCATAAAAACGGTAAAGTGATTGATGTAAATCAGGCACTAGATGGTGAAGGCCCATTTTCGCCAGAAAGATCAGGTACCTTACCTATTGGCGATGTTATAAAAGCTGCTTTTAGCGGAAAATACACACAAGCTGAAATGTTGAAAATGGTTGTTGGTAAAGGTGGAATGACTGCCTATGCCGGAACAAATGATGCATACAAACTAGAACTAGCTGCTGTAGATGGCGATAAAGATGCTGAAATGCTATATAAAGCTATGGCTTATCAAGTAGCAAAAGAAGTTGGTGGCATGGCAAGTGTGTTAAAAGGTAATATTGATGGAATTGTACTAACTGGTGGTTTGGCAAAAAGCGAATATCTAAATAACTTTATTAAAGAAAGAATTTCTTACTTAGGTAATGTTGCAATTTTTCCAGGTGAAGACGAAATGAGATCACTTGCAATGAATGGAAATTTATTATTAAAAGGAGAGATAGACAATAAA
>LGVF01001390.1_pt1 | contig 30477 bp, 32 predicted proteins | sample 469901 | NCBI WGS metagenome assembly LGVF01 (sample SAMN03893561, study PRJNA290197) | marine sediment metagenome | material: sediment; isolation source: combined push core samples #3730, #5133, and #5579 collected at Hydrate Ridge | place: Pacific Ocean: Hydrate Ridge
AGCCCATAGGAATTTTCTATGGAGGAGACTATCCTGTCTATCTCAAACCTTCTCTCCTCTTTTAGAATCCTCTGCTCATCTTTGGCCCGAATCATGACAGGATGTTTTCTGCCGTACTTTTTTGAAAGTTCCTGAATATTCTGATTCGCCTTATAGAGCCGTTCACGGATATTCTTGAGTACGGTATCTGAGGCAAACAGGGGAATTTTCTCTAATCTTTCAGTATCATTTTCAGCCATCCTGACCTGATCCAGCAAATCCTGCAGTTCTTTTTTTTCCGCCTCCGCCTTTGACTGCTGGCTACCGAATTCAGAAAGCTTTTGCGGCAGAACCGTCAATCTGTTTTCCACCGTTACCAGGTCATTCTCCCGCATAAAGTGCTGCAGCTCTCTTTCAGAACGTTCAAGCTTATCCCTCTCTTCGCCGGCTTTTTCAGTCATCCATTTCAGAGAATAACTACTAGTGCTCAGCTTGATATCCAGCATTTCATCCATATACGCCTTCACAACCTCATCGGCTACAATCCTTGCAATAGCAGGATCTTTATCCGTATACGAAATGGTGACGACCTTTGTATTTCTGACGGGGACAACATTCAAACCGCCTCTGATAATATCAGCAATGACCTCTTCATCACTTTTTGGTTCAAAGTCGATGGAATCTGGAGTATCAGGACTCCCTTCTTTTTGCGATCCACTTCCCAAAGAAGAAATACTTTTCACCAGGCTGGATATTTTTTCTCTTATAAATCCGACTAAAGAGAACCCTTCAGAATTATCTTTAAAAAAATAGCGCTTATATTTCGTTGCCAGTTGCAGATTCTTGACAACCTTGAGCGCCACATTCTCACTTTTAATTATTACAGACTGTGTTTCGAGGAAGTCGGGTTCATAGTAGTAATAGTTCGATTCCAGCGCAGATTTCCCACGATTTCGTTCAACCAGAACCTGTGATTGAGCAGTATAAATCGGTGTGGTAGTATATGTCGCAATAATTGTGATCAGGAGAATTACAGCCATCACGGAAACAGTAATCACCCACCTGTCCCTTATGATTTTCAGATAACTCCTGAGATCAACATCATACTCTTCAAACTCGTCCGGATTATTCATATATGGTGAGTTTTGCATAGAACCTGGTTCTTGATAATCTGGTTAATGTGGTGGTCTTTTTAAAAGTAGAGAATCAGAAGAAGCTTTCGGGCACCACCACAACATCATTATGCTCAAGGCGAGTATACAGATCAACATCCTCGAGCACAGTTTTTTTGTTATCAATTATTCTAACAATATTAACCCCTTTTTTTGCCGCTTTGCCGGTGAATCCGCCGGAAAGAGCGACAAGCTTCAACACGGTGGCTCTGTCTCCACACGGATATGTTCCGGGGTTCTTTACCTCCCCGGTAATATAGCACATCCCGGCCTTTGAGATAAAAACAGTATCTCCATCGCTTATCATCATGTTCTGCGACAGATCACCCTGCTCTATCAATGCCTTCAGGTCAATAACAAGTACTTTTTCATCTTCTCCATGGGCACGCTGAATAGTAGCAGTCCCCCCCGCATCCTTTGCCAACCCCCCGGAACGGGATACGAGTTCAAGAAAGGTAATGGGGCCGCTGAGTTCAACGAGTCCGGGATTTCTCACATTCCCAAGCACAACCACCTTCTTGCTTCTATACGCTTCAACAAAGACATTTACCTGTGGATTGACCAGATATCCATCGGCAAGGAGCTTTGTGATTTTTTCGGTAATCTGGTCAATAGTCAACGTGGAAATATTAATTTTACCTAAAAGCGGCATTACTATTGTGCCTGCATCAGAGACACGTACCTTCGCCGTAAGATCATCATTATCATAAACGATAATTTTAAGAACATCTCCTGGCCCTGCCTGATAATCGCCGCCAAGAGCAAGACCCGCAGCCCCCAGCCCTGTTAACAGCGTCAGTAAAAAAACAAATATTGTTTTCTTCCCCATTTGCAAATTTTCCTCTAAACAAATTACTGGAATAAAAAGACCCATACCAACCGAGTATAACTCTGGAACATTATAGGATAACTTTTACTTCAATAAATATCAAAAATCTATATTTGATACTCTCATAGAGACTCTAAAGGCTGGATGTCCAGGTAAAATCAAGACTACCACTCAAACAACCTGTAAGATTCTGATCATACTTGGGTTCACTTGAATGGATTTGCAGTTAAATTTGAAGTTTTAATTGCTTAAAATTGTTCCATTAAGACAAAGCATATCACCAAGATACAGGAGATGCAAATTTATCGGCAACATTAACTTTCCTTTCAATGAGAAAGCACGATTGTCATTTCCACCTAAAGCCTGCCTGGTGCCTGCAAAAATACTGGGAAGTTTTAAGCTCTCTTTCTTTCTGGAGCTATACATGATTCAAATTTTTATGATATACTTATTGAAACATTTAAGATAACTAAAAATATTTGTGAAATTTACTAACTTATTTTATTAACATGCTAAAAAAACCTGGTTGCAGGAGAAAATCATGCCCAAATCATATAAAAACATGCAAGAACAAATAAAATCCGCCCCCCGCACCTGGCTCATAACCGGAGTTGCAGGGTTTATCGGCTCGAATTTACTTGAGACTCTGCTCACACTTGATCAAAATGTTATCGGCCTGGATAATTTCTCTACCGGCTTCCAACATAATCTTGATGAGGTTCAGTCCCGAGTCAGCGATAAACAATGGCAGCTCTTTACATTCATCAAAGGCGATATTTGCAATTCGGAAACATGCCGACAATCCTGCGACGGTGTTGACTATGTCCTGCACCAGGCGGCCCTCGGTTCAGTACCCCGCTCTATTGAAGACCCGCTCATTACGAACGAAAATAACATCAGTGGTTTTCTCAATATGCTGGTGGCAGCCAGGGATGCCAAAGTAAAGAGATTTGTTTATGCGGCTTCCAGCTCCACCTATGGTGACCATCCCGGTCTGCCAAAGGTGGAAGATAAAACAGGCAATCCGCTGTCTCCATACGCGGTTACCAAGCTTGTGAATGAACTCTATGCAGAGGTTTTTGCCAGGACATACAATTTTAAAACCATTGGTCTCAGGTATTTCAATATTTTTGGTCAACGCCAGGATCCAAATGGTGCTTATGCCGCTGTTATTCCCCTGTGGTTTGCAGGATTGATAAAAAATGATACCGTTTATATTAATGGCGACGGTGAGACCAGCCGTGATTTCTGTTTTATCGACAATGCTGTTCAGGCCAACCTTTTAGCAGCAACAGTTGATGACGAAGCTGCAACGGATCAGGTTTACAATATCGCTTTCAGTGAGAGAACAACTCTGAACGAACTCTACCAGCTTATAAAAAAACGTGTTATTACTGCCAATGCAGACGCCGAGGAGGCCAAACCGCAATACCGTGATTTCAGGACTGGCGATGTCCGCCACTCCCTCGCTGATATCTCTAAAGCAAAAGAACGTATCGGCTATGAACCTCAATTTTCTGTGAAAAAAGGTTTAGATAGAGCCGCTGAGTGGTATATCACAAATTTGAGCTAACTAACACCCATGAAATGAATTCCACAACGATGACACCACTTCGTTGTTATGAAAGACCGTCAACTGAAGTCACATCAATTGATATATGACAAGGTGTGTTTGATCAGAAAATTTTTCCAGGTAGATTATTTGGAAGATCGAAATTATTGAAAAACCATGCCAACATTGGGATTTTCTAAAGAAGGCATGGTTCTTTGCGTTTTTATTTTTGTGCCCTGTCCACACTGCTCAGAACCGCTTTGACAGAGGCTATTATAATATCTGTATCAACTGCAACTCCCCATTTTACCGTTCCGTCAGGATATTCAATTTCAATATAGGCTGCAGCGCTGGCACTTGAGCCACCGTCCAGTGCATGCTCATGATAATTGCGCAGACGAAAATTCCCTGTAATGTCGGTTTTCAGAGCTGTACAGAATGCATCGAGTGGCCCGTTCCCTGTGGCGGAAATGGTCTTTTCTTCACCATTAACAAGCAGTGTAGCCTCCACATCGGCAAAGGATTCATTTTCATCCCCGGCAATATGTCTTTTATTCACATGAAAAGTTTTGAGTTCATATGGAGCTACCGGCGTCAGGTATTCATCACAGAACGTCTGATAAATCTCATCATGGGCCAGTTCCCTGCCCTCTTTATCCGTTACAGCCTGAATAATGCGGCCGAATTCCGGGTGCATCGACTTGGGCATCTTGAATCCATATTCCTTACCCATAATATAAGCCACTCCGCCCTTACCCGACTGGCTGTTAATGCGAATTACAGACTCATATGTTCTACCCACATCCGACGGGTCTATCGGCAGGTAGGGGACCTCCCATAGATTACCCTTCCCTGCATCGTACTGATCAATTCCTTTATTAATGGCATCCTGGTGTGAACCGGAAAAAGCGGTATAGACCAGTTCTCCCGCATAGGGCAGTCGCGGGTGTACGGTTAAGCGGGTTACACGCTCATAGGTATTAATCAATCGGTTTATATTATCAAACTCAAGTTCTGGATCCACCCCTTGAGTAAACATGTTCAGCGCAAGAGTTATAATATCCACATTGCCGGTCCGTTCGCCGTTACCAAAAAGAGTTCCCTCTACCCGATCCCCACCCGCCATAAGGGCAAGCTCAGTTGCTGCCACGGCACATCCCCTGTCGTTGTGGGTATGCAGACTTAATATAACGGAGTCCCGGTCAGAAACATTGTTGCAGAACCACTCTATCTGGTCAGCATAAATATTGGGGCTGGACATCTCCACCGTTGCCGGCAGATTGATAATCATCTTGTTTTCAGGGGTCGGCTGCCAGACATCTTTTACCGCCTCACATATTTCCAGAGCAAAGTCCAGCTCGGTTCCCGTAAAGCTTTCCGGAGAATACTCATATTTAAATTTTGTTTCCGGGGCCCTGGCCGCCTCTTCTTTTATCAGTCCGGCACCAAAGACCGCAAGATCTATGATCTCTTTTTGGCTCATCTGAAACACCGTTCGGCGCTGCAGTGTCGAGGTGGAATTATAGAGATGCATGATTACTTCCTTTGCTCCTGCTACCGACTCAAAGGTTTTTTTAATCAGGTTCTCACGGGCAGGGGTCAGTACCTGGATCAGGACATCTTCCGGGATAAGGTCTTTTTCAATCAGGGTCCTGGTAAACGCATACTCAACCTCGGATGCTGACGGGAACCCTACTTCTATTTCTTTAAAACCGACCCCCAGCAGCAACCGGTACATCTCCAGTTTCTTTTCGTGACTCATCGGCTGGATAAGCGCCTGGTTGCCATCACGGAGATCAACGCTGCACCATCTTGGCGCCTTATCGATTACTTTTGAAGGCCAGGTACGTTCCGGCAGTTCAACAGGTGGATATGAACGATATTTTTTTACTAATTCCGGCTTCATGGTATCTCCTGAAGGTTTTCACTGCATTAAAAACAAAAAAAGGGGCCGCAGTTTATTCAACCGCGGCCCCCTTGAGTTCTGTATAGTCTAAAATATTAAACCATACCTCCCCCGTCAGCCACGGCCTTAATAAGTAGTAGACCCGATAGTAGAGAGAGGAGACTATTTTTCATTACGATTTTACTCTTTCCTAAAAATTTATAACCGATAGCGTCGTAGAAACTTGCAGACACTTTTGTCAATGTAAACACCGGTGGATGCCTTTGTCAAGCGAGTTTTGGTCGAGATTCCTTTCAATTTCAACCTCTGGACATAGAAATGTCCTGATCTCTTGTTTCCGCCCGCCTTGCAGGTTGACATATAGGGTTTTCACATATATAGTTTTCAAATTCAACAAAATTTGTGAGCTTTCTTGATGTTCTTCACTTATTTTGGAATTTTCAAATTTTTCATGAGGAAATAGATTAATGGGGAAAATTACCGGCTCCCAGGCAATAGTCAGATGCCTTGAAGAAGAAGGTGTAAAAACAATATTTGGATATCCGGGGGGTGCTGTCCTTGACCTTTTCGATACCATAGACCAATCGGATTTTGTCAATGTACTTGTTCGACACGAACAGGGTGCAGTCCACGCAGCCGATGGGCTGGCCAGGGTTACCGGAGAAGTCGGTGTCGCTATCCTGACATCAGGACCCGGTGCAACAAACGGTGTCACCGGTATTGCAACTGCCTACATGGACTCAATTCCCCTTGTTGTCCTGACCGGGCAGGTGCCCAGACCTCTTATCGGCAACGATGCCTTTCAAGAGGTGGATATCGTAGGTATTACCAGGCCCTGTACAAAACATAATTACCTGGTAAGTGAACTTGACGATCTGGTTCCGGTTATAAGAGAGGCTTTCCATATTGCCCGTTCAGGACGTCCCGGCCCGGTTCTGGTCGATCTCCCTAAAGATATTGTCGCCAGCATGCTCACCTACCCTGAAAAGAAACCAATTGATATGGTGAGCTACCAGCCCACATATCAACCCCACTCCCGCCAGATTGAAAAAGCGTGCAGGCTGATAATGAAGGCAAAAAAACCGGTTCTCTATGTGGGTGGCGGTGTCATTTTATCCGATGCCAATAAAGAACTGACAGAACTTGCCAAGAAGCTAGACATTCCCGTCACCATGACGCTTATGGGACTGGGTGCATTCCCCGGGAGCCACGAATTATCCATGGGAATGCTGGGCATGCACGGCACTTACACCGCAAACATGGCCGTCTCAGAATGTGATCTACTTATCTCTGTCGGCGCACGATTCGATGATAGGGTGACCGGGAAACTTGATGATTTTGCAACAAAGGCAAAAATTATTCACATTGATATTGACCCTACTTCAATCAGTAAAAATGTTAAGGTTGACATTCCCATCGTTGCGGATTGCAAAATAGCCCTCACTGCCATGAACAGCTGGTTCGATGCGGAGTCCAACTTCAACCTCAAGGAAGAAGCTGCCCGCCATGCCCCCTGGTTTAAATTAATCAGGGAATGGACTGAAAAGCACCCTCTCTCCTATGAAGAAGCCGGGGATATTATCAAGCCCCAGTATGTCATTGAACAATTTGATAGACTCACCGGCGGCAATGCCATAATAACTACCGAGGTTGGGCAAAACCAGATGTGGGCTGCTCAGTTTTACAAGTTTAACGAGCCGCGCCATTTTGTAACCTCCGGCGGATTAGGAACCATGGGCTTTGGGCTCCCCGCTGCAATTGGTGCGCAAATGGCCTTTCCTGACCAAACGGTTATCGATATTGCAGGGGACGGCTCAATTCAGATGAATATTCAGGAATTGGCAACAGCAAAGCAATATAACTGTCCTGTAAAGATCGCAATATTAAATAACAGTTACCTTGGCATGGTACGACAGTGGCAGGAGCTTTTCTATGACAGAAGATATGCTTCCACCACTATGGATGTCGTTCCCGACTTCGTTGACCTTGCCAAGGCATTCGGTGCAGTCGGCCTTCGGGCAAAGACCAAAGATGAGGTTATTCCGGTTATCAAGGAAGCACTGGCAACAGATAACGTGGTGGTAATGGATTTTAAAATTGAAAAAGAGGAAGGCGTTTATCCTATGGTACCGGCGGGCAAGGCGACCACAGAGATGTTATTGGTCTGAAGCTTTTTACTTAGCCGTCTGTACTGATGAATCTTTAGCAAATTTTCAATAATTAACTTAACAATATAAGCACAGGACAATACAGATGAAACATACGATTTCTGTTCTTCTTCAAAATAAACCCGGAGTTCTTTCAAGGGTTACGGGTCTGTTCAGCGGTCGAGGCTTTAATATCGAAAGCCTCTGCGTTGCAGAAACACTTGATCCGGGAACATCCTGCCTTACTGTCGTTTCCAGGGGTGATGATGCAATTATCGAACAGATAATGAAACAGCTGCACAAGCTGATTGACGTTATTAAAGTAACCGATATAACTGAACAGGAATATGTCGAACGGGAGATGGTTTTAATCCGTGTAAAGGCAGAAAGCCACACCCGGGCAGAGGTGTTGCGTGTTATCGATATCTTTCGCGGCAAGGTTGTTGATGTAAGTGCTAAAAGTTATGCCATCGAACTTACCGGGTCTGCGTCAAAAATTAAGGCTATAATTGATATCCTGCGTCCAATCGGCATTAAAGAAATTGTAAGGACCGGTATCATTGCAATGCCGCGCGCCTCCAAAAACAAATAATTCCAATTACCTTAAGCACAATGCTGACACCTCAAGTTCCCGTTGCCCGGGAGGGATATCCTTTTATTGGTTTTGTGGCCTTTTGTACCCTCATCTTTGCTGTACTTGGTCTCTGTATTCCAACGTTTATTTTCCTCATAATAACAATCTTTGTTCTCTGCTTTTTCAGGGATCCTGAACGATTTACTCCGCCGGGTGAAGACCTGCTGGTATCCCCTGCAGACGGAAAAATTCTTCTTATTGAAAAGGTTGATGATAAGAAATTTACAGGTGGTCAGGCCTGGAAAATTTCTATCTTCATGAATGTGTTCAATGTTCATGTGAACCGAATCCCCTTCAACGGCAAAGTAGAAAAAATCATCTATACACCGGGAAAGTTTTATTCTGCTGACAGTGAAAAGGGGGCTTTACAGAATGAATACTGTGCAGCTGTGATCACCACCACAAACGGTAAAACTCTTGCCTTTGTCCAGGTCGCAGGGCTAATTGCCCGAAGAATTGTCTGCTGGCTTGAACCCGGCGATTCTGCAGATAAGGGGAAACGTTACGGGCTCATCAGGTTTGGCTCAAGAGTTGATCTGTATCTGCCTCCGGACACGGAGATACCTGTGCAGACCGGGCAGAAGGTTCGGGCTGGAGAGACAATTCTGGCTCATATACAATGACTGAACATTCACTCTTCAGTTAGTGCTGCCTTGCGAATCATCAGTGGAACTGCCAGGGGCAGAAAAATCGCAGCACCACCCGGACAAACATTAACCATCCGACCTACTTCTGATCGCGCCAGGGAGGCACTGTTTTCCATCCTTGGACAGCGAGTCCAGCAGGCAAATGTTCTGGATCTCTTTGCGGGAACCGGCGCGCTGGGTCTGGAGGCATTCAGCAGAGGTGCCGGCAATGTAGTCTTCGTTGACAATAACAAGTCCGCCCTGGATATACTGAAAAGAAATATCCTGCTCTGTCATACCGGATATTCAGGAAAATGCGAAATCAGGGTGATTAAACATGATTTGACTCACGGCCTTCCTTTAAGTAAAATCCCCCAAAACCTGGCTGCAAAGTTTGACTTAATTTTTGCCGACCCGCCATATTCAAAGAAATTATCACTTACCATACTCAATTTACTAAACAGCAGTAGCCTTTTATCCAGGAATGGTCTACTGATTGTGGAAGAAAGGCGGAATGTCGACCTCCCGACCGGTTTATCAAACATTACACTGGTGGATAAACGAACCTATGGTGAAGCCGCGTTCTGGTTTTATGAACTATCAAATCATGCTAATTTTTCTCAACAGGAGTAGCGTCAAATGAGTAACCCGAGCCTGAATGCATCTTCAGTTGCAGTGTATCCCGGGACCTTCGATCCGATCACCATGGGTCATGTTGATATCATTGAGAGAACCCTCAATCTTTTCAGCAAGGTTATTGTTGCTGTAGCGGTAAACGCCTCTAAAACTCCGACCTTCACCCTTGAGGAACGAATTAAAATGATAGAGGATACCTTTAAAGATTATTCCCGGGTTGAAGTGCATTCCGTCTCCGGCCTCCTTGTCGAATTTGCTCATCAGCAAAAGGGTACCATTATTCGCGGCCTCCGGGCAGTCTCTGATTTCGAATACGAATTTCAGCTGGCGTTAATGAACAGGAAACTTGAAAGGGATGTTGATTCCGTCTTTCTCATGCCAAGTTTCAGGTGGATTTTCATAAGCTCCTCGATTATCAGAGATGCTGCACGAAATGGTGGGGACGTCAGTGATATGGTACCTTTTCATGTAAACGAGATGCTGATAGAGAAATTCTCCGCCAGATGATACTTTTATCACCCAAGAGGCGCATCTTTCTACACTCCCTGTGGATATTTGCGCTCTTTTATCCCATTATTAGGTTCATTGGATATACGATCCCCAAAAAGCCCGTTTATGTAAAGATTGCTGCCCCGCTACCGGTGGGAGGATATCTGCTTACCAGTGATTTTATACTATTTGACAGAGATGATAACTGCTGGGCCCTGTCAAGAAAATGCACCCATCTCGGCTGCAAACTGCACTACAGTGAAACCAGGGAAATCCTTGAATGCCCCTGCCACCAGAGTCAGTTTAACAGTTCTACAGGAGAAGTAGTGAAGGGACCGGCAAAGAGATCTCTCACCCTGTTGCCGGTGGAAAAACGTGAAACCAGCCCGTACTATATAGTCACCACCTGAGTTAGTGAACGGGCTGCCATGATAACCACTCAACAATCTCTCACTCTGCTGAAAAATACTAAATGGGGTGCCTGGGCACTGGTCTGTCTCTATGTCTCTCTCTTTTCAGGGGTCGTAGTCGGCATTCAGTACGAATACACAACGCCTTATTACTCTTCTGTCTCAATTGACCTTATCGTACCTTTTGGTGACTATTTCAGATCCCTGCACTTCTATTCAAGCCAGTTTTTCTTCGTTTTCTCATGTGCTCACTTACTTTTCGTCTATAAAGAAACAGAAAAATACACAAAGGGTGACTGGATTAAACTGACCAGTATCCTGCCTGTCACTCTTCTTCTGCTTTTTACCGGTTATATTTTAAGAGGAGACAGTACCGGTTCGTCGGCGGGTATTATCGGTGAAAACATTGTCCTGGCAATTCCACTGATTGGAGATATTCTTAACGATCTGCTCTTTTCCATCACCGAAACAGGCATGCGCAAGATATATATCCATCATGTAATCTCACTTGACCTGCTGGTACTGATTCTTCTCTGGAGCCATCTGCGTAAATATCGAATGTTTCTGAGAGATCATCTTTTTGTGCTCACTTTTACATTCTGCCTGCCAATACTTATTGCAGCCCCCCTTGAACCCGACCAACTGGGCATTACCTATATTTCCGGTCCCTGGTTTTTCCTTGGCCTTCAGGAACTTTTACGCAATTTTTCTCCACTTCTGGCCGGTGTAATCGTACCTTGCTGTTTTCTCCTTGCCATATATTCACTCCGACCCCCAGCTACACGGAACCGCTTTGCCCTCACCTTTATATCAGCCTGGATTATTCTCTACACCATACTTTCCCTGATCGCGTATCTGAGATAAAAAAAGGGCTTGGCATCATTCATAGTGCCAAGCCCTCCAGATCCACTTTTTAAAATTGCCTTTTCAGCAATATTACGTCGCAAATATTACTTCTTCAACTCTTTTCTCAGTGAGGCAATCTCCGACTGCAGGGTCTCTCTAAGACCTGCAATCTCTTTTTGTAAATCGATATTGGAAGAGACAGTCTCCGCGTAGGAATGATCCTCAGCGAGAACCTGGCTGTCACTGTCAACGTCTTCAACAGAATCTTCGACGGCGGCTACCTCACCCACTGGACTGTCTTCTGCCGAGAGTTCCCTGGCCGACAACATAGCCTGCTGCCACTGTACAACCCTGGAGATCTCATTGAGCAGTAAGTTCTGATTCTTCCCGGCATCCTCGCCCAGTGCCCCCAGCGCATCATAGCCGGATTTAAGCAGGCCAAATGATTCTGAACTCGACTCAGATCGATGTTGATCTATATGCTGTGTCACCGTTGACAGCAGCTGCAGAAATGACTTCTCCATGGGTTTTGCTGCCCACAGAAGGTTCAGTTGATCGATTTCCGAAGAAAGGCTTTCAATTATTTTATCATCAAGTTCCAAACCTAAGGAGTCTATATACAGTCCCAAAGCCTCTATCGGATCAACTGCTGCAGCGAGATCCTGATCTGCATCCTCAATGACTTCATCCACCACAGACTCTTCCCCACTAGCCGCAGCCTCAATTATATCTTCGCCGGGTTCTTCGGCAGCCGGAATATCCTCAGCAGTTTGTTGTTGTTCTACAGCAGCATCAACTTTTTCTTCAAGATCAGCCTTGAGATCAACGACAACCTCTGCGACAGGCTGTTCATCAACAAAGAAGTCGTCAAGAGTCGCAGATAGTTCTTCAGTGAGACTTTCCTCAGATGAGGGATCAACAAAAGAATCCGCACTGTAGTCTGACGTCTCTTCGTTGTCCCCTAGTGCAGGAGCCAGTTTACCGGATTCCTCCAAAGGCAGCGATTCCTCATCCGATTCATCATCAGCTTCTGTCTCTACATCCACCCCCTCCAGCGCCAGCTCTTTATCGGCGGAGATGAAAGGCTCGACATCCTGCTCAGGTTCAGTCAGTTCCACTTCAGGTTCAGCGTCTGCAGAGACCGGTGATTCCATTTCCAGCTTTTCTGAATCCATTAATATGGATTCAGTCTCATCGGCAACTTCCTTGACATCCTCATTGTCATAACTGACATCAGCACCTTCCAGGGCCAATGCACTATCTACGGAAACGGAACCGGCTGATTCATCAGTTTCTACGACAGTGACGGCTTCATCTCTCTGATCAGTCTGGCCAGGGTCTGCATCGCCAAAAAAATTGTTAATATGACTTGAAACATCTATAGAATCGTCATAGCCCAGGTCTCTGGCCGCCACATCCTCCTGGAAACCTTCTGTACCTTCTTCCGGAATATCAGCAAAAGCAGGTTGAATATCTTTCATTTCACCAGATGACGATTCCAAATCATCCTCCTTTTCTTGATATGTTGAATCCTGAGTAAGGGTAGGACCAACCAACGCCTTGAACGATTCAAATCTCTCGACCGTCGGGAAGAGGATCTCTTTTTCTTCATCCAGGCTCATTGGTGTTTTGACTATTGTTTCAAGGCTCTCAAAAAATTTATGCAGCAGTTTAAACGCCTCGGCGTGAGCATCACCTTTCTTAACTTTTATATATGCTCCCAAAATCCCGATCCCCTGCAACAAAATGAGCCTGGGCCGACTATCTGCATATTCATCTTCAAGACGGATAACTTCCTCTCGCAAACCATTCAGATCCTGATCTGTAATTTCCCAATCAATCCCCAGAACAATGGCTTTCAACGCCAATAATTCATTTCCTCCTGTCGGCTCATCTACCAATTTTTTTTGCCTGCCTTCTTCGTCACGAAACATATGATTATCTTGGCCCTGGTCAGTAATTTGTCGTTTCAGAAACTCAAACCTTTTGACATCTTTAAGTAAAATATCTTTTTTCTTATACTCGGTCAAATCTTCAGAGTAGACTATTTTTTCAAGGTTATAATAAAATGTCAGAAGCAGCTTTATCGCATCGGGGTGTGCATCTGCCTTTTGCTGGTAAATATACTTACTGATTTTTTCAAGAGCCTGTATGTAAACCAGATTGATCTTCTCAGCAGCCCAGACATCCTTCAGATCAACCAGTTCATCATTGAACTGAATGAGGATCTCATCAGTAATCTCCCAGTCAATCGATAGAATCAGACTTTTAAGTCTGCTTATGGGTGATTCTTCCTGATATGAAAATTCAAAAAGATCAACTGCTCCAACAGGATCATATTCCTCGTAGTTACCTGCTTCAACAGTCAAGTCATCATCGTATTGATTTTCTGTATACTGTTCCACCACAGCTTTTCTCTCTAGAGTAATTTTTTCTGAATTGAAATCACAGATGAAGAGATAATTTTCTTCAAGGTTGCCGCAACATTGTATCCTGTAATAGCACTGGCTTCCAGATATGGCACCTTCAGTCGACTGTTCAGATCATTTTGCAGAACTGACAAAGGCAGGACAGGAATACCATGCTCTTTCAGGTCAACCTTATTGTACTGCATTACCAGGGGAATTTTAAAAATAGATTCCTTATACGATTGCAAGTTCTCATGTAACTGGTTTAATGATCTGATATTTTTTTCTCGCTGCTTTTCCATGGCGTCAGCTACAAACACGATACCGTCCACACCTCTTAATACAAGCTTTCGCGTAGCATTATATTTAACTTGACCCGGGACAGTATAGAGCTGAATTTTAATGTCATACCCTTTAATTTTCCCCATATCAAAAGGGAGAAAATCAAAAAACAGAGTTCGATCCCCATGAGTCTTAAGGCTGACCATTTCAGAAAGGATCTGTTTTCGATACGTCCGATTAACAAATTCAAGATTCGTTGTTTTTCCACCGCGACCAGGCCCATAGTAAACTATTTTTACCTGAACAACTTTTTCTTTTAAATTGATGAAACTCAACGTTCCACTCCCTATCGGTTTTCAATGCAGACTAAATTAAAGCAGGGGCAGATTACTCCCTGGCGGCCATCACTATTCTTTTTCCCAAATTTTTCTTATTTTCTCTACAACATCCACTACATTCAACCTGAGAAAACCTAACGAAATATCCTGGCCAAACATCGAAATAAGAAGCAGCTCATCGTCTATCTTGCTAAAATGGATATTTGATTCCTGACCTTTGTGGAACAGTAGAGAAAACTCCTGTTCACCCACAAGTTTCGCCATGGCATCAACCGTTGCGAAGTTACCAGCAGCCAGAGCGGCAAAAGAGTAAACATCGTACTTGCTTTCGCCATTGTCTTTGGCAGTTATTATATTCCCTGCCATGTCTATTATAATGACACAATCAACACCGAGCTTAATCAGTTTGTCTGACAGTATCACATCTATCTGCTCGAGTTGCTCTTGACTGACAATCCCATAATTCATGCCACAAACCTCTTCTTAAGTGTTTTCGCCGGTATCAGCTCGTTCTCAAGCCCAAATATTCGGAACATCTTCTTGCCCCCGGAACAGGTGGGAACGTATAAAGTTCTTAGTTAGTGTCCGTCTTCTCAATATAATAGATTACGTTGAAGGGACGGACACTGACAAAGAAATTATTTACTCAGATTAGTATACGATAGTTTTTTCTTGATATGAAGGTAAATTTTTAATTTTTTATATGCGAAATCATTGCCATAGTCCATTTCCAGTTCCATTTGCAATTAAAAATTGCAGTAACTCTGTACTCTGGGGCCTTTCCTCTTACGATTTGAAATTGCACCCGGGTCAATTATCTGATAAAACGTTTTGCAGGAGGACAACAATGTGAAAGACATCGAAAACAATTTGCCTGCACTTAATAAAAACAGTTATCTCATAGACACCCATTGTCATCTCGACATGGACTCCTATGAGAATGATCTTACCGAGGTAATTGAGAGAGCATTTAAAAATCATGTTAAACGAATAGTCACAATAGGCATTGACCTGCCCAGTTCATACAGAGCTATCCTACTTGCAAAAAAATACCTCCATATATCAGCAACGATCGGTATCCACCCCCATGACGTTGGGAATGTAACTGACAGCGTCTATACAAAACTTGGCAGGCTATTTTCAGAGCACTCGGCCCATATTGTCGGCTACGGTGAGATTGGTCTTGATTATGTAAAAAACTACTCTCCCATTGACAGGCAGCGACTCCATTTCACAAAACAGCTTGATCTTGCCCACGAGCTGAAACTTCCTGTTATAATTCATAACAGAGATGCAGATGACGACACACTTGAACTTCTGAAGAAGGCTAAGCCCCTGCAGCAAGGCGGAATCATGCACTGCTTTTCAGGGGATTATGAATTTGCCAGACAAGTACTGGATCTTGGACTACTCATCTCCATCCCGGGAATTGTCACCTTCAAAAATGCTGCTACACTTCATGAAGTCGTCAGAAAAATACCCCTCGCCTCACTTGTTTTAGAGACAGATGGACCATTTCTTGCCCCCCACCCGTTTCGAGGCAGACGAAACGAACCGATTCTCATGCTGCACACAGCAAACAAAGTAGCAGAACTCAAAAAGATACATATTCTGGAGGTTGCAAGACAAACTTCCTGCAATGCCGAAGAACTCTTCCAGTTTGACCATGGGGAATAATATATGATCTCTGACAATATAAATAAAACTCGAGAGAAAATAGCACAGGCAGCAAGCCGCTGCGGCAGATCACCGGAAGACATTAAACTTGTCGCTGTCTCTAAACGATTCCCTGCCAGTGTGATAAAAGAGGCATTTGCAGGGGGACAGACACTTTTCGGTGAGAATTATATTCAGGAAGTCCAGCAAAAGCGTGCGGAAGTACCTGCCGGAGTACACTTCCACTTCATAGGCCATTTGCAGACAAACAAGGCTAAAATTGCGGCGGAATCATGTACGATGATCGAAACGGTTGACAGGCTTAAGCTGGCACGAGTGCTCGGCAAACATCTGGAAAAACTTAGTACAAGTATGGATATCCTGGTACAGGTAAATATCGGAGAAGATTCAAACAAATCAGGAGTATCTGTCAATGATACAGAAAAATTGCTTCTTGAACTCAAATCAATACCACAAATCCGGGTTTGTGGTCTAATGACCATCCCTCCCATAGAACCTTCTCCGGAAGATTCACGACCTCATTTCAGAAATTTACGACTTCTTGCTGATGAACTCTCAGGAAAAGATCTTTTTGCAGATGATAAACGGATTGAACTCTCAATGGGCATGTCCGGCGACTTCCATATTGCTATTGAAGAAGGAGCAACCATTGTTCGGGTAGGAACTGCTATTTTCGGCAACAGACCGGCAAGAAAATAAAAAGAGGGAAACCGATTCAGCCAGTCCCCTCTTCATGCATCTAATTAAACACAATCTATTTATTTTTCGCCGCCGCCCTCTTCGCAGCCTTCAGCGGATTAATTCTTACCGTCGTGACAGTTATCTCCGGCTTCGCGTGGGTTGCAAAGTTACAGATACCGAGCTTCCATTTTTCGGCAGGATACAGGTAACTCGTACAAAACTGTGCACCATCCTGCTCTACAACACGCCCACATCCGTCACACTTGTCTATGATAGGCTGAAAACGACCGTCACTATAGTTTACAGCTGTTTGCTTTTGCATTTACTACTCCTCCGTCCGTGTAACTCTTTCAATATCCTGATAAATAAGTGCCAAGGGAACAGTCTCAAGGCACCCTAAAAAACGATTATCTTTAAAACTCGCCAAGAACTGTGCAGTATACCAGCACTGAAAAAACCGCACAAGAGTTATCTTTTTATTCCAGAGCAAAACATACTCTGTCTTTCCCCTTTACCATATATTGGGCACGATAAAAAAAATGCGGGACTACTGATACCCATCTCCTTGTATTCGGCAAACGTTTGATATATAATTGATTTTACTTTATGCCTAACCTGAACAAAATACTTAACCCCGACAAACGGAGACGAGCGTGCCTGTATATATTTGGAAAGGGAAAAATTCTTACGGAGAAAATCGTAAAGGTGAAATTGAAGCCCCAGATCAAACCGCCGCCCTGGCACAAGTCAAACGGCTTAGAATTTCCGACCCGGTCATCAAAGAGAAACCGAAAGACCTGCTGGCAAATATCTCTCTTTTCAAGCCAAGAGTTACAACCAAGGACATTGTTATCTTTACCCGGCAGCTTTCCACAATGATTGATGCCGGATTGCCTTTAGTCCAGGGATTGGAAATTCTCGAAAAACAGCAGGCTAACAGCACTTTTAAAACGGTGCTGGGAGAAATCCGGGCTGACGTAGAATCCGGTTCCACCCTTTCCGACTCAATGCGTAAACACCCAAAAGTTTTTGATTCTCTATTTAACAATATGATAGAAGCGGGTGAAACAGGAGGTATTCTGGATACGATTTTAACCCGGCTGGCTGCTTTCCTGGAAAAAACGATGGCATTAAAGAAAAAAATAAAGGGTGCTTTAACCTATCCTGCTATCTGCCTGGCCATCTCTATTCTTATTCTTATCGTAATTCTGGTTTTTGTTATCCCTGTTTTCAAAACTCTATTTGAAGATTTTGGCAGCACCCTTCCTGTGCCGACACAGATAGTGGTGAATATGAGTGATTTTTTTAAAAGTAATTTTATATTTATACTCATCGGATTTTTCCTCATCTCCTGGATTGTAAAAAAGATATACAGGACTGAGAAAGGCCAGATATTTTTTGACAGAGCTATTCTACGATCCCCCGTTTTTGGGCCACTGTTGAGGAAGGTCGCGGTTTCAAAATTCACCAGAACCTTGAGTACAATGCTCAGCGCCGGTGTACCTATCCTTGAGGCCCTGCAGGTAGTCGCCAGAACCTCTGGGAATAAGGTTATCGAGCAGGCCGTTCTCAGAGTTGGTGATTCAATAGCTGAGGGACGGCCCATAGCGGAGCCACTGGAAGAGAGCGGGGTATTCCCCAACATGGTCGTTCAGATGATCAACGTCGGTGAATCTGTCGGTGCTCTGGACTCCATGCTGGAGAAAATTGCTGATTTTTACGACGACGAGGTTGATCAGGCAGTGGAAAACTTAACAGCAATGATAGAACCTTTTATGATGGTATTTTTAGGTGGAATGATCGGTGGACTTGTTGTTGCCATGTATCTCCCAATATTCAAAATCGCGAGTGTAGTATAAAGTAAACAACCTGGAGATTATTGCACAACATTCAAATTACTTTCAGTGACTGTCTTATTATACTTTTTCATTAAATATTTGACATTCTTTTATTTAAGGATATCATAGAGTAAGATTGTCTTAAACGCATATAATAGAGGAGGAATTTATGGCATTGACAAAAGCGGATCTTGTTCAACAGGTTTACAAGCACCACGAGGGACTGACAAAAACGCAGGCAACTGATTCTGTAGAAGCCTTTCTTCGTATTTCCAAGGATTCTCTTATAAGCGGGTCGGACCTCTTATTAAGCGGATTTGGCAAGTTCAATGTTAAGGATAAGAATTCAAGGAGAGGACGAAATCCTCAGACAGGCGCCGAGCTGACACTTGATGCCAGGCGGGTTGTAACTTTTAAACCTTCCGGTATCCTAAGGGACAAGATTAACGCTTCCTGAGTGCCTGTCACAACCTGACTTTCTCTCCTTTCTTTTACTGCCTGTTCTACCCCGGATGAAGAATTGCGCTTTCTTTACCCGGGGTAATTTTTTGTGATTTGTTGAAACAGTTTTCCAGGATTCGACTTCAATATGTTCTTCCCATTTCAAAATGTTCACTTCCACAAGCTGAAATTTACCGGTAAATGGTCAATACACCCCTGGGAAACTAGGCGATATTCTGACGAGCTGAAAAATTCCATCCTCCAGACCGGCGTAATTCATCCTCCCTTCCTCCTACAGCATTCTGATACATATTTTGAAGTAATCTCAGGGTACAAGCGTCTGCTGATTGCAAAACAGCACCTCGATTCGGACAAAATTGGGTGCTTGATTTTACCTGGTGATTTCCCTGAACTATCTATTCTCGATCTTCTTTTGACAGATCAAATATATACAGCTCCACTTTCCCTTGTTGAAAAAGCCCGGTTCATTCAGATAGCTTCAGGATGTATATCAAGAGAAGAAATCATAAAAGAATTTTCAGCGAGGCTGGGTCTGAAAAAACAGAAATCAGCCGTTGATAAGATGCTGGCGGTACTCAACCTGCAGGGTGATATTATAAAAGAAATTCATAGTGGTCGCCTGCAAGACAAAATGGTCATGGAATTACAGCGATTAAAGCATCCTGACGATCGNNCTCAATATCAGACTTGTTAAATAGTAACCAAATTCAACAGATTCTCGATCACGAAGAGATGAACCCGCCCCAAAAAGCGCAACATCTTGGGAAATTCCTGCAGAAACAACTGACTCCAACCTTTCTGGAGGCGGAGAGCAGCTTTAGTGATTTTACGAAAAAACTGCAATTACCTGAAAATTTAACCCTTTCACATAGTCAGGCTTTTGAAACTGATGAAGTAACGCTCTCCATAAAATGTAAAAACCTTCAGGAGTGTCAAAAGATATTGCCGGAAATCAAGGCTGTTGTCAAAAACTGAAAATAACAACCTGCAACATTATCGCAACCCGAATAAATCGTAACTTGTTATATTTTTTAGATATTGTACGACGTCACAACCTATTCTGCATATTGAAACCTGCCTGCAACCATCATATCATCCCCCAGCCTCTTATATCTGACATCAGTAAGCCGGGTAGCTGAGCTGCGCCCATGGACACGATACCCTGTCACCAGTGAAACCCCGTCGTCTCCTGCAAAGAGTGGCGCAAAAAAGAGACAGGCCGAATCATACAGTTTTTCTTTTAAGAATGAGCCATGCAGTCTTGCTCCCCCCTCCACCAGAACTGAACAGACATCTGCTTTTCCCAGGGCTACCATCACCTGTTTTAAATCCACTCCACCGGGACTTGAGCTCACAATCGTCACCACCACACCCCTTTCCCTCAGTGCGGCCATTTTTTCTTCCGGCGCATCAACAGAACAGAACACCCAGGTAGGTGCCTCCGATTCTATATGGAAGATCAACGAGCTCAGAGGTAAGCTCAAATGTGTATCTATAACGACCCTGATGGGGTCTTTCCCCTTAAAACTCTGGATACGTGTAGTCAACGATGGATTATCGATACGCACTGTCTCACTGCCAATAAGGATTGCGTCTACCCTATCCCGAATCTTATGTACTTCATTAAGAGACTGTTTTCCTGTAATCCAACCACTCTCCCCTTTTAAATAGTTAATCTTGCCATCAAGGCTGATTCCACCCTTCATAGTCACCCATGGAATACCGTGAGTAATATGTTTTATAAAGGGACGGATAATCTCTTCACACTCATCACGAAGTACTCCTGTAACCACCTCTATTTTGTTTTCTCTGAGAAATGCAATGCCGCTCCCATCGACCAGAGGGTTGGGGTCAGTCATGCCGACCACAACCCGCGTAATACCATTTTCAACAATCGACTGACTGCATGGAGGTGTTTTACCGGTATGGTTGCATGGCTCCAGGGTCACATAGATTGTTGAACCAACAAGAGATTCTGCGGCCTTATTTATGGCGTTCACTTCGGCATGAGGAGTTCCTGCTCTTTTATGGTATCCTTTTGATATGATGCGGCCATCTTTAACAATAACAGCACCGACACAAGGATTTGGCGAGGTTCTTCCTTCGCCTTTCCGGGCTTCGATAAGTGCCAGCTGCATATAGTGCTTATCATTTTGCAGTATTGTCATCTTCCCTTGCGTCCAGAATGCTTTTCAGCTCAGCCATAAATTCATTAACATCTTTGAATTGACGATAAACCGAGGCAAATCGCACATACGCTACCTCGTCCAACAGGTGTAATCCCTCCATAACCCATTCTCCGACAACCTTGGAAGGAATTTCTTTGGCACCATAATCCTGCAGCTTATGCTCAATTTCATCGACAAATTCATCGATTTTATCACGACTTACAGATCTTTTTTCACATGCTTTCTCTATTCCGACAACAATCTTTTGTCTATCCCATGTTTCTCTCCTGCCATCTTTTTTCACCAGTACCGGTACCATTACCTCCAAGCGCTCATAAGTAGTAAATCGCTGATCACAGGACAGGCATGCTCTTCTTCTACGAGTAATTGTAGCATCTTTATTGAGACGGGAATCAATTACCTTGTCATCCAGATGACCACAATAGGGACATTTCATAACTACCTCCTTTTGTAACAAAACAAACACCAACTATGAAATACTTCACTCCCGGAGGAGATTGCTATTTCGACTCAGTAGTGTCCGGTTAGAAAATTGCAACACGTATCGTGCGGATTTGTGGGTTGATCTACGGAGTCTCACAAGCTCGCTTACCTTTCCTCTTTTTCGGCCCAGTCATTCACAGTCTGAGGTTTTATTTATTCGATGTTCAACGTTGGACGTTCGATGTTGGATGTTCAAAAACCAACCGCTAGCAAAATGCTATTCGCCTAAAGGCGAAGGTTTTAACCTTTTACAGAAACAATAAAGCGATATACCTATACTAGTCTACCTGAAAGAAGACCTCCATGTTTGAAATGAAAAAAGCCGATTTTGCAAATGCAAAATCGGCTTTTTCTCAAATAGAACCTGTTACACCAGGTAATTTAGTCCCATGCAGGCAATTACGTTTTTTACCCACTGAACTTTTCAACTCTCCTCTGATGTCTGCCGCCGGCAAATTCACTCTTTAACCAGATACGTACTATAGTCAGTGCCAGTTCCCGGTCAATCACCCGGGCCCCGAGGCAGAGTACGTTAGCGTTGTTATGTTCCCTGCTCATCTTTGCGGTATATTCCGAATGACAATTTGCAGCTCTGATCTCAGGATGCCGGTTAGCGGTAATAGACATGCCGATCCCGGTTCCACATATGAGAATACCCAGGCCACAGGAACCATTTATTATCTGAGTCACACCTTTTTCAGCAAAATCGGGGTAATCAACCGAGTCCGTTGATGAACATCCAACATCAACGACCTCATATTTCGAATCGATCAAGAAAGCTTTAATATCTTCCTTTAATTCAAAACCACCATGATCAGCACCTAGAACAATTTTCATTCTTCCAGTCTCCAAAGCCAAATAATGTCTGCCCTATTCAACAAACCGCTTCATAGCAACAACCGCATTAGTACCACCAAACCCAAAGGAATTAGAGATGGCAGCCCGAATATTCATATCTCGTGCTTCATTGGGGACATAATCCAAATCACATTCAGGACTTGGATTTGCCAGATTGATAGTAGGCGGTGCTATTTGATGACTCACGCTAAGGGCGGTAAAAACCGATTCAATTCCACCGGCAGCACCCAGCATATGACCTGTCATTGACTTGGTTGAGCTAATGGCAAGAGCTCTGGCGTGATCGCCGAAAACTGTCTTGATTGCCAGAGTTTCACATTTATCGTTTAGCGGTGTCGAAGTACCATGGGCGTTAATATAATCTATATCTTCAGGTGAAAATCCAGCATCATCCAAAGCGAGTTGCATAGCCCTTGCCCCGCCTTCTCCATCCTCCGGCGGCGCGGCAATATGATAGGCATCACTGCTCAGACCATAGCCACAAACCTCGGCGTAAATTTTTGCGCCTCGGGAAACGGCATGCTCATATTCTTCGAGTACAAGCATCCCAGCCCCTTCCGACATAACAAAACCATCCCTACCCTTATCAAAAGGCCTCGATGCCTGCTGTGGTGCGTCATTCCTCTTCGACAACGCTTTCATCGCGGAGAACCCGCCAACCCCGAGAGGACAGATAACAGCCTCGGTGCCACCGGTAACAACCACGTCACTACCACCATACTTAATATGACGAAATGCTTCCCCCACAGCATGGGTTCCCGCTGCACAGGCGGTTGTGTGAGTCAGGTTTGCTCCTTTTGCATTCAGTGCCATGGAAATCTGGCCGGACGCCATATTGGGAATGCACATCGGGATAAAGAAAGGTGTTATCCTTTTCGGTCCTCTTTCGAGGCTTATCTGATGCTGTTTTGCAATTGTAGGCAATCCACCCATACCGCAGCCAGTGATAACACCAACTCTGGTACAGTTTTCCTCTACCACTTTAAAGCCGCTGTCCTCTACTGCCATGAGTGCTGCGACCACGCCATACTGCACAAACAAAGCAAGATGTCTAATCTGCTTTTTCTCAAAGTAATCTTCAGGGATAAAATCTTTTACCTCTCCAGCAATTTTTACTGCGAAATCACTAGCATCAAACGTGGTAATCAGATCAATTCCACTCACACCTGAGCATAGATTATTCCAACTCTTTTCCACCCCTGTCCCCAGAGGCGTCACCAGACCGAGTCCTGTAATCACTACCCTTCGAGTCACAATAGTTACCCCTTTTTATACCCTCGTCTTTCACTCACGCGCTGATGCAAACGAGGGATAGAAAAAATATTGTCAGTATATACTGCTATTTTTGCTTATTTACGTAGTCGATTGCGTCCTGAACTGTTGCAATTCCCTCTGCATCTTCATCGGGGATTTCAATATCAAAACCTTCCTCCATCGCCATAATCAATTCGACAAGGTCAAGAGAATCAGCACCCAGGTCATCAATAAAAGATGCATTGGGTACTACTTTTTCTTTCTCGACACTTAACTGCTCAACAATTATATCTATCATTTCCTGATCAACGGCCATTATTATTCTCCTTTATTTTTTGATTAGACTGAGTTTGCTAATCACTTTTCAATTATTTAACACCAGTAATACATCTTCTATATTATGCAGATATTTTTGATGACTTTGTAAAAAACTACATATACATCCCGCCATTAACATGCAGCGTTTGACCTGTCACATAGCGGCCATCTACTGAAACCAGATAAGCTACAGCAGCAGCAACATCCTCAGTTGCCCCGAGACAGCCCAGGGGGATCTCACTTTTGAGCTGTTCTTTTACATCTTCACTTAACAACTCCGTCATCTCTGTTTCGATATAGCCGGGTGCAACACTGTTTATAGTGATATTCCTGGAGCCGTATTCACGGGCCATGGATTTAGTCAATCCTGTTAATCCCGCCTTGGCGGCTGCATAGTTTACCTGACCGGGATTTCCAGCAAATCCGGATACGGAGGAAATGTTCACCACCCTGCCCCATTTTTTCTTCATCATTCCCCTGGAGACAGCTTTAGAGCAGAGAAAAACACCCTTCAAATTGGTATTCATAACATCATCCCAGTCTGATTCTTTCATCCTCGCCATCAGACCGTCTCTGGTAATGCCTGCATTGTTTACCAGAATTTCAACAGGGCCGGCCTCATTGACAATATGTTTAATTGCCTCTGTTACCGCAGCCGCATCAGAAACATCGAAACCGATAATTTCCGCCTTGCCGCCGTTTTCCACTATAAGTTTCTGAGTTTTGAGAGCAGCCTCCGACCGACTCACATAGTTAACATAAACCAAGGCTCCCATACCAGCTAATTTCAAACATATGGCTCTACCTATGCCACGACTACCACCGGTGACCAGGGCAATTTTCCCATCAAGGCTCATTTTCAGCGTCTCTCCTCTATTTTGCTCATCAACCTGGGGATGATTTCAAACAGATCACCAACGATACCATAATCCGCAATATCAAAAATAGGTGCATTTTTATCTCTGTTTATTGCAACAATCGTTTCAGCAGACTGCATACCGGCAGCGTGTTGCACTGCTCCTGAAATACCACATGCTATATAGAGTTGGGGGGCAACAGTTTTACCTGTTTGTCCCACCTGATGGGGATATGGGATCCACCCTGCGTCAACAACTGCCCGGGAAGCTGAAACTCTGGCATCTATCATATCCGCAAGTTGTCTTATAAGCTCAAACCCCTTTGCGCTTTCAAGTCCCCTTCCACCGGAAACTAGTATATCGGCTTCCTGAATGTTCACATTAGCAGCCTCTTCAACGACTATCTCGAGAACCTTCACACGGCTTTTAAGCTGCGCTGGACTCGGTACTATATCGACGATTTCTCCTTTTCGTCCCCCGTCAAATTCAAGTGCTTTCATCACCTTCGGGCGAACAGTAGACATCTGCGGTCTCGATGACTCGCAAACAATGGTGGCCATAATATTTCCACCAAAGGCAGGACGGGTCTGAAGGAGAGCACCATCTTCCTCACGGATTTCAAGCTGAGTACAATCCGCCGTCAGCCCGGCATTCAGAGTCGTTGCCACGCCCGGGATAAAGGATCGGCCAATAGCGGTGGCTCCCGCCAAAACTATTTCCGGCTTATGTTCTTTAACCAGGTCGGTTACAACTGCACAGTAATTCTCATCGGTAAAAACCCCAAGAGCCTCATGATCAACCCGGTATACGATATCAGCACCATAGCCGATCAGCTCCTCACCAGTCTCTCCGGTCTCGTAGCCAATTAGCACAGCACTGAGCTTCACCTTTCTTTTATCAGCAAGTGTGCGGCCAATTCCAAGCAGTTCTAAAGAGACCGGTGCGAGTTCTCCTCTTCTGTATTCACAATAGACCAGAATCCCGGACCAATCATCAATATCTACCTTCGCAGTTCTCTCAACTTCAAGGGTCAGCGCCTCTACCTCACATGTCTCAATACAGGCACCACAGAGGTTGCAGCTCTCACCAATAACAGCGCACCCGTTCTCAATCTCGATAGCACCAAAGGGACAACTCTCCTCACAAATGCCACAGCCAATGCAGAGTTCTTCGTTTACTTTTAACATAACTATTGAGCTCCGCCTGGTTGAATAAACGGGATCAGTTTATCAACAAGCTGGTCTATCTGCTCATCAAGAGACCCTGTAAAAATGGCCCGCCCTCCCCTTGCAGGAGGCGGAAAAACATTGACTACCTGAGTCGGAGAACCGGGTAAACCTATACAAGCGTGATCGGCATTAATATCATCTGCACTCAACGTTGTGATGACTGCTTTTTTAGCCCTCATTTTCCCTTTAAGAGATGGTACGCGGGGTTCATTGATATTTTTTACCACTGAAAGCAGGGCAGGAAGAGTAATCTCTACGACATCGTAACCATCATCCATCATCCTTTCTACGATGAACCGGTTAGAGTCGGATTCCCTTATTTTCTGAGCGCATGTGATATATGGGATATCAAGCCGCATGGCAAGCCCGGGTCCAACCTGAGCTGTATCACCATCAATAGCCTGTTTGCCGCAAAGAATGAGATCAAAATCTCCCAGTGTTCTTATTGCCTGTTCCAGGGTATAGGCAGTCGCCCAGGTATCCGCCCCGGCAAAAGCTCTGTCGGAAACCAGAGCGACCTTGTCTGCACCACAACTTATGGCCAGCCGCAAAATTTCCTCGGCCTGGGGAGGACCCATAGTAATAACGGTTACCTCACCGCCATGGGTTTCCTTTAACCGTACAGCCTCCTCCAGAGCATGTTGATCATATGGATTCATGATCGATTCTACGCCTTCTCTGGCCAGGGTGTTTGTCTCGGGGTCAAGACGAACGTCCTTGGCATCGGGGACCTGCTTTATACATACTATTATATTCATATACCAATCCGCATTTTGATGGCGTTGTAGATAGTGCCTTGCGCGGGAATGACGGAGCGAGGAAGTTATTACTAAACATCAATTACTTAGAATATTCTTTATTCAGCTCCTGCCCTATAACGTTTCTCTGGATCTGGTTTGTACCTTCATAAATCTGCAGGATTTTGGCATCCCTCATCATCTTTTCAACCGGGTATTCACACATATAACCGTATCCGCCCATAACCTGAACCGCATCAGTTGTAGCCTTCATTGCCATATCTGTTGCGTATACCTTACACATGGAGGAAGCCTTGGACATATCTTTCGGATATGCCTGGATATGTTTTGCTGCAGCATAGACAAGAGCCCGGGCTGATTCTATACCTATGGCTATATCAGCCAGCAGATGTTGAACTGCCTGGAAGGCAATTATCGGCTTGTCAAACTGTTTTCTCTGTTTGGCATAGGGTGCAGCCTCATCAAGAGCCCCCTGCGCAAGCCCGATACCCAACGCTGCAATCCCGGGCCTTGAAAGATCAAGCGTTTTCATAACAGTGATAAAACCTGTCCCCTTCCGTCCTATCAGACGATCCTTGGGGATCCTGCAATCCTTAAAAATAAGCTCAGTTGTAGACGAGGCCCTGATACCCATTTTCTTTTCTTTAGGCCCGCAGCTGAAACCCGGATCACCTTCCTCTACGACAAACAGAGAAGCACCACGCGGCCCCCTGCTGCGATCAGTTATGGTTACAACTGTGTAGATCTGGGCTTCACCGCCGTTGGTAATCCACTGTTTGGTGCCATTGAGCACCCATTCATCACCATCCAATACAGCTGTGGTCTGAATACCCGAGGCATCAGAACCGGCATTGGCCTCAGTCAGGCCAAATGCGGCAAATTTCTCCCCCGTAGCTATAGCGGGAAGATATTTCTGCTTCATCTCATCTGATCCAGCCAGGACAATCGGATATGCCCCCAGGAAATTTGCTGCAAAAGCAGTTCCCACCCCCACACATCCCCGACTGAGTTGTTCAAGAATGAGCACAATATCAAGACATCCACCCCCAAAACCACCATAAGCCTCGGGGATCAGAACGCTAAAAAGATCCGCCTGAGCCAACTCATCTAAAATCTTACGAGGAAACTCATGATTTTCATCAAGTTCAGCTCGACTGGGTATGATTCTTTCATCAGTGATCTGTCGCGCTATATCGACAATCATCTGCTGTTCTTCAGATATAAAATAGTCCATACTCAAATCTCCAGTTTACCACTTAGTCAGAACTGCTCCCCAGGTAAAACCACCTCCGAAAGCACAGAACAAAACAGTGTCACCTGGAGAAATCAATCCCTCTTTGTTGGCTTCATCCAGGGCTATTGGAATAGACGCTGCGGATGTATTGCCATACTTTGACACATTTATAAATAATTTTTCCTGTGGTATATTGAGCCGTTCTGCCAATTTATTTAAAATACGAATATTTGCCTGATGTGGAATAACAAGGTCAACGGACTCCATACTGACCCCTTGAGCATCAAGCAGAGATCGAACAGAGTCTTCCATCGCTCTTACTGCATGTTTAAAAACTTCACGCCCTCCCATGAGGACATGACTTCCCGGATATCCTTCGATCTCCAGGTCGGGATTTAAACTTTGGGGTGCATGCATGCATAACAGATCCCCAAGGGCCCCATCAGAACCAAAATGAGCTCCTTTCAACCCGTGATCCGATTCAGAATAACCGGCAACAACAGCACCGGCGCCATCCCCAAAAAGGATGCATGTATTCCTGTCCTTCCAGTTTAACTTTGCGGACAAAGTCTCTACACCAATTACCAGGATCTTTTTAGAATGATCAGCCTGAATATATTTGTCAGCGAGGTCCAGGCCATAAAGGAATCCTGAGCAGGCAGCATTAACATCATAGGCAAAAGCATTTTTTGCACCAATTTCATTCTGCACCAGACAGGCACAGGATGGCATAATCATATGTGAGCTGATTGTAGCGAGCACAATCAGATCAATTTCATCAACTGCCACCCCTGCATGATCAAGTGCTCTACGGGCAGCCTTCGCTGCAAGCTGATAAGCCTGCTCCCCTTTCCCGCCGATGCGCCTGGCACCAATACCGGTCCTGCTGCGTATCCATTCATCACTTGTGTCAACAATCGACTCAAGTTCTTTATTGGTAAGGATTCTTTTGGGTAAACAGGAGCCCGTACCTAACACAACAGTTCCCATTTACACCTCCGCCTGTACTGCATTTTTTCCCGAGCCCAAACTTTGCATAATATCTTGATTAATGTTCAATTTTACCATTTTAGATGCACCGATAATGGCATTTTTCATAGCATGGGAATTTGATTTGCCGTGACATATAAGACCTGTACCGTTGATACCAAGCAGAGGGGCTCCACCGTATTCCGCATAATCAACACGTTTTTTAAACGCCTTAAATGCCGGACGGGCCAGCAGGTATCCCACTTTGGCGGGAAGCGATTTCACGATCTCATCCTTTAACATCTGCATCATGGCATCAGCCAGTCCCTCACTGATTTTCAGGCAGATATTTCCGACAAAGCCATCGCACACTATCACATCCACATCACCCTGAAAAACGTCTCTTCCTTCAACATTTCCGATAAAATTTAAAGAGCTGTTCTCCAGCAGCGGGTACGACTCCTTCACCAGACTGTTTCCTTTGCCGGTTTCCTCACCGATAGACAGCAATCCAACGGTGGGCCTTGAGATATCACGAACACGGGAATACGCAGAAGCCATAACGGCAAACTGATAGAGATGCTGCGGCCGACAATCGACATTAGCACCTATATCCATGAGTATTACCGGTTTCTTCTGGGTCGGAAAGAGTGAAGCTATACCGGGACGTAATACCCCCTTAAGACGACCAAGCTTACGGACGCCGGCTGCCATAGTCGCTCCTGAATTGCCGGCACTCACTACGGCATCAGCCTCACCTTGTTTAACAAGGTCGAAAGCCACCATCACCGATGAATCCTTTTTCTTTCGGATAGCGTTAACAGGATTTTCACCCATCTCTATTACCTGAGAAGCGTGAACTATATTTATGGATTCTGCTGTATCGGATGTCTGGCGCTAGCTGGTCAAGATGCTTCTGCAGGAGAACCTCATCACCCACCAGACTTACCCTGAGATCCGCCTGTTTTGCGGCGAGCAATGCTCCGGTAATCAACTCCTCCGGACCATTGTCTCCAGCCATGGCGTCCAGGGCTATATGCACACTATTCTCCTATTCAATATCGGTATCAAGACTGAACACAGTTCGACCTTTGTATTTGCCGCAGCTACCACACAACCTATGCGGTTCTTTCGGTTCGCCACAGTCCCCACATACCGAAAGCCCCGGCGCCTTCAAAGCGTCATGGGATCTTCTTTTTCTTGTACGTGACCGTGAATGTCTTCTTTTGGGTAAAGCCATTTTTTCCTCCAATCAGGTATGAAACATACCATTTCACAAACAATTTCAATGATTATAAATTTTTTCAGGACAATAAAAAAAAATCCCTTCTGTCCGGAGCATAACTACAACTGAATCCAATTTCAAAAACAAAAAGACAAAAAATAACCAATTTAGAAAATAATCGCCAGAAAAAA
>LGVF01369437.1_pt1 | contig 30392 bp, 44 predicted proteins | sample 469901 | NCBI WGS metagenome assembly LGVF01 (sample SAMN03893561, study PRJNA290197) | marine sediment metagenome | material: sediment; isolation source: combined push core samples #3730, #5133, and #5579 collected at Hydrate Ridge | place: Pacific Ocean: Hydrate Ridge
ATGAAAACATAGTAAACAATTTACATAATGAATTTGAAGAATTGTTCTCAAAACGAATTAAAGCAAATGAAATTTTATGGGATTTGATACGAACTTTTTATATTGATGGCCGTGTTTTTTTTGAAAAAATAATTGATGCAAAGAATGAAAAGAAAGGTTTAATAAATATAAAACGTTTACCCACAGAAACAATGGATTATATTTATGACCCATTTACCGGAGAGATTCAAGCATATTTTCAATATTTAAAATTAGACAGTAAAAAACCACTCACTATAGACGAAGCATTAAAAAGAGATGATGTAACTGTTTTCTATCCTGAACAAATATGTTTTATAAATTATGGTATATTTGGAAAAACACGATATGAAATAGAGGGTTATTTAGAAAAAGCAAAAATACCATATAATCAACTTAAACTTTTAGAAACTTCAGTAATAATTTATAGAATAGTAAGAGCACCGGAAAGATTAGTATTTCGAATTGATACTGGTAATATGCCAAGAGATAAGGCATTAAAGTATGTTGAAAAAATAAAACAAAAGATGACTAAAAAGCAAACATATGACCCTGCTACTGGTCAACTTACACAAGCACCTGAAGTACTATGTATTAGAAAAAATACTGAAATTCCTTTACTTGATGGAAGATATTTAACATTAGAAAAAATAATAGAAGAACATAAGAAAGGTAAAGAAAATTGGGTTTATACTATAAATCAAAAAACATTAGATATTGAACCGGGTAAAATAAAACAAGCTAAAATTACTCGAAAAAATGAAAAATTAATTAGAGTTTGGTTTGATGATGGTAATTATATAGATACAACATATGACCATAAATTTATTTTACGAGATGGTTCTGAATGTAGAGCAGATAAATTAAAAAAAGAACAATCATTAATGCCTTTATATAAAAAGAAAGAAAGAATAAAAAGTCATGTTAAAAATTTATATGAAACTATTTATGTTCCATCTAAAAATAAATTTGAATATACACATAATATAGTATCCACATTTTTTAATGGAAAAAAAGAAAAGGGAAATGTTGACCATCATATGAATTTTAATCCGTTTGATAATTCTCCAAATAATTTACAACGAATGGATTATAAAAAACATTCTACTATGCATGGTAAATTAGTAAAAAAAGCATGGGAAAATAATTATGAAAAAATGTATAATAGTGTATTAAAAGGAAGAGAAAAAGTTAAAAATTCTCCTGAAATATTAAATTCAATAAGTAATAAATTGAGAAAAGATTGGGAAGAAAATTATGAAACAAGAAGAAAAGCTATAGCTGATGAAATTAAAGAGTGGCATTCTGTAAATGAAAACTATAAAAAACATTCAGAATGGACAACAAAAACAAATATAGAACAAAATAAAGTAGAAAAAATGTGGGAAATTTTAAATACTCCTGAAATTAGAGCTAAACAAAAAATAGCAGCCAAAGAAGGACAATTAAAAAGATGGTCTAATCCAGAAAATAAAATAAAAATGTCAAAAATTATGACAGAAGTTTGGAGAAAGAGAAAAGCTGCTTGTGTTATAAATCATAAAATTTTAAAAATTGAATATCTTTCAGAAAGAGATGATACTGGATGTATTGAAATAAATGGTAATCATAATTTTGCAGTTAGTAAAAACTCACAACCGCTTGTTTTTATTAGAAATTCAATTTTAGAAAATTATTATATGCCGCAAAGTGCAGATGGTAGAGGTTCAACAATAGATTCTATTGGTGGAAATGCAGCAGGTTTTACAGAATTGGATGATATTTATTATTTTGCAAAAAAAATGTATCGTTCTTTAAAATATCCAGCATCCCGTGTAGCAGCAGGACAAGAAAACAGAGATGCTGATATGATGTTTGGTGGAAGTAATACCGGAGAAATTTCAAGAGATGAAATAAAATGGGCAAAATTTCTTGCTCGGAACCAAAGAAAATTTGAAAATGAAATGACAGATTTGTTTTTACTTCATCTTGAATTTAAAGGATTAAAAAAACAATATGGACTCAATAGAAAAAAAATCAAAGCAAGTTTAACTCCACCTTCAAATTATAAAGAACAAATGGAACAAAATTTTCTTGAAAGTAGATTTAATAACTATTCTACACTTGCTGATAGACCCGAAATGTCTAAATATTTCTTGATGAAAAAATTCTTGAAATGGGATGACCAAGAAATCAAAGATAATGTTGCTGGCCGAAAACAAGATGAAAAATACGGTTTTAATGTTGATGATGGTGGTGGTTTTTCTGATAGGCGATTGAAAAAAGAAATAAAATATATTTAAAGGAAATAACATGGAAATAAAAAATAAAATAGATAAATATTTAAATTTAGATGAAGAATATCATAGTATGGACAACATACTTGACGATATCACAGTTGATGAATTACAAACTATGGTTTTCTCAAATATTCCATCTGAAAAAATAGATATAAAAATGGTAATAAAACAATTTGAAGAATTATTAAAATCTAAAGTAAGGGAAGCGAGATATATAGTAAAAAAAGTTGCTCCACAAATAGTAAAAGAAGTTCAAAACGAATACAAATAAAAATATGATGAAGATATGTGTAAAACATGTCATAATGAAATCCATCAACAAGACGGTTGTGGATATAATGATATGAAATGTAAAAAATAAAATAAATATAAATAATAACGTAAAGGAGAATAAAAATGTCAATAGATAAAAAAATAGTAAGAAAAGCACTCGACCATTTTGAAGAAGATGATTTTGTGAGTGCTAAAGAAGTTTTAAAACCGGAGATTAATAAAGCGAAAGAAGATTTTTTACAAAAAAAATTAGAGTTGACAGACCCTATTACTAATCCACCTGAAAAGAAAAATGAAGGTGATGCAAGAGGTGGTGGAATAAAACAAGGAATGACAGGAAAAACAAAAGATGGTAAAAAAATTAAAATAATTAAAAAAGAAGGTAAAGAATTTTTAGTTACAATTGATGGTAAAGAAAAAACAATGCATCCATCAGAAATGAATAAAATTTCATGGAAATAATTAAAATAAAGGGAGTAAAAAATTGAAATTAATAACCGAACTAAGCAATGACGTAGAATTATATGAAAAGAAAGGCTCAGATTCATATATTGTGGGTATATGGTCATCAGCGGAAATAAAAAACAATAACGGAAGAACTTATAAAAAACCACTTCTTGAAAGAGAAATAAAAAAAGTTCAAAGTAAAAAATCTATTTGGGGAGAACTTGGTCATCCGCCTAATCCAGAAGTAAATCCTGATAAAATTGCTATAAAAACATTAAATCTTGAATGGAAAAACAATGATGTATATGGAAAAGCAAAACTTCTTGATACTCCTATGGGTACAATTGCAAAAACTCTTGTTAAAGAAGGTGACATGGGAATTTCCAGTAGAGGTTTAGGCACAGTTGGTGATGATGGAAGTGTAAATGAAGATTTTAATTTGATTACATGGGATATGGTTACTGAACCTTCTAATAATCCATCATGGATACAAGGTATATATGAAGGACAAGAATGGATTTCTGATGATGAAAAAATATCCAGAAGAGAAGAAATGATTGATGAAATGACAAATTGGTATCAAAAACATTTAACAAATCTTTCTAAAGAAACTATATTTAAATTATGGGAATCAGGAAGAATTGATTGGCCGAGAGGATAATAATGAAAAAATTTGAACAATATATAACTGAAGAAAAAAAATATCCATCACAATATGATGCTGAAGCGATAATAGAATTAACAACAGCACTTGAAGGTGTGTATCTTGGTGGTGCCATCGAAGTTAGAAAATTAATGAATAAAATTGATAGTATGAGATTGAAAGTTTGGCAAAATATTTTTAATGAAAATCTCCTTGGAAAGTTGTTATGAAAAAAGGTAAGCGTTCTGCCGAATGGGATGATAATAAAGCTGAAAAATTAGGATTATAAAATGGAAGATATTATAAATAAATTAGATAGAATTATACATGAAGCATCAGGAGCAGGAACTTCAACAGAAATGAGTTTTATGGGATGGTGGCAAAATGCTAATCGTGTTTTTTATAATATAAAGTCAAATGAAATTTTACACTCAAGTAATACTAAATTCCCTATAGGTTCAGTATTAGATGATGCTGGTTTATCATTAGCACGGGAATCGGGAGTAACACTAATACCACGTAGTTAAAAAAATTAATTGTTACACCTCATATCAAAATAATTACAATCTTTTTCTTGATGAATTTTTTTATGACATGTTTTACACACCGTTACACACATATCAACATCTGCTGATTCAATAGGATTTTGTTGAATGCCTTCGATATGATGACAATGTAATGATACATTCAAATCATCTTGATGTTTTCCACATTTTATACAAGTATATTCATCACGCTCAAAAACTAATTGTCTTAATTCTGGTTGTACTTCTCTTGTTTGATTATTTTCATCTAATTTTGGATGACCAACTTGATATTTTTGCTTTCCATATATAGAACATGTTTTTTTGCATTCTTCAGAACAATATAAACGATTTTCTACACCATCACTATTTGTTTGCCCGTTAAGTGCTTGTATTCTATCTTGTACTGAGCGATTAGTCGGAAAATACCACTTTCCACAATATGTACATTTTACTTGCAAAAAACCATTTATATTCTTAACTTTATCAGCATATGAAATCTGAAATGCAAAAGTATTATAATTTGCTTTAGATTTATAATATATTTTATTGGTTTTTTTATGTCTTTCATTTATTTGTTCTTTATTATTTTTATGATAATCTTTTTGTCTTTCATTTATTTTTTCTTTATTTGCTTTATGATATTTTTTGTTTCTTTTGTTTTCACATTCTTTACAAACATAAGATAAACCATCCTTTCTACTTTTATCTTTACTAAACTTACTCAAATCTTTTTCAATTTTACATTTTGTACATATTTTCATATTATTATTTATAATTTTTTTCTTTATATACTAAGAGAAATTTGAAAAAAAGTAGAAAAAAATAAATAATGATAAATAATATATAAGAAAAGTACTTTTGTACTAAAAATATTATAGGAGGAAACTAAATTCATGGACAAACTTCTTGAAATGCTCGGCATTCAAAAATTAGATGAAGCCGCTCAAATAGAAATTAAGGAAAAGCTAAAACTTGTTATAGAAGTTAAAGCTAAAGAACTTTCAGCAGAAGTTTTAGTCGAAGAAAAGGAAAAGTTGGTCGAAGATTACGAAAAGAAATTTGATAAATATAAAGATGAAATTACATCTAAATTTTCAGATTTTGTGGATTCAATTTTTGAAGAAGAATTGACCATTCCAGAAAAGGTTTTGGAATTTGCAGCAAAAGGCGAACTTTACCATGATTTGATTGAACAGTTTAAAGTACGTTTGAGTGTAGACGAAGGTTTATTGGACGAAGAAGTTAAATCTCTTCTAAAAGAAGCCAAGGAAGAAATTGTTAAGTTACGCACCGATATGAACAAAACTATTGATGAAAACTTGACTGTTAAAAGTGATGCACAAGAAATGGCATCACAACTTTATCTATATGAAAAATGCGATGGATTAACAAACGAGCAAAAGAAAAAAGTCTTTACAATTCTGGAAGGAATAAAAGATAAAGACGAAATCGACAAAAAATTCACTATCGTTCTTGAACAAGATGAAGAAGACGATGACGATGACGATGATGACAAGGATAAGAAAAAGAAAAAGAAGAAAAATCCTTTCGAGAAAAAAAAGAACGGTGATGATGATGACGATGATGAAAAGAAAGACGAAGGGAAGGGCAAAGTTGACGCTAATGGAAACCCCATTAATGAAGACGATAGCCCATTCAAACAACATTTAGAAGTATACAAAAAAGTTTTACAAGAAAATAAAGTAAATTAACTTTTTTAACTTAGAGAATGTTGAAAATATTATAGGAGGAAAATAAAACAAATGAGAATCGCTGAATTAGTAAAGAAATGGAAGGAAGTTCTTGATGAAGGTTCAGAAATTAAGAGAAACAGTGTTGTTACTTCAACTGCCGTTATGTTAGAAAATCAACATAACTATTTGAATGAAACAACTGGATGGGGTTCAGACAGTCTTGGAACCGGAGACGGTAAAGGATTGGCAAACTGGTCAACATCAGGTATGTTTAACAAAATTGCTGTACCTATGGTTCGTAGAACATTCCCTGAACTTCTTGCTCACGATTTAGTTGGTGTACAACCATTGACAGGGCCAGTAGGACTTGCCTTTGCTCTTAGATTTAAGACAGGCGGGCCGGGCACATATGGTGGAGGTAGTGATGTTGAACTTGGATACAATACTATTGATTCATCTTATTCTGGTTCTTATATCACATCCGCTGGTGAAGCCCTTGGGTCAGCCGCAGGAAGTGGTGTTGGAAATGATATCGGTTTAGGTATCGGTGCTGGAACACACATGAACGAAGTCAACATGACCGTTGAAAAAGTTCAAGTAGAAGCCAAAACCAGAAAACTTAGAAGCCGTTGGTCATTAGAAGTAGCTCAAGATTTAAGAGCTATGCACGGACTTAATTTAGAAGAAGAAATGATGGATATTCTTTCATACGAAATTACACAAGAAATTGACAGGGAACTTATTGCTAAGATTGATGCAGTATGTGTTGCAGGTGGAGCATCTTATAATACCACTTGGAGTTATACAGCAGCTTCAGCAACAGGTGTACCGGGCGGACGTTGGGAAATGGAACGTTACCGTGAACTTTATCATTACTTAATTAGAAGAAGCAATCAAATTGCTATTCAGACTCGTAGAGGGTCAGCAAATTGGGTTATTGGTAATGTAAACGCAGTAGCTATTATGGAAACTCTTGCAGCATTTACTATTGCACCTGTACCGGGTAATGTAGTAACAGCAGGAATCGGAATTTCTCGACTTGGTTCTTTGGATGGTCGTATTTCTGTTTACAGAGACACTTTCCAAGCTAATGACCAATTTATACTTGGTTATAAAGGCCCAAGTGAATATGATACTGGTGTAATTTATTTACCGTACATTCAATTGCTTGCAAGTAGAGCAGTTTTTGAAAATTCATTCCAACCAACAATGGGATTAATGAGTAGATACGCTATACATGAGCATATGTTTGGTGCAGCTAAATATTACCAAAAAGTAACATTAACTGATATTCCTACATAATAAAAAGAAATTTATTATAGAATATTAGAAAATTAAGGGGAGTCATTATTGGCTTCCCTTTTTTTGTTTATAAATAAGGTATAGGAGGATTTATATTATGTTATTAGATAGAGAAAATTTAGAGGAAGAATTTAATGTATCAGAAGAACCTGTTATTGAACCCGAAATAGTACCTGATGAATTTGAAAATGAATGGGATAAAGATAATGACCCACGAAATATTATTCAAAATAATATAGAACGAGCAAATTCTATATTAGATAAAGTAGAAAATGAAATAAATAGTGGAAATTTTACAGCACGACTTGTAGAAGTTGCTGGAAATATCATTAATTCAATTACAGCCGCAAGTAAAGAATTAATTTCTGATGAAAATTATAAAAAGTATTTACATTTACGTGAAAAGCTGGTAAGATATAAAAAATTAGAAGTTGATTGGAAACTATCAGGCAAAACAGGGAAAGTTACAAATCAAAATCTTATATTGGCAAATAGAGAAGATATATTAAAATTAATGGGTAAACCGGAAAAATTACCTGAACCTGAAAAAAAAGATTAAAATAATGTGTACAAATAGTTTTGTTTTTGTTATAATGCTTTCACACAAATTAGAAATATAACTTTAAACTTGGTAAAGGATTTTTTAAAATGGCTAAAACTAATAATAATGAAAGGAGAAATGCCGTGGATAATATGAATAATAACAAAGATTTCAGAAAAATTATTGTAGCTCAAAGAGGAAATAAACCTGTTGTAAGTGAAAATATTATTACAACTCTTGACTATATGAAAATGGTACTTAATAAACCGGACATTGCCAGTTTTGCTCCGGGTCGTATTTATGACATGATTATGAAATATGGTATAAATGATGTTCCTGAAGATGTAAAATCAAGAGGTTATGAAGACCTTGTTAAATATAATTTTTTTGATAAAAAGATTTATGGTACTTTAGAACCTATTCACGATTTAATGCGTTTTATGAAAGCAGCAGCCCGAAGAACAGAAACAGGAAAACGGATTCTTTTAATGGTTGGCCCTGTTTCATCTGGTAAATCTACTATTGCTGGACTTTTCAAAAAAGGATTAGAAAATGATGATACATTAATTTATGCAATTGATGGTTGTCCTGTTCACGAAGAACCTTTACATCTTATACCAGAGGTTGACCGTGCAGATTGGGAAAAACGTCTTGGTGTAAAAATTGAAGGCTTTGTATGTCCAGTATGTCAACAACGACTTGATACAGAATTTACTGATAAAGATGGAATTGTAAGATGGGAAGATGTGCCTGTTAAACAAATTGGTATATCAGAACAACGAAGAAAATGTATCGGTACTTTTCAACCATCAGACCCAAAATCACAAGATATTACTGAATTGATAGGTCGTGTCAACATGAGTAAAATTGCTCGTTTTGGTGAAACCGACCCAAGAGCATATCAATTTGATGGAGAACTTCAAGTTGCTAATCGTGGTCTTATAGAATATATAGAAATTTTAAAAGCAGATGTGAAATTTCATTATGTATTAATTACAGCAGCACAAGAACAAACTATCAAAGCTCCCGGTTTTCCACAAATGTATACTGATTCATTAATTTTATCACATACAAATCAAACAGAATTTGATATTTTTGCAGGTGATAAGAAAAATGAAGCATTGCATGACCGTATGTATCCTGTTTATGTACCTTGGAATTTACGTGTTAATGATGAAATTAAAATTTATGAAAAAATGATAAGAGAATCAGATTTTAATAAAGTTCATATTGCCCCTTATACATTAAAAATGGCAGCATCTTTTGCTGTACTTACCAGACTTGTATCTGACAATAAATGTTCTTCTCTTATTCATAAAATGAAACTTTATAACAGAGAAGTTATTGATGAATTTAAAAAAACAGATATTGATGTAAAACAAATGTATGAACGTGGACGTGAAAAAGGCGAAGGTATGACAGGGATTTCTCCACGTTTTATTATTAATGCATTGAATGTTGCATTGGGTATGAAAGAAGACAAATCTTGTATAAATCCAATTGATATTATTCGAGCATTAAGAAATAATTTTGGTCATCAAATTGGAATGAAAGAGGAAGATGTTCAACGTTTTTTGAATATTCTAACAGGTGATAAAAATTCAATTTTTACGGAATATGCAGAAATTGCTAAAAAAGAAGTAAATATGTCTTTCTTATATGCTTATGAAGAACAAGCAGAAGAACTTTTTAATCGTTATATGATTAATGTTACTGCATTTGTTAATAAAGAAGAAGTTGAAGATATGGTAACAGGAGAAAAATCTTCACCCGATGAAACTTTAATGAGAGCATTAGAAGAAATTATTAAAGTTCCTGAAAATTCAAAAGAACAATTCCGAAACGGTATTTTTGTACAAAAAGCTCGCTGTTTGGAATTAGGTAATCCTTTTACATTTAAAGATTATGACCCACTAAAAGAAGCAATTGAGAAAAAACTTATGAGTGACCTTAAAAATGTTGTTCAACTTTCAATTGCAATTACTACTTCTACAAATAAAAAGATTAAACAACGTAGAAGTACCGCATTAAAGAACTTGAAAAAGCGTGGATATTGTGACCATTGTGGTCAAATGCTACTTACTTTTGTTGGTGAAATTATGAGAAAAGCCAATTAAAAAGGGGGTAACAAATGGGCGTAAAAGTTCAAGTTACAATTGAGTCATCTGGCTCTAAAGATTCGGATAGTGTGATTTCCGCTTGGTTCAAGTCAATTGAGTGCCAAGAATTTCAAGAATGGATAGCAAAGGTCGGGTCTTTAGAGCCTTACACAAAATCAACTAAAAAAATCAAAGGATTTATAACAAAATAAGGGGGTTATAAAATGAGTGTAATTTTTCACGATTCATGGGATGTTTCTGAAAAAGGTAAAAAAGACGCTGAACGTCATAGACATAAAATAGATGAAGCAATACGAAAAAATGTCAGAGATGTAATTTCAGAAGAATCTATTATCACTAAAAAGGCTGGTAAAAAAGTCCGAATACCAGTTAAAGGATTAAAAGATTACCGTTTTGTTCATGGTAGAAATAAAACTGGTGCAGGAATCGGACAGGGGCCAGCTAATCCCGGTGATATTATTGGAAGAAAACCGAAAGACCAACAAGGGCAAGGTGATAAAGCTGGTGATGCTATTGGTGAAGATTATATGGAAACCGAAGTTGATATTGATTATTTAATTAAAATCATGTTTGAAGATTTAGGTTTACCGTGGATTGAAGAAAAAACCAAAAAGCAAATCCTTGTTCCAAATGGTTATAAATTCGATACCATTTCAAAAAAAGGTATTATTCCACGTTTACACAAAAAAAGAACTATGATTGAAGCATTAAAACGAAATGTAATGTTTACCGCTGAAATTATGGAAGCAACTGATTGTTCAGAAAAAATTGCAGCAAGTGCTCTAAATCAATCAAAAGGTGATATTAACGAAGCAATTGACCTTATAAAAAATGATTTAGTAACTGAACCGCCTACAGGGGCAATTCTTATAGAAGATGATGATTTACGTTTTAAACAAATTGAACACGATGTTGAATATCATTCAAAAGCGGTAGTAATTGCAATGATGGATGTTTCAGCATCTATGCATCAAAAGAAAAAATATTTAGCACGGTCAATGTTATTTTGGTTAGTACAATTTCTTAATAAAATGTATGACCATGTTGATATTCGTTTTATTACACATACTACAGAAGCAAAAATGGTAGATGAAGATACATTTTTTCATAAAGGTGAATCTGGTGGTACTCGTTGTGCTTCTGCTTTTGAACTTGCTAATTATCTTATTGATACTGAATATCCAACAGATGAATGGAATGTATATTGTATATATTTATCAGATGGTGAAGATTTTGAACCAAAAGATACTGTTAGTAAAATTAAAGAAATGATAGATAAAGATATTAGTATGCTCGGATATGTTGAAATTCTTGTAGCATATGATGAAGGAACTATGTGGTTTGGTTCAAATGAATGGAGAACTTTATTAGCTGAAATCAAAAAACATTATAAGTTCTCAAAAATAGAAAAAGACGGTGCAGAATTTTACAAAAATGTGGAAAAAAGGTTTCTACTTTCAGTTATTAAAAATAAAAAACATGTGTATCCGGCTTTAAAACATTTACTGTTTGAAAAAAGGGAAAAATAGGGGGAGAATATGCAAAATACTGATTTAAAAAAATTGATAAAAATTGAATCCAGAATTATGCAATTAGCAGAAGAATTCGGATTGAAAACTTGTCCTATTGAATGGGATGTAGTACCAGACCAAAAAATGCTTGAAATAATGGCGTATCATCTTCCAGTAAATATTTCAAGTTGGAAATATGGTAGAAATTATGAAAGATTAAGAACAATTCATGAAAATGTTCATGCCGGATTACCATATGAAGTAGTAATTAATTCAGACCCGTGTAGAGCATATTTAATGAAATCTAATACTTTTCCTGTTCAATGTTTAGTTATGGCACATGTTATTGGTCATAATGCATTTTTCACTATGAGTAAATATTTTACACCTACACGAAAAGATATTTTAGAATTGATGATGCGTGCCAGTGAACGTTTAAATGATTATGAACGTAAATATGGAATAGATGAAGTTGAAATGATTGTTGATGCTGGTCATGCTTTACAATTTCATTCTTCTCCATTTGATAATGAAACCGAAGAAGATAAGAGAAATCGAGTTTTTGAAGCAGCAAAAAGAAAAATTCATAACCCTACACCAAATTCAGAATTTAATGATATTTTTCCTAAAAAAGAAGATTTTAAAATTGACATCGAACTTTTCAATCAAAATCTTTGGAGAAATATAAGAACAAAAACACCTATTGAACCTACAAGTGATTTATTACGATATATTATAGATAATTCACCTATACTTGAAGATTGGCATAAAGATATTCTGGAAATATTAAGAAGAGAAGGACGATATTTATGGCCGCAAATGGTAACAAGATATATGAATGAAGGCTTTGCTACATTCTGGCACCAAAAAATTATGGATAGATTATTTGATGAAAACTTATTAAGTACAAGTGAACATGCACAATATAATTATTCTAATGCGTTGGTAAAATCTAAAAATGCATTATCAATGAATCCATATCATATCGGTTGTGAAATGTGGGAAGATATTGTAGATAGATGGGATAAAGGAAAACACGGTAACGAATATAATTTATGTCTTGATAAACAAACGAAAAAAGAATGGAATAAAAAAGACGGTATGGGAATAAAGAAAATGTTTGAAATAATGCAAACTCATACTGATTGGTTTTTTATGCAAGAATTTCTTACACCACAATTAGTTGCTGATTTGGAACTTTTTGTATTCGTTATTCGAGAACTGCAAACAGAATCACAAATAGTTGTTACAAAACACGTAGCAGAACAAATAAGAGATTTAATAGTTGCAACTTTTTCTCATAGTCAAATACCAAAAGTTGAAATTATTAATGGTGATTATAAAGGAAGAAAAGAAATGCTCTTAGAACATAAACATGTAGGGGCAGACCTTGACCGTAAATATTCAGAAGAAACAATGAAACATATTTACAGATTATGGGGAAACATAGTTTATTTAAAAAGTAAAGAAGAAAATAATGATATAATATTAAAATGTTCAAACGGAAATGATAAACCATTGCCTATGAAAAAACCAAATCCAGTAACTTCAGGTCAAGTAGGTAGAGTACCCGTTCCAACTCCAATAAATCCATAATTCCCTAACAACTTTCATAGTTGATTCTCCCGAAAGGAATGAAGTTTTCCAGCTTCATTCCTTTTTTTTATTCTTTTGATATAAATACATATAGTAAATATATGTTTTTAAAGAGGAGGAATAAATGCCTATCAAATATGACCAACATGTTAAAAGACCAAAAGAAGAATTAGAATACTCACCTGATGAAATCAAAGAACTTTATGATTGCTCACAAGATATAAAAAATTTTATGAAATATGTCAAAATAATTAATCCAGATAGAGGTCAAATTTTTTTTGAACCTTATGATTATCAATTTGAACTTTTAAATAAATTTCAAAATTATAGATTTAACATTGCTTTATGTTCAAGACAATCAGGAAAAACTTCAATAGTAGCTGCTTATGTATTATGGTATTCTTGTTTTAATAAAGATAAAGTTATAGGTATTGTATCAAATAAAGAAATTTCTGCAAAAATGATTCTTGCTCGACTTAAACGTATGTATGAAAAATTACCTATGTGGTTGAAACCGGGTGTTACGGAATATCAAAAAACTGGTATTCAATTTGATAATGGTACAAAAATTATAATTTCTGCAACATCACCAGATGCTTTCCGTGGTGAATCTATTAACTGTTTAGTATGTGATGAATTTGCATTTGTTCCAAGTAATCAAGCTGAAGATTTTTGGATGGCTAATTATCCTACTATTTCAGCATCAGTAACAGCAAAAATAATTATTATTTCAACACCAAATGGTTTATTTAATATATTTCATAGATTATGGTCGGAATCTGTTGCTGGTGAAAACACATTCAAAAATACTAAAGTTTCATGGGAACAAGTACCCGGTAGAGACGCAGCATGGGCAGCAGAGCAAATACGAAATTTAGGTAAAAGACAATTTGCACAAGAATTTGCTGTCGATTTTATAGGTTCTGTTAATACTGTTATAGACGAAGAAGTATTAAAAGTTCTTCTTACAAATTATAAAGACCCTAAAGAATTTAGTTTAAATGATAGACTTTTAATTTGGGAAAAACCACAGGAAGACGCAATATATTGTTTAGGTTGTGACCCAAGTAAAGGAACAGGGGAACATCAATCAACTATTCAAATTCTAAAAATTAAAAGCGTAGTACCTATTAAATTACAACAGGTAGGTACTTTTAGAGACAATAAAACAGATGTATATGATTTTGCTGATATTATAAACAGACTTTCACGTTATTATAATGATGCATTTATATTATGTGAAAATAACGGCGAAGGCGCACCAGTAGTAAATCGTTTATGGTGGGAACATGAAAACGAAAATCTTATAAATTCTGGTTCAAAAACAAAAAATTTAGGTATTCGTTCTACAGGTGGTTTAAAAACAGGAACTAAACCTAAAGCTGTACTTCTTATGAAAAAAATTATTGAAGACGGTTCAATTGAATTAGTAGACCAAGAAACTATAAAAGAACTTGGTTCATATATCGAAGAAAATGATAAATTTTTTGGTAAAGATTTATCAGATGATTTAGTAAGTGCTCTATATTGGGGATGCTATATTTTTGAAATGAATATATTGGACGAAAATTATAAATTTGTAGAAAAACAAGGCGAAGATGTATGGGGAATTCTTACTGATATTGAAGATATGGTTGATGATTATAATTTTGATTGGGTTACAGATTATTCTTCATAAGAAAAATAAATAAGAATAGACAATGATTATATATAAAGCTACTAATAAAATAAATGGTAAATGTTATATTGGACAAACTATACGTAATATAAAAAAACGTATAAATGACCATTATACTAAAAAAGTAAATTTTGCTTTTCATAATGCTCTTGAAAACAATATAATTCTTATATTTCTGAAAATGGATATAATATGACTTGGGGTGGAGATGATAATCCAATGAATTATGCCAAATATAGAAAAAAAGTTAGTCAAGCATTAAAAGGTAGAACGGGACAAATTCCTTGGAATAAAGGAAAAATAGGTGTTTATTCAGATGAAATATTAAAAAGAATGAGTGAATCATGGACAATATGGTATAAACACAAAGGAAAATATAAAGGATGGATATTGAAAGAGGTATAAAATATGACCAAAAATAATTTGATGGAGAAAATTTTAAGGCGTTTGGGGAGTCCCATGATAAAAATCGAACTCGATGTCGTTCAAATTTCAGATACAATTGATTATGCTAAACAAAAATGGATAAAATGGGCAGCAGGAAATGCTACACAAGAAGTTTGGTTTACTATACCTTTATCAGCAGGACAAAATTTTTATGATGTACCTTTAGGTGTAACAGAAATCATGGGATATTATGATGAACAATGGACAACAGGTGGAATAAATACTCTTTTTACTCTTGAAAATTATATGTTTAATCAAGGAGTGGGTGCATCATTATTAAGTCAAAGTGGTGATAGTTATTCACTGGTTTCATATCATATTGCCCGTGATTTTTTAGAAACATTAAGAAGATATACGCCTATGAAATATAATTATAAATATCATAGATATATAAATCAAATAGAAGTTCATCCATCACCAGATTCAGGAAACTCGCTTTCAGTAACAACCACAGCAGGCGAAACAACTATAGATTCACCGGGATATTTGCTTATGAGAGCAATGATGTTACAGGGAAGCACATATGATGATTATGAAGCCGGTGATTCAGATTTTAATTTTTATGGAGAAGATTGGATTTTCGATTTCGCTCTGGCAGAATGTAAAATTTTATTAGGTAGAATAAGAAATAAATTTGCACAATTTGCAAGTCTTGGAAATATAGGTATTGCAATGGATGGGGCAGAATTGATGGCTGAAGGAAAAGAAGAAAAACTGGATTTATTAGAAAGATTACAGCTTGAAGAAGTATATGAGGGCCTCTCAATATTAATTGGTTGATTATAATAAATAGGAGAAATAATAATGAAATTTGAAAAATATATAAATGAAGGAAAAGATGAAATAATAAGTAAAATTGCAGCAGAAGCAGGAGCACCCGGAGCAAAATTAATGAGTTTAAGAAAACCTTTGGAATCAATTTTTTCTAAGAAGGATGTTGATTTTGTACTTTCACCTGTTGCACATTTCAGAATAAAATATAAAGGAAAAACAATTATACTTGTTAATAAAAAATATGCCGATGATGCAGAAGAAATCGTTAATGATATTGCAATCGGTTATGAGGGAAAAATATAAAGGAGAATAAAATGGGATTTAATTCAATAAATAAAAATGACAAAATAAATGAAGCATATGGAAAAATGTTTGAAGAAAAAATACCAGCGGGTTTAAAAAAATGGGTTGGTGATTATAAAGAAGCCCGTAAATATGGAAATGTAAAATTAGCAAAAGAAATAAAAGCTAATATTGATAAAGAAATTAAAAAACTTAAACTTGATTCAAAAAAGGTATATTGAAAATGAAAACATATTTAAAATATTTAAAAGAAATTTCTGTTCCACAAAAACATCAATTAAAAATTGCTAAAGATACACTTAAAATGTCTGATGCTGGTGCAAGAATTATGGGTGGAATGACTAAAGAGAAAGCAAGAAAATTTTTGAAATCAGCGGGATATTCTGAAAAACAAATAAAAAAATTGGAAAATTAAGGAGCATAAACAATATGTCAGAAAATACAACATCATTTGATAAATATGCAAAAATGTACGAAAGAATGAAAGACTCGAAACCGGGATTTAATGAAGTATCTATTATAAATCAAGCCGAACCAAGAATAATGGGTGATAATGTTGTTTCAGAAATAGATAGACCTGTTCCACAACAACAATCAAATCCAGAAGAAGAAAGAAATATATATAATGAAGAATTAAAACAAAAAATATTAGATAGAGCTAAAGCTAAAAGAATGGGAATTGATGATAGTGTTTATAGCCCACCCAAGCAAAAAAAATCAGTAGGAAATTTAGAAAGAAGAGTTCGATATCTTGAAGAAGCATTACAAATTGTAATGGAACAACAAATGAACTTTATGCGAGAAATAAAATAAATGGCAAATGCATCAAAATATATAAAACCCAAATGGAATTTACATGATATAAATGATAATATCGAATGGGATTTATTTGAAGGATATGTTGTAGAATATAATGATATTTCAGGAATTGAAATTGAATATTATATAAGAGATGAAAGCGTAGACCAAGATTATCTTTACGGTGAAGCAACTAATATAAGATATTTAACAGCAAAAACCACAAAAGCATTTAATGAATTTTGGGAAGAAACTATGGTAACAACTGGTTGGGGCCAATATTCAGAAGAAGGAATTACATATCTTTCAATGCCACGATTTACTTTTACCAGAGATATTAGTGCTGGTTGTGTTCCTAAAGTTGGGGACGTTTTGAAATTTGTATTTAATAATCGTTCTTACGAAGTAGTAATGGTTCACTACCAAGAAAAAATATTTCAATTAGGTAGGCTTATATATTCTTTTATGCTTAAACCTTACAGATATAGTGAAGAAGGTGATTCTAAGAAAGCTATATCTTCAGACCTTGACCAAACACTTACAAGTCCTATAACAGCATATGGAGATAACGAAAATATAGAAAATGAAAGCGACAATATTTATGATTATAATGAAAATAGCATAGATACTCAGGCGTATGGATATTAATATGAAAATATGTAATAAATGTAAACAAGAAAAAAAATCAAGTGAGTTTAGTAAAGATAATTCTAAAAAAGACGGTTTATGTTATTGTTGTAAAAAATGTGCCAGTGAATATGGTAAAAAATGGTATTTTGAAAACAAAGAATATCATAATAAAATAAATCAAGAATGGTATCAAAATAATAAAGAATATCATAATAAAAAAAGTTATGAATGGCACAAAAGTAATAAAAAATATCATAATAAAATAAATCAAGAATGGTATCAAAATAATAAAGAACATGTAAAGAAAAGAATTCAATCTAAAGCAAAGTATAATACATTCGCTTTACAAATTTCATATGCTGACAAAGTTAGAAATATAGATGGATATTTACAAACAAAATGTACTTATTGTGGAAAATGGTATTTTCCAACTGTATCATCAGTTCAAAGTAGAATAAAAGCACTTAATGGTCAAAATGGTAATGCTGAAATGCGTTTATATTGTTCAATAGAATGTAAACAAGCGTGTCCTATATATCGTAAAATAAAATATCAAGAAGGATATCCCAAATTAAATGAAAACAATCAAGTAAGAGAAGTACAACCAGAATTACGACAAATGGTTTTTGAGCGAGACAATTATACTTGTTTGAAATGTAAAAGACAAGATATAGTTTTACATTGTCATCATATAGAAGGTATATTATGGAATCCATTAGAAAGTGCTGATATAGACCAATGCATGACAGTATGTAAAAATTGTCATAGAGAAATACATCAACAGGAAGATTGTGGGTATAGTGACTTGCAATGTAAAAAGGCAGCTTAATGAAAAATTATTTTTATTATAATGTATTACGAAATACGGTAGTCAATTTTTTAGATTGTTTTAATGATATACAAATTGCGAGATATGACCCTGATACTGGTGCTCTTGTGAAATATATTGAAGTACCGTTAAAATTATGGGCAAAAGAAAAGGCTTATTATTGGATAAAAGAAAGTAATGTTATAGATGGTGGTACATATGATGAAAGACTACCTATCATGTCAGCAGAAATTCTTTCTATAACTTATGATGCTACACGGCAAACAAATCCTTTTTCTAAAATTACTTTGAATACCACTACAACTTCAGCAGCGAGTGCTGCCGTTGAATCGGGACAGATTTTTAAACTTTTAAATGTTGTTCCATATAATATAGCTTTTTCAATTAGAGTATGGTCGTTGTATATGGTAGATATTGACCAAATATTAGAACAAATACTTCCATTTTTTTCACCTACAATTCAATATAGAGTAAAAATAACTCAACTTGATATAGCATTTGATGTAAAAGTTGTATTTGAATCTGCTACTCCTGAAATAGATTCTGAATATGGTGATGAAGACAGAAGAATAATTAAATGGAACTTAGATTTCAATGTTCAAACTTATCTATTTAAACCTGTGGAAACTACAAATATTACAAAATCAATATTTATTAATGAATATACAAGTGATGAACAATGGGCAGCACGACAAACTGATTCTACTTTTACAAGTGGTGCATCAGCCGGAGAAGCAAAATCATTAATTGGTTATCATCCATTTTATGATACAGCCGGAGCAAAATTATATAATTACGAATTGTTTACAGTATAAGGAATATAAAATGAAAAAAATAAATTGGTCAAAAAGTCAAAAAGTAATTGCATCTATTGTTGGAATGATAATAATTTTTAGTAGTGGGTTCACAGTATATAACCATTTTGCAAAAGAAGAAGACCATCTTGCTCTTGCTGCTAATATTGAAAAAAATTATGTTCAACAATCAGAATTAGTTGCTATGAATCAAGTTGTTCAACAAAGTAATCTTGATTTTTGGATTTATAAAGCTAAACAAGAAATAAGTGAATTATATAAAGAATTGAGAGCAACAACTGATAAAATTAAAAAACAACAAATTTTAGATGAAATAGAAAGTAAAAAAGAAGATTTAAAAAATTATAAAGAAAAATTGGATAAATTAAAATGAATATAAAAAAAATAGACAAATATATTACTGAAGCTCGATTTCCGAAAAAAGCAATAGATTATAATAAAGTTAAAAATGTAGATAGTTTTTGGAATTGGAATGTTATGGATGCAAAAAAAGCAGCAGGTATTAGAGACCTTCAACCAAAAACTATAGCAGATATTATTATGTGGCTTAATATGGCTGTGGGTGGATGGGAAAGAACACAAGGAAAATAAAATGAGCATAACACTTGAAATGAACAAAAGTTCTCCTATAAATTTTAATTTGACATTTCCACTATTACCAGTAAGGGGAACGCTTGCAGCTAATGAAGAATTTACTTTAAATATTCATACCACTGTAATACCCGGTGTTACATTAGAAATGCTCGAAAGACGTTGGCAGGGAACAAGGTCAAATGCATCAGGTAATATGGAATTTCAACAAATGAATACTGGATTTATTGTGGATGCTCATTTTAAAAACTGGCAATTACTTTTTGAATGGATGTCATATATAAATAATAATAAAGATAAAATGATGGAAGAACATAGTAATTTTGGAGTGGATTCAGCTTTAATTGTAATAGATAATTTTCAATCAAAAATATTAGGATTAAAATTTATAGATATGTGGCCTATGGATTTATCAGAAGTTTCTATGTCATATCGAGAAGGAGAAGTTATTTTAGAAGCCAACATTACATTCGTATATGATTATTATGAAATAATAACAATATAAAATAAATAAATATAAATAATAATGAAAAATATAGCTTTCTTATTTTTATAAGAATAATACAAAGGAGAATTAAACAAAATGGCATTATATCTTAGTCCATTAATTAGTGTACAAGAAGTTGACTTAACAACAACAATACCAGCAGTTGCGACATCTATTGCTGTAGCAGTTATTCGTGACCCGTGGAAGGGGCCTGAATTAAAAAAACAATTGGTTACAACAGTTGATGAATTAATAGAAACAGTTGGTGAACCTACTTCCGGTTCATATGAAGATATTCTATCATGTACAGGATATTTAAAATATGGAAATAAACTTTATGTAACAGCAGCTTTCGCACCAGATGCAAGATTTGCTGGTATGTATGGTGTATTAGCTTCAGCCGGAAATTTAACATCATATACTACAGGAGCGAGTGGAGCACTTAGATTAGATGATTTTGCATCTGAAGATATAGATGAATTTGGTGATGAAGATACAGTGGTGTTTGCATCCAGTAGAGAATCTTCAGGCGCTAATATTTCAATGGTTTCTACAAGTAGAGGAAAATCTGGAAACTATACAACAATAGCATTAATAGGAAAAGATACTTATAATACTGTAAGAAATGGAGCGAGTGATGCGACAACAATAGGTATAAATAGTGATTTATATAATGATATTGATAGTGTTGATGTAGCTTTTGATAGAAACACAAATACAGAATTTTTAGTTATAGTAAAAGTAATTGACCAAGATGATATAACAAAAGCAAGTTTACCTGCTTCTGTAAAAGAAGCATGGTTAGTATCAACAGATGAAAGAAAACTGGATGATGAAGGAACAAATATTTATTGTGAAAATTTTATCAATTCAAATTCACAATATATTAGAATGAATTTAAAATCAACAGCTAAAGAAACAGATATGAGTACTTTTTTCACAGATGATTATTATGATTTAGGTGGTGGTGTTAATAGAGCATCTACATCTGTAACTGATGATGAAATTATAACAGCTTATGGTTTATATGAAGACCCTGAATTAATTGATGTGAATATTTTTATTGATTCAAATAAATCAAATACAGTAAAACAAGGTCTTATTGCTATTTGTGAAGCGAGAAAAGATTCTATTGTACTTCTTGATGTTCCAAAATCATTAGTAGTAAATAATAGAGGACAAGAAGCAACAGACATGAGAGATTATAGATTAGGTCTTCATGCCACAACAAACTTAAATGAAAATACAAGTTATGCTGCTCTTTATGGAAATTGGTTAGAAGTATACGATAAATGGAATGGTCGATATCGTTGGGTTCCTACCAGTGGACACGTTGCAGGAATACTTGCAAATACAGATAATGTATCAGACCCGTGGTTAGCACCAGCCGGATTGAATAGAGCAATTTTAAATAATGTAAGAAAACTTGCTTTTAATCCAACACAAGGACATAGAGATATTATGTATAAGAATGGTATCAATCCTATTGTCTCTTTTGCTGGACAAGGAAAAGTAGTTTATGGACAAAAGAATATGCTGGATAAATCTTCTGCTTTCAATAGAATTAATGTAAGAAGATTATTTATTATTTTAGAAAAAGCTATTTCAACAGCAGCCAAGTATTTCTTATTTGAACCTAATGATACTTTTACAAGATTACAATTAATAAATATGGTTGAACCTTTTTTACGAGATGTAAAAGCACGTAGAGGAATATATGATTTCTTAGTTGTGTGTGATAGTACAAACAATACACCCGAAAGAATTGATAGAAATGAACTTTGGGCTGATTTTTATATTAAACCTACAAAAGCAGCAGAATTTATTGTGCTTAATTTTATAGCAACTAAAACAGGTGCTTCTTTTACTGAATTAGCAACAACAACAACGGAATAAGGATATATAAAAAATGAAATTTAAATTTAAAGAATATTTAAACGAAGGAAAAAAAGATGTTTCTTTAAGTGATTTAACGAAACTGGCGGATAGAGTTAGAAAAGAAGATTGGAATAGTGTTAATAAAGATTTTACAAAAATTTTTAATGAAAAAATGATGTCAAAAGATTATGAAATGAGTAGTTTTGCAAAAATGTTATTTAATATGACAAAATTATCCAAATCTTTTAAAAAACCAGAAATATTACAAAAATGGTTTGATGACCATAATTTAAATTATAATGTAAAGGAATAATATATGAAATTTAAAAAATATTTAACTGAAGCGAAGAAAAAAAACATTAAAATGGAACCATATGGTGATAAAGATGTTGATATAAAACAACTACATATTTATTTGGCATCTGATGATAGAATTGAAGTTCAAAGCGGTGATAAAAAAACGGGAGATAAATCATGGACAGGTGATTATGATTCTGTGCAGGACGATGATATTGAATTAACTATTAATATATCTGGTAAAAAAACCGTTCTTAAATCAAGTTATGATGAACCTAAAGATAAAAGTATTTGGGTAACATTAAAAGGACTTAAAGGAAAAATGAAAAATATGACCAAATATGGTATGTCCAGAAATGTTTATATAATTAATATTAATACTAATACATCAGATATTAATTTATCAGCAAAAGCAATAATAGAACCCAAAGAAGAATGGACATAAGGAGAAAAATAAAAAATGCAATTTGATATAGAGAGTTTTAAAAATAATTTTAGAGATGGGGCGAGAGCAAATTTATTTTACTATAAACCAGCGGTTCCGGGATTAGTTCAAAATGATATTGGTCTGGAAAAAATGACTTATCTTGTTAAATCAACTTCACTTCCTATGCGTTCTTTGGAAGAAGTATTGGTACAATGGCAAGGGTTTGATTTTCCTTTTGCAGGTAAGAGCACATTCTCAGAATTTACAATGACATTTAATGTAGATAGAGAAGCGAAGGTTAAAAAAACATTTGAAAATTGGATTAATCTTATTCATAATCCAGAAACTAATACTTATGCATTAACAGAAATGTATATGATAGACCAAAGAATTCAACTTTTAGGATATTCAGGTGAAGTAGTTTTAGAATATAAATTACATAATGCTTGGCCGAGAGAATCAGGGCCGATAGAATTGTCTTATGATAGTACTGAAATTGCCACATTTGATGTAACGTGGAGATATACACATCACACATTATCATATACTGAATCAGGAGCATAATAATGAATATTAATAAATTTGATATTTTTTTGATAAAAGAATCAGTAGTAGATGCAGAAAACGGAATTATGGATGCTTTAGAGCATAGCAAAATGACATCCGATGAAGTATTCAGTTTGATTAAAAAAGAATATAAATTAAAAAAATATGAATTTAAAGTTGCATGGAAAGGTTTAGTAGATGATGGAGAAGTGGTAAAAGTTGGTAATAAAAACGGGGAAGATATTTATAAAAGAACATGAAATTTAGAGAATATATAAAAGAACAAAAATCAGAAGCAAGTTTATTTGCTTTAAAATTTGAAAATATAATGAAAAAATATTTTCCTAATTCTTTTATTCAAGCTAATTTTATTGGTAGTATATCACCATCTATTACTATGAGATTTGCAATGGGTAAAAAGAATGAATGGAACAGTGGTATAATTCAAAATGACCCTTTATTTCATGTATGGCATATTTTTGATTTATATGAAGATAAAATTCCAGCGAAAATTAAAATAGATTTAAGTACTGGTGGAACTATTGGTATTTTTAATTGGACAGATGATAATGGGGTAGAACACAATGGCCCCGGTCACGATTTTAGATTTCCTAAAATTGGTTGGAGAAATAAAACAGGAACACCAGAACAAGTATTAAAACATTTTGATAATTATTTCAAAAAAATGAAATTAGCTGTGAAAAAATATATAAAAAAATAAAGAGGTGTAAAAAATATGTCAGAACAAATAAATTTTAAAGAATTTCTTAATATATATGAATTCGATACTGCACTTGCAGGTACAGGCGAAAAAGTTGTTTATAAACCCATCACAACAGGTCAATTAAAAAAACTTTTAACATTTGAAAACACAACCGACCCGATTATTATTGATGAAGCATTAGATGAACTTATTTCATCTTGTGTAATCAGTGAAGATTTTAATATTAAAAAATTATATTTACAAGATAGATTTTCTTTACTTGTAGAAATTAGAAAAGCTACAAAAGGCACAACATATGAGTTTACTTATAATTGTGATAAATGCAAATCACAATTATTTCAAGTTGTTGATTTGAATAAACTCAAAATTATACCATATCCAGAAAAAATTGACTATAAAATTAAATTAACTGAAGACATCAGTATAAATGTTGATAATATAAAAAGGGAAGAACAAATAAAAGCCTTTAAATATTTACCTAAAGGCAAACTTAATGATAATCAAAAAATTGCTGAAATCGCAATTCTTACACATGCAGCAGGTATAAAATCTATTGAAACACCAAAAGGAATAATAGATAATGTTTCATTAAAAGATGCAAAATATTTATTAGAAAATATTTCAACCGATGCATATGATAAAATAAAAGAATGGTATAAAGAATATGATTTTGGAATTGATTTTACTTTTAATATAAAATGTACTTGCGGTTATAAAGAAAAAATAACTATTCCTTTACAGAATTTTTTTTTCTAATTAATTTGTTGAGCGGGACATCATTACATGAAATAGTAAAACAACAATACTATTTGGCTAAAAGTGGAATATCTTTAGCTGAAAGCACATCATTACCAGATTTTGAAAGAGACGCATATATGAATATGTTTATAAAAGAACAAAAAGCTGATGCCGAAATATTCCAAAAACTGCATAATGTAAAATAGACCACGCTTTTAGAAATAAAAAGGATTTAAAAAATCTCAAGGGTTATATACTCTTGGGATTTTTTTATATAAATAAATATGAGATATTGTTTGTGGAGGATAAATTAAATTGGCAGAAAAAATGACCACTGAAATTAAATTAGCTATTCAAAAGGGATTTGTAGATGCTTCAACAACTGTAAACAAACATACAGCAGAAGTTATAGGTCAAGAATTAGGTGGTGCCATAGATGATGTTAAAAAAATGACAGGCGTGGTTTTATCTCCGCTTGCCGCAGCATTTAAAAAAGACGATACACCTAAAGCAGACAAAGAACGGAATGGTCTTTTAGAAGAAATGGTTGATTATTTTGGCAAGCAAGAAGCAGCAGCAGGAAGAGAGTTTGACCCTAAAGAAAAGAAATCACCGTGGTATAAATTACTTGTTGGTGTTGGTTTAATAGTTGGTGGTTTAGCAGGAGCAATATTACTTCCTTTCACATTATTATGGAAAGGCTTAATGGCAATAAAACCTATTGCTATGTTCTTTGGTAAGATAGGAGCATTTATTAAAGGAACAAAAATGTTTACCTATTTTGATGACCTTATTAAATGGTTTCATAAACTACCAATATTGGGAAGATTTATAAGTGCTTTCAAAACTGGATTTAAATTCCTTGCATGGCCGTTACAAGTAATTATGATGGCAATTGATTTTATAAAAGGTTACGCAGGAAAAGAAGGTGATATTGTTTCAAAAATAAAAGCAGGACTTTTAGGTGTAGTAAAAGGATTTATAGAATTACCTGTAAAACTTTTTGGATGGATTGCAGATTGGTTCTTAGGCTTATTTGATATAACAGTAAAAGGTGGAAGTGCTAAAGTTATAATGGATAATGTTATGCAATTTGCAGGAATATTTATTGATAATATGATTCAATTTGTAACAGTACTTATGGGTTTTATGAAAAGTATGTGGAATTTTATAGCTCCGGTGCTTATACCATTAGTTAAAGATACTATAGAGGGAATTAGTATATTAATACAAGGTTTTCAATCTGCATGGGACGAATTTAAACCGTGGATGGCTTCAAAAATATTATGGGTAGGAAGTTTTTTCACTGATACTCTAAAACCTGTATTGATTGATTTATGGGATTTAATGACTTCTCCTGTAAGATTTGTTACAGAATTAGTTGGTTGGATGAAAGGTATGTTTCAACAAGATATGGAAATTATCGGAAAAATAAAATCAGTATTTAATGAAATTGTTGGTTTTTTAATAGATTGGATAATAGGTTTATTTGAATGGATACCGGGTGTTAAAAAATATGGTGATAAATTAAAAGAATCTTTAAAAATAGAAGAACCTACAAAACAAGTTGATGAAATAGTAGCTGGAAAAAAAAGAACAGCAACAACTTATGCTACAAGACAAGCCCGAAAAGAGGAAATGGCAGCAGCACAGCAAAAAGAACAAACAAAAGAACTTGCAAGAGGGAATGTTGCTACTTTAAAAACAGCAGCAGCAATTAGTAATAATAATAGAGTAGAATATGCAACAGAGTCTATTCCTGATGAATCGGAAGGCGCACTTAGTTTAGCATTACTTACTCACTAAAAATATAAATAAGTATATGAAGATATGTTCAAAATGTAATATTGAAAAAGATTTGAGTGAATTTAATGTAAGAAAAAGAAACAAAGACGGATTAAAAAATATTTGTAAAACATGTGCAAACGAAGAACATAAAAAATGGTGTGAAAATAATAAACTACATATAAAAATTTATAATAAAAAACAATATAATAATAATAAAGAATATCATAAAGAAAAAAATAAAAAATTTCGTAAAAAAAATGTAGAATACGGTAAAAATTGGCGAGAAGAAAATTCTGAAAAATGTAAAGAATATGGTAAACAATGGATAAAAAATAATCCTGATAAATGTAAAGAAAAATGTAGAAAATATCGAGCAAAGAAATTTAATGTTGATGGGAATTTTACAGAAAAAGAATTTCAAGAAAAATTACAATTATATAATTATAAATGTTGTGCCTGTGGTGTTAATTTAAGAAAAACAAATTATCATCGTGACCATATTCAACCTATATCAAAAAATGGAAACAATCATATAGATAATATACAACCATTATGTGAACATTGTAATTTATCAAAAAATATTCACTGGATAGATTATAGAGATAATTGGTTACAAAATTATGGAATATAAAATAGGAAAAATAAATGAGTAGAACATTACCAACAAAAACCATTCCCTATATCCAGAACCCATCGAGAATGACACCACATGCGAGATGGATAAACGCTTGTTGGGTCGTAATAACACCGAGAGAAGTTACAAGTCAAACTACAGTGAGTCGTGGTTTACCTGTCCTTGGAAAAAAAGGGACGATATTCCGATTTTTAGCTCCTGAAGAAATTCCTGAAAATCAAAATCACGAATGGGCAGAATATGATTCTTTACAAAAAAGACTTGCAGATAAAGTTAGAGAGTTTGCAAAAGTAGGCGAAGAAGCAAGAGCATTATCAGGACTTGCTAAAAAAACATTTTCTGATGCAATAGATTCTACAAAAACAGCTAAAAGTGTTTTTAATAATTTAGGTTCAGCAGCAGGAACAGGCGTAACAAGAGCAAAAGTAGACGCTCCGCTTGTTTATATGAACAGTCAACGTAGAAGTTTTCTTTTAACTTTTACATTAGCTAATTTATCAGCAGAAGACGATATAGTACAAATAGTAAAACTTTTTCAACAATATGCAGCAGCGGAAGCACCGGGAGCAGGAAGTATATTTTATGACCCGCCTTATGTGTTTAGTTTAAAAAGTTTTCCAGATACAAGATTAATAGATATGCCATATGCAGCATTAGAAAGTGTTCAAGCTACATACAAAGCACCTTATAAAAACGGAATGCCTTCACATTGTGAATTGAATTTGGAGTTTAAAGATATTGAACCATTATTTGCTAATACCATTAAAACACACTCATTAATTAATGTTATATCAGATATGGCAGAGAGCGTAACAGGGGTATTTAAATAAAAAGCACATACTGCTATGTATTTCCCAATATATACTAATAAAACGCATTTGAAGCGGCTTTAACATACATAAATACCCTTTTGTACAGTAGAGTTATAAGTTAACATGTCATTATTATAATAACTGTCTTTAAATAACATTAAATCATACCGAATACCACGAATTTTTTGAACACCATTATAAGAAGTACTACAAATAAAATCAATTCTTGAACCATTTAAAAAATCTATAGAAGAATTTACAGTATAGATTTGATTATTATTATTGTTTCTATAGATTTTATTTAAAATATCATCTCTTATTAAATTTGTTTGTTGAAAACTTGGCGCAACTATACAAACTCTTACAGTATTATTTAATAGATATTCAATAACACTATTCATCTTTTATAGGTGAAATACCATAAGAATAAAAACTATCATATCTTTTCCAATATCTAATAGGAATAGCTTTCTTTTCAGCATAATTTATTTCATAAAGAACACCACGGGATATATCCCATCCATCATATTGAAAAATCCATATTTCATCAGCGAGTTCAAGAAAATAATTATCTATTTCACCAATCCAAAAATCAAATGATTGAAATTTTCCAACCGGCATATATTTAGATACATGACCCGAATGAACTATAGGACTAAAAATAACATATTCATGTGCATAATCACATTGTAATTTCGCAACAAATTTTTCGACTGCTTCTACTCGTTCGTCTCTAATTTTTTCTTCACTATGAGAAAACGGCGAAGCTATATATATAAATTTTTTACCTTTAATCATTATTCACCACCAACAAGAAGCTCACCTATTTTCTTTACAGTAAATGTAGATTTTGTTATTTCACTGTTTATATTTTCAATCAACATATTAATATTTTTTTGTTCATCTTCAAGAACAGATATATTAACCTGTTGTTCACTCACATATGTAGCCAAATCATTTTCGATTTTATTTAATGGTGCCACAATACTTTCATAACTTTTTGCCTTTGAAAAAATTTTTAACATTTTTTAAATTTCCTTTTCTACAAATTATTTTTTATATACCTATAACATATAAAATGAAAAATGTACACAATCTTTATTTTATGTGTACAAAATTTTACAGGTATGGTAATATAAAATTTTAATTTTATATATAAAGGAGAAAATATGAAAGTTGAACCTATAAAAGAATTGAAAGATATAGAATCAATCAGAAAAAAATTAAAAGATAAACCGAGAGATTTATGTTTTTTTAATTTAGGTATCAATACAAATCTTAGAGCAAGTGATATGTTACAAATCACAGCGGATATGGTACGAGATATAAAAGCTGGTGATGAAATAGAACTCCGTGAGAAAAAAACTAAAAAAATACGTAGAATTACACTTAATAAAAAAGTTATAGATTCTATTCAAATATTATTAAAAAATAGACTTGATAATGACCCTTTATTTACTGGTCAAAGAGGTAGATGTACAGTATCATGGTTTAGAAAATTAATAAAAGATTGGTGTAAAGATTTAAAGGGAAATTATGGATGTCATTCTTTACGAAAAACATTCGGCTATCAAAAACGAATGATGGGTTATAGTTTAGAAACATTGATGTTGACATTCAATCATTCTAATCCAAGACAAACACTTGATTATCTATGTATACAAGCAGAAGAAATAAAAGAACTTTATATGGATGAAATTTAATTATATTGAATGTTTTCAAGAATAAATTTTTCTTTTAAATTATTAATCACTTGTTTTTCCAATTCATTTATATTTTCAACATCCTTTACTTTAAAAAATGATACATCATCAAAATCTTTTCTTTTTTCCCTATTTCCATATAAATGTGCTGAAATTCTCATTATAAGATTATCCGTTTTTCCTACATATATAGGAATTTCATTTTTAATAAGTATATAAATACATTTACTTTTTTTAAAGCCTTTCATTTTTTCTAATCTAAAAAATATTTTATCCATTCCTATCTTTAACAGAAAATCACATAAATGTACATTAATTAATTTGAAATGTGTACAAATATCTGTTTCTATGATAAAGAAATAAATATAAGTAAAACAGATATAGGAGTACACAGTGAAATTAAAAAATTATTTGACCGAAAGTTCATTGTCTCGATTATGGAAACACAATGAAGAACATGATTGTGGGGCTATGACAGCTTTTCGTGTAGCTACAGAATGTGGTGAAGGAACGCCTTATACAAAAAAAGACAATAAAGCCCG